>Ga0214921_10001226_pt1 | contig 44315 bp, 34 predicted proteins | sample LL1505_MetaG_FD_177992 | JGI IMG/M metagenome (GOLD analysis project Ga0214921, IMG submission 177992) | Freshwater microbial communities from Lake Lanier, Atlanta, Georgia, United States - LL-1505 | ecosystem: Environmental > Aquatic > Freshwater > Lake | place: USA: Georgia | collected...
GTTCCTTGCACTAGGGTCGCTGTTGACCCTGCTGGTATCTTACATGACATACATAGCTCCTTGAGTTTAGACTTTTCATAAATAGGCTATGTATTTAATAAATAAAAGAAAGGGTATTCTAAATGACCGAATCTTCTGGGGTCTCAAGAAAAGACTTACATATTTACTATTATGATGAAGTAAATCCTAAATCTATTCAAGAATTAGTTTGTACTTTAAGAGAAGCTACTCAAGTATCTCTAGATAGACAACTCACTTATGATTTAGAAACACCCCCTATTATTCACCTACATATTCATTCTTATGGTGGTGATGTATATAGTGGTCTTGCAGGTGCAGGTCATATTCTAAATAATAAAATCCCTGTTTATACTTATGTAGAAGGTGGAGTGGCTAGTGCAGGTACTTTACTATCTATGGTAGGTAAGAAGAGATATATGCAAGAATATGGGTATATGCTTATTCATCAAGTCAGTCAATGGACTGAAGGAACTTATGAAAACCTCAAAGATGAAAAAGCAAATCTCGATAAACTTATGGAACAATTTTATAAGTTTTATAAAAAACACTCCAAACTTAAAAAGAAACAAATTGTAAAAATGCTTAAAAGAGATTTATGGTTTAATTCAGACGAGTGTTTAAAACATGGTCTTGTAGATAAACTTATTTAGAATAATATCTTCCACCCTTTATCCAAATAATCTATTAACACCTTATATTGAATAGAACTTTTCAAATCTAAACTTATTAGAGTCTCCTCTCCCTTATATAAGGTGATTTGAGTTTTTCTAAATACCAATCCTTCTTTTATCGCGTTGTAAGGATCATAAACGAGTATGGGTTTCCCCTTATATAACATTTCGTACATTTTTTCTCTTAAAAAAATTTGACAGCTTATAAAGAGTTTGTTATAAAGATTTTAACCACTTAATATAGTTGGTTGATTAGTTTTTGTAAAAAAGGGAATGTCTTAATTGATGTTCCCTTTTTTGCTTTCCACTTTCGTATAATATGGTATTTGAAAGTGAGACTTAGATGAAATATAAAGCTATCCTATTTGAAGATAATCCTAATAACAGAGAACATTGTCTTTTCTATAATGCTTCACCTAAAGACAAAGAAGCTATTCGTATAGTATGTGATATCTTAAACATTACAAAAGTGTATATTACAGACACAAGCAGTGTAGAAGATAATGTACCTTTAAAACCTTTTCAAATCTCTTGGGCTATTGTTTCTCTTGAAGAAGCTCTAAAAGAAAGTTTATTGTTATATAATATGGAATGGTTTCTATCTCTTAATTTTTTAATTAAGGCTAAAAAGAAAGCACAAGCTGTTTGTTCTATAGATTCAAGATTTATTAGTAAGCTCCCTCTAAAATTATTACAAGACAAAAACTTTATTCTCCCCCTATGTGATGACCCCAAATTAGAACTTAGAAATAGTTTTAATATTATGTCAGACTCAGGTTATATCTTTCATAGTATTCAAGATGCACTAGATTTTTTTAGTGATGATAGAGAAGTTGCTCTTGCTTCTATAAAATCTGACCCTCTCAATTATATATTCATTTCACCTCTTTTAAAGAGAGATAAAGAGATTGTTTTAGAAACTATAAAAAAAGAACCTGAACTCCTTGAGTATGTAGGAGATCAGTATAAAGATGATTTTGATGTTGTTATACAGGCTTATATAGAAGACCCTGAGTCTACAATCCCCTATATGAGTGATAGATTAAAAATTATGTTTTTTTGGGGTTCTCATATCTACTCAAAGGGTGAAACTTTAAAGATTTAATGAATATTTCATTTATCTCATAGTTTCTTATGTAAAACATAAACTTTAATAAAAGGTGTTAGTTATGAAAACTTTATTTACTCTTCTTTTAAGTTCTTTCTTGTTCGTTGCTTGTAGTGAAGAAAAGAAAGATAAACCTGTTGCTACAACTCTCGATATGGTTGTTTCAATGGACATGGCTTCTACTGATATGGAAGTAACACAATCTGACATGGTGGCTAGTGATGTTTCCGTAAGTGATATGGAAGTAGTATCTTCAGATATGGAAATCGCTATTGTAGATATGTCTAGTGACATGGCTTCTGTAAGCACTGATATGGCTTCTGTAAGTGACATGGCTATTGTAACTGATATGTCTGTCGTAACTGATATGGCTTCAAGCAAATAATATAATTCAAATCTTTATATACTTCATCACTTTATCTTTATCTTCACCTAATATTTCTCCCACTAACTTCTCTATATACTCTTTATCCCTATATGCCCTCTCCTTATGTATTATTATATCAGGATCATCCTTATATTGCCTTAAGATAAACCCTATCTCTTCTGGACTTATATGTAACTCTCTCCCTATATCTACTACATTAAATGGGTTTGTGTGATAAATCAAACATAATAATATATCATATGAGTCTTTCATTTTACACCTCTTATAATATAATACAATATAAACCCACAACAAAGGAATAGTATGAAAAATAACTACCTCTACTTTATGATCTGTTTTAATCATAACACTACTCATTATGAGTATTCCTTCCAACCATCCGATTACTTACCTGATCTCTCTCTCAAAACTGAAATCCTCAAAGAAGTAATCTCTTACTTACAACCTTTTTCTACTTTCACCCCAAGTGAAACTATTTATGATCACCCTTTAAAAGAATCTGAGATTACTCCTATTCTTGAACAATTTGACCTTTCTATTACACTCGGTCTTTGTACTGCTTTTGAACCTAATGAAAATGTCCCTAGATGGAACGCTACTCCTATCCATACCAATATTCAAGGTGCTTTCTGTATGGAAGTTAATGATTTTATCCAAGAAAAAAAAGATTATCTCGCTTTTCTTAAAGAAGAAATTAAAGGGATGGAAAATGATAATGATTACCCAGATATTGAAGTCTTTACCGAAAAGGAAGAAAAAGCATTTGATCTAATGACCAAAAATCCTGATTTGTCTTATGAAGAGGCTTATTCTTATTTTGATGATGAAGATAATGATATTGATTATTAATTGTTATCTTAACATATCTACAATATAACGACCGAAATTATAGGGGTTCTTCTTAATACCACTAATCTTTTTCTTTTGATCTACTATCACAAGATCAAAAGAATACTTTTCATCGCCAATAAGTTTTACCATGTAGCGAACTTTTTGAGGTGCTGGTGAACCAAGATAGTCATCTTCTTCATAATCAAATGAGGATTCTGATTCTGATTCTATTTCTAAAACAACAACACCGTTTGGTAGAATCTTGTTAGAAACTACAACACTATTAGAGACTGATTCGATACCTTCAATAATATCACTTAAAGTTTCTTTTTGAACTTTATTTGGGATTCTTTCCAAAGCCATGAAAGCAGGATCGAGTTCCAAAGGTGCGACTTCTCTTACTGCAACGGTCTTATTTTTCAAAATAAAAACCGCTGTACTAGTTCTTACAGTTACAGCTTTTTCTCCTAACTTAAGTTTTTCTAAGCCCATCAATATAGCAGGTTCTTCCGCATAAGTATTTTTGAAGTATTCATATGAACCACTATCAAATACTCTATTTGACCCTGGTTCTACCATTTCAATAACATTTTTTGCAACGGCAGATGTCTTTAAACTAGCTAATTTTTCTAATCTAGCTAAACGAGCTTCCAATGAAGCAATCTTTTTACTAATCATTTTAGATTATCCTTTTTATAGGTTTACTCTATACTTGTATATAAATATAATATAAATATATTATAAAGAGGATATAACCTAAAAGGATTACTCATGATTACACCCTATATCATCTCCCATATACAAATTGAAAAAGACCATATCATCTATCAATACTCTTTCTTTTCAAGTGACTACTATGAAGATGGCTCTCTTAAAATTGAAGTACTCAAAGATTTTTTACTCTGTGCCAAAAATTTAATTGAGACACCACCACCTGAAACTATCTATGACCTCCCCCTAAAAGAAGCCGAACTCACCCCTCTCTTCCGATCTATTTTTAAATACTCTCTCATGTCCTATTGTCAAAATCTTCAATTAGAAGGACATTTTTTCTTTAGATGGGTCTCTTTTCCTGATCCTGTATATCTTGAAGAAGTTAAAGAATATGAACAAATGTGTCGAGATGAAGCTGAGTATGAAAAAAACGAAAAAGAATGGTTTGATAATATGGAAAAACGAGAAAAAGAAGAGAAATTAATGAGAGAATCTATTCAAGAAATTCATGATATGTGTAGATTTGATTAATAAGTATATGGTTTGTCTTTTCTGAGGTTTACACTACCTTCTGCTTTAAAGACTTCAAATGCTTTAGTTAACATTTTTGTAGCTTCTCTTACAAAAGAACCTAATTCTTGTTCTGCAGGTGTAAACTTTTTCAAACCGCGAGTCCAGTTCCCTTGAGACATATGATCTGGAGTTGAAAAGAAAATAGTTCCATTGAAATCTGATATTTCAAGATATGGAAGATCGCCCGAATTAGAATAGAAGTGTACGACTTCAATTTCTTGTCTAGGAGATTTTCCAAAAGGATAGAGACTCATCTGTAATTGGGGATAGGACTTTTTTAAACTTTTGAAAAGAGCTTTACACAACATTGGGAAATGAGCATTTTCTATTTCCATTTCTTCTTCTATTTCTCTTTGTCTTTCGTCCATTTCAATCTGTCTCTGGGTCAAACCATATTCTTCTTCAAGTTGGGTTTGATAGTCGAATTTACCAGCAGTACGAGATAGTAAGCTAGATTCTAATCTAGCTAAACGAGCTTCTAATGAAGCAATCTTATTACGAATCATTTCAGATTCTCCTTTTTATAGGTTATTTTATACCTATTGGGTTATCTATAAATCAAATATTAAAACAAACTCTCCATCCCCCTCTTTTTACAATATTCTCTTTTTCTCTCCATTACTTCCTGTGTTTCTTCTTTTTCAGTATTTAATGGTTTTTCTTTATATCTTATCTTTCTACTCTTCTCTAATTCCTCAAAGTATGTTTTTACTACATCTAATTCTAAATGATTTATAGCCCTATATTTTACTTCTTTCTCTTTCTTATCTAAATCCTTCCATTGTAATTCTAAAGGATGCTCTTTAGCTATATGGTCGCCTACATGATTGCCAGAAGATACATACTTAAAACAATAAGGACAAATATACTTATTTTGTCTTGATTTATTCTCTTTCTCTTCTTTACTTAAAGGTATACGACCATTAACCCAAATTTCTTTGTTAGGTAAAGCATTAAACTCCTCTTCTTTCACCCATATCTCTTCTTTACCATTGTTAAACCATATTCTGCCTGAGAATAAGAGTTTTCTTTTTTCTCTGACTTCAGGTCTATTAGCAGCTATCTTTTTTTTCAATTTATCTTCTTCAGTTAAGTTTTTACCCTTATTCCAACTTACTTTTATCCCATCAGCAACACTTTTTTTAATTCTTAGACTCATTCTTTCTTTATGGTCTTCTGTTCTTTCATAAGGGACATACTTTTTCTTTTCTTTAACTACCTTTTCTCTAACTACCTTTTCTCTAACTACCTTTTCTTTAACTACCTTTTCTTTAACTACTTTTTCTTTAACTACTTTTGCTCTAACTCTCTTTTCTTGGTGTTTAGTTATAATTTCTTTCTTTAATACCTTCCACTCATTTGATAAATATTCACCCAACACTTCTTTTTTCACTCTTTTCTCTATATTGTCTTTTACAATCCGAATTAAACCCCTGTTAGTATTTCCTCTTTCCCAACCATCTTCTTCATATTTAGATACTTCACTAATAGATACTCGAATATTTTTATCTCCTTTAAACATAAAGATAGACCCTTTCCGACCCCCTTTCACCCACCCATCTAAAAAATAAGACTCTAATTCATCTTCAGGAACATATTTAACTTCATTGTTTTTATTGATACCTATGAGTCCTTTAGAAGCCCCTATCCTAAGCCAACCATCATCCATATAAAACTTTAGTTCTTCTTGTCTTACTCGTATAAAGACATTATCTTTTTTTAGAGTGATAAGATATTTTAAATTACTTCCTCTTTCCCAACCATCTTCTATATACTTCTCTAATTCTTCTTCTTTAACAAACTTATTATGATTGCCTTTATAGATAGCTATTAATCCTTTGCTATTACCTCCTACATACCACCCATCATTCAAATAGGTGTCTAGTTCTTCTTTACGAACAAATTTTGAAGCATTTTCTTTACAGATACTTATTAAGCCTTCAGTAGAGAAAGTACCATGACTAAGAGCTTTATTCACCCACTTGTCTTTGAAAAAATCTTTCATATACCTAATAAAGTGAGTCTCACCATATTCTAATTCATTCTTATTCTTACAATAGCCCACGACAATAAATTTATATTGTAATCTATTACTTTTAATAGTCTTCCTCAAGAAAATACTATCTGTAGAAGAACCATAATAAGAAATTGCTTCTCTTAAAGAAGAAGCTGTCTTCTTTCCTGCATAACCTAAATTGAAAGACCCATCTTCATTATGATGAGTAATTATATAAAGAAACCTAACTTTATCATCTTCACTAAAAGACAACATGGTTTCATATTCTTCTTTTGTTATGTTAAATGAAAATTTAATTTGACGATCAATAGAAATAGATGTATCTTGAGCATAACTCATATATACCTCGCTTTGCTTTTAAGGTTTATGTGGGATGTGCCTATTTAGGTTCTGGTAAAACTTATTTAGGCTTCTTTTAATTCTTATACCATAGACTTATATATAAATCAAATATTAACCATTCCAACGAGCTGGTACGGTTGGGAAACCAGGCAATACTTTGGTTAAGCTACAACGCACATCAAAATGCACAAAATCTGGATAGCAGCCGATTCCCCCATTAGACATCCGACCCTCTTTAATTAATTTTTCGATTAAAGCGACTACTTCTTTAGGTTGCATATCTTTAACTTTAATGTCAGCTGCTGCGGCTAACATATGTTGAGATTTTTTAACTCCTGAATTGACAGTAGCTTGACGAGATTCGTCCCTGTAGCCGCTGATGACGGTGATGGGTTTACCACAAGCATCTCTCAAAACTTGAAGGTTCTTTAATAAAGTCTCAGCATTACCCATAAGGTCAGCAGGGATTTTCTCCATAAATTCTAATTCTGCATATTTGAAATGGGTGACTCCGGAGGGGGCGCCAGGTGTTTTTTCATTAGCAGTTAATAACTTAGCCATGATAATATCTCCATAGATAGTGGGAAAAAGTAGTAATATACAACTTATATAAGTATAATAAATAAAGAGAAAAAAATAGAGAGAATAAGAATATGGAAAAGACCTTATTTGTGGTAAAAAATGAAGAAGTGATATCAATAGTGAATGAGTCGTTATATATGGTCTTACCTAAAGAATATGATTATATCTTATGGATACCAGTAACAAAATGGTTTGGGAATCATGTAATATTTATAGTAGATAGGAATGTAGGACGATTAGAGTTTTTAGAGCCTAAAATCTATAATTATGACAGAGAAAAATGGGAAGCCTTTAAAGAGTCAATAAAACACTAAGTAGTTTATATTCATCTCATATATAAAGAATAGAGATTGAGGTGAATAAATGACATTAAAGATACTAATGGGTGGAGATGTGATGTTTGGTCGATATAGTATGAGAGATCAGACATATATCGATTATAATGAGTTGACTCCTTTAAATGATATAAACACTATAAAAAGAGATATCTTTATAGTGAATTTAGAAAATCCTATATGTCATAATGAGCATGAAAAAAGAAGGAAGAGTGGAGATGTGTATTTAAGAGGAAGACCTGATAGTGTAAAAGCCTTAGTAAATGGTAAAGTAGATATAGTATCATTTGCAAATAATCATAGTGGTGATTTTACTTATGGTGGTATAAAACAGACCTTAGAAATATTAGAAAGTAATAAAATAGGATATAGTGGAGCATCATTATTGGAAAGTCCATTTAAACCTTATATAGATCATGAAAAAAAGATAATATTCTTTGCTGTCACAACAATAGGTTCAGGAAGTAAATCTTATGTGGCAAATATATTAGAACCTAGTAGTAGAGATAAGTATATAGAATATGTTAAGACATATAGAGATAAATATCTTGATTATGTGATAATCAATTCAATACATTGGGGTGAAGAATATAAGTTAATTCCTGAAAGGTGGCAGAGTAAATTTGCAAAGGGATTAATAGACAGAGGAGGGAGTGATATAATAATGGGTCATGGGTCTCATGTAAGACAAAGATATGGGTTATATCATGGTAAGGTGATATTATATAGTTTAGGGAATTTATATTTTACACATTCAAAAGAAGAATATCGTTTAAATATAAATACACACAAAGGGGCATTGTTTCTTGTAGAGTTAGAAGGAAGAGAAATAAAGAATGTGAAAGAGAGGGCAGTATGGATAACCCAGAACAAGACAAGTCTAGTGGTTTAAGATGTAGTATTTGTCAAAATGATGTTGATACTGAATCGAAAACAGCGATTAAATGGAATCAAGATGTTAAAAAAGGATATGGTGTATGCTCGGATTGTATTATTAAGTATAGAGGGCATAAAAAGACTACAAATAGGTTAGAAACAGATAGTTATAATTATATATCAACGACAGTGAGACAATTATTAAATAGGTATAGTTTTAATATAACAGAAAGGAGTGAGGGGAGTTTAAGATTAAATAATTATATCATATGGAATTTGAGAGCAACTTCACCTAATGAGTATATGGTGAAAGTAAGATTAGAAATAGTAAAAAATGCAGAGAAAGATTATAAGTATAATTGGCAGATTAAATTATATAATCCTGAGGGGGAATATATAAACACAGCTGAATCAGATAAGCCTAATGTACCTTATATTAAAGAGTTTTTAGGTGATTTTATGAAAATGATAGGGAATGATCCATATGATTATTTTAGAAGTACCTTAAAACAGATAATGATAAAGAGTGATATAGAAGTGAGAGAAAAGAGTGAGGGGGGAGACAAGTCGGAGTATTTTATAGGGTTCGCAAACGGTTTCAATGGTAAAATAGTAGTATATAAGGGATTTAATTGGGAAGTGAAGGTTTATAGGAGTAGTGGTGCAGTATATAAAGAGTTTAAGAGGAAGTCATTTGCATTACCGCCATTGAGAGAATTTTTTGTGAAGATAATGAAAGAATTAGGAATATGAGGGTGGATGCGGACCCCTCATTTTATTTACCGTAAGTGGCTTTAGTGGCATTATAGTTGTTAAGTATAGTAGATGAACTAAGGGTGTCATTCCATATATGGAAAGCACCTAGTCGGTAATTAGCTCCAGCACCACTTCCCATATTAGTAGAAGTGGGATAACCTAGAGCATAGTATAAACCTTTAGTTTCAGTGTTATAAGGAGTTTGTCTATTTATAGTAGCAGATCCAGCGGATTGACCATTGACATAAGCAGTTAAAGTAGTGCCGTCATAGGTATAACCTACATAGTGCCAAGTATTTAAACTAGCTGAAACAGAAGATGTGATAGTAGATGATGGGTTTAGTTCAGCTGTTTGAAGTGTGTAAGAACCTTGAGATGGTCTTTTCCAAGCTACTTTTAAGCCTTCGCCACCACCATATTCTTGCATCCTAGCTTTAAATGAATAAACATTACCTGCTGTTAAAGAGATAGTGCCTGTATGTAAAGAGAAGTTATTACTCATACCATGACCACCATACCAAGACACAACAACAGATCCATTTATAATAAGATCACTACCATCATCTGAATCAATAGCAAAAGTGTATGTGCCTGTTTCAACTGGAACAAAAGTAGCATTGACTTCAAGAGAAAAATAATCACCTGAGTTAGGGACAACAGCACCTGCACTTGTTAAAGTAGTATAATTGCTATTGTTTAATGAAGTAGAAGCATTTAAATTACCATTCCAAGCAAGAGTAGTATTGGAATAAGCAGTGTTAAATAACCTATCAAATTCAGATGTTGTTAAAGGGTAATTTGTATATTGAGAAGTACTGCCATTACCATTATGAGTGCTATAAATATTGACTCTCGTTAATCCATTATAAGGATATACGGCAAATCTAGGAGTGCCACTGACCCATTCAATTTGAGAGATATTCCAGCCATTAGAATTACTTTGAGTAGTAGCACCTCGTTCAGTTATAATAACACCATTACTAGTAGGATATACCCAAGCAAATACAGAAATAACTTCACTAGTATTAGCAGGTGATAAAGATGAATTTAAATCAGTGTTTGTTCTTAGAAAATTAGATGTTCCACTATCAAGAGATAAGTAATTAGGAGTTCCACTAGTGTAAGGCACAGACCCTACAAGAGTGCCATTATTAGTACCATCTAGGTCAGTGATAGTAGAACCTGATCCACTATAAGAGGAGCTATTTTGAATATCCCAATAGGTAATCATAGATGACCCAGAGATAAATGAATATGATGTAGTGGGTTTAACAATACCATGTGTAGCTAGAAACATTTTTACAATCCATAAGTAGTTTTAGTAGCATTGTAGTTATTAAGGATTGTAGCATCACTAAGAGCATCATTCCATATATGGAAAGCCCCTAATCTAAAAGTACCATCAGCACCACTTCCTAGATTAGTACTTGATCTATAACCTATATTGTAATAATAATTTGTATTGCCATTATTATAAGGTGTTTGTCTATTATTCTTAGCAAGAGAACCAGCAGGTTGACCATTAATATAACCTTTTAAGTTAGTTCCATCATAAGTAAAACCTATATAATACCAAGTAAATGTGCTGATAGTTAATGTAGAAAGTAAAGTCGTTGTAGTTATTGTTGAGTAGGGCCAGACAGCAAACCTTACTTTATTTCCACTTACCATTTCTATTTGAGAATCAAACCAATTAGTATCAGGATTAGTAGAACCTTGTTCAGATAAAACGAGACCAACAGTAGTTATAGGATATATCCATATAAAAAGAGAAAGATTAACACCAGTGTTAGGAGGTGAAAGATAAGGATTTAAATTAGCAGTATTAATATAGCGATCTTGTCTATTATCAAAACTAAAATAATTAGGAGTACCACTAGTATAAGATAAAGCACCTACAATAGTACCATTAACAGACCCATCAAGGTCAGTGATAGTAGTACCAGATCCATTATAACAAGAAGTGTTTTGGAAGTCCCAATAAGTAATCATACTTGTACCTGTAATAAAAGTAGGTGTAGAGGATGAAGACTTAATGAGACCATGTGTAGCAAGAAACATAAACTTAAACCATAGTCTGTGCGAAAGCCTGCCAGGTGATATTACTAAAAGTACCTGTTCTACCTGTAGCAGTATCTGTTGTTAAAGTAGCATTACTTGTAGCGAGGAGTAATAATCTTGAACCAGAGATATTAGATAAAGGTGTAGAAGGTCTAGTGAAAGCAGTAGTATAAACAGGATCACCTTTAACCCATCTAAAATTAGTCATCCAACCGCCAAAAGAAGCACCTGCTGATGGTGTAGATTCATTACCTATAACAAGATTATTAGCTGTATTGTTAAAATTATAATTATTAACTAAAGTACTACCTAATTGAGTGCCATCTTTCCAAACTCTAATATTATTACTAGCATCTCTAGTCACTGCAAAATGAACCCATTTGTTTTTATAGTCTGTAGATGACATAGCACTACCAAAAGCATTACCTGTCCCATTAATCCAAAAATAGAATTGACCCCCTTCAATACTAACACCCATAAAAGTAGAGGGGTATGTACCTATTGCAAAAGTTCTAGGGAAACTATTATTATCTGTTTGATATTGAAACCATTCAATACAAAAAGTACCTGATTGTGGGTACATATTACTATCTTGAGCATACGAAATATTAGAAGTAGAAAGACCTGTAAATTTCATAGTACCTACAAGAGCGAGATCAAAAGGTGTTACGGAAGAAGGTTTTAAAATACCATGTGTGGCTTTTAACATAAAAAAATCCTATCAAGTAGCGGAAAGATCACCAAAAAGATACCATTCAGTAGATGTTCTTTTAACAAGAGTAGCCCCTGAATATTGACTTGCTAAAAATCTATTACTTGAAGCAGACCTTAAGGTATCTGTAGTTATCAATACTTGAACTGTACCTGTACCATACCTAGAAATCAAGATTTGTGTACCAACAGGAAAAGCAACAGATGAATTAGCAGGTATAGTTAAAGTCAAATTACTTGCAGAGTTAAACTCAATCATTTTACCTTCATCACCAATAACAAGAGTATAACTTGTAGTTTGAGTATTAACAGCAACTCTAGTCGCAGTTTGAACATAAGCAGTAGTAGCAATCTTTGTTGAGTTATCAAGGGCTGTTTGTGTAACAGCAGTAGAAGATGAAGATATAGCAATCGCACCACTACCACTAAAAGCAATACTTCCTGTGAAAGTTTTAGTTCCTGCTATGGATTGACTATTAGTAACATCAACATAATCTGTAGTAGCTGCTGTAGCTATTGTGCCTAAACCTAGAGTTGATCTAGCAGTTGCTGCATCGGCATCATCAATTAAAGTTCTACCAAAAGCACTTAAAGTAGTAGTTGTAAAGGTATCTGAAGCAGTAGCATATATAAGACTATTAGCACTTGTGGAAACACCAGCTAAAGCAGTTAAAGTAGCGTCAAGTGCTTGAGCATCAGTAATCCCATAACCTGATAAAGTTGTAGGATTAGTACCAGCAGTGACACGACCATAAGTATCAACAGTAACTGACTTATAAGTGCCTATAGAAGCTATAACACCACTTGTTAAAGCAACAGTAGGAGTAGCACCTTCACCACTATTATTGGTTAAAGTAATACCTGCACCAGCAACAAGATTTGTGACATAATCCCCTGTGGTATCAGTACCTAAAGCAACACTATTAGTAGCGATAGTAGCAGTAATAGTAATATCAGAACTACCATTAAAAGAAGCTGACCCTGATAAATCACCACCTAAAGAGATAGTTCTTGAAGTAGTTAAAGTAGCTGCTGATCCACTAACTGACCCTGTAATTGTATTAGTAACAGATAAATCAGTAAAAGTCCCTGTGCCGAATTTAACATTCCCAACAGTCCCACTAAAGACCTCACTAGTATTTGTGGCATCAGGAATAAAAGTAAAGACACTTAAACTATCATCATAACCAAAGAAACCTACTTTAGCACTTGTACCATTATGCCATCTAAATTCAACACCACGATCTTTATTGTCATCTGAAGCAGGTGCAGTATCACCACCTAAAGTAATAATAGGGTCATCTATAGTTTGAGTAGTGCTATTAATAGTTGTAGTAGTTCCATTAACAGTCAAGTTGCCCGTAACAGTAACATTATCAGATAGTGTAGTAGTCCCACCTGTAGAACTAATAGTCAAGTTTCCAGAGGAAGTAGATATATTCCCATTAGCATATAAAATACTAGAGAAAGTTTTAGTTCCTCCAATAGTTTGATCACCTGTAGTAGCAACAAAAGTAGAAGTATCTAAAGACCATGTATTAGCACCAGTCTTTTTAAGATAGCCTGTACCACCATCGGACAAAGAAGCAATAGCATTTAAATCACCATCATATGCTTGAACATCAGTACCTATAACAAGACTTAAATTAGTTTTAAGTGCAGAAGCATCAGCAAGACCTATTAGAGTTCTACCATAAGAAGTTAAATCTGTTGTAGAAAAAGTATCTTCTCCTGTAGCATAAATGACTTTATTAGCACTTGTTGTAACCCCAGCCAAAGCAGTTAAAGTAGCATCTAAAGGTTGTCCATCAGTAATTCCATAACTAGATAAGCTAGTGGGGTTAGTACCAGCAGTAACACGACCATAGGTATCGACAGTAACTGATTGGTAAGTACCTATACTAGCGATACCACTAGTTAATCCGATAGTGGGATTAGCTCCAGCACCTGTATTATTAGAAATATCAATACCATTACTTGCAGAAAGAGTAGCAACATAATCACCAGTGGTTTGAGTGCCTAGAGTGATATTAATATCACCAATAGAAGTAGCAATATCAACATTATCAGTACCATCAAAAGAAACAGAACCTGTAACTGCACCACTTAAAGAAATATTTCGTGCATTAGTTAAGGAATTAGCATGGTCAATATTTCCTGTAATAGTGTTGGTAACAGATAGATTAGTAAATTCACCACCCCCAAAAATAACATTACCAGGAGTTCCACTATATACATCATTAGAATTAGTAGCATCTTGAATAAAAATGAATTTACCTGTGCTATTATCATAACCAAAAAAGCCTATTTTTAATGCAGTTGATATAACACTATTCCCTGTAGTGCCGACTTGAGATAAATCACCATTATAGACAAAACTTAAACCAACAGTATTAGAAGCTGCACCAATTTGGGTAAAATCAGTATCACCTAGACTAACAATATAATAAGTTTGACCCATGATTAGAGTATCAGGTGTGATAGAATTTGTGCCGTCATTCCATTTAAATTCGATACCACGATCTTTACCATCGTTGAAGAGTGGTGAGTTTTGACCACCAAGAACAAAGATAGGGTCATCAATAACAACAACATTACTGTTAATAGTGGCAGTTTCACCTTGAATAGTGAAGTTACCTGTGATGTTGATATTACCTTCAATATTCATATTGTTTTCAATAGAGATTTGACCTGTTTGGCTAGATAAGACTAAATCCCCATTATGTGTGCTAATACCAAGATCAGCATAAACAATACCATCAACATGGGCAGAACCTGTAACATATATATCCCCATCAGTATTGATATTACCAGTGGAGCTTTCAACATAGAAAGTGGTTTCGGAATCATGTATAGTAGAGATAGTATAAGAGTCGGGAGTTTCACTGACAACTTGAATATCATTTTGGGCAACAAAACCATTTAAGAAAGAAACTAATTCTTCAAAATCGGTAGGACTTAACATAAGAAGAGTCCCATTTGAAGATAGGTTGCTAATACCTGTAATATCATTACCATTAAGGTTAATATTATTAGTTATAGGTGCAGTATTACTAAGGTCTGCAAGAGCAATTTCAAAACCACCTGTGGTAGAACCATCATGTATTCTTAAAGTTTTTTTGGTGGTGTCTATAGTAAGTTCGCCATTTTGACCTTTATATAGATTATTTTGAGCAGTAGAGCCTTTTTTAAAAGTAACGATAGCCATTTATAGAATCCTTGTAAAAATATGATTACTAAACAAGGATAAGGTATTTAATAATTACACATTAGTCCATTTGCCTAAAGCAAACCAAGTATTACCATCTGGTGAAGTAGCGCAAATTAAAGATACTGAACCATACCCTTCTGCAATTTGAATAGAAGATACACTATTATCAATTAAAGTATTGCCCGATCCTGATGCAACATTAATGGTAATAGGTGTTGTATATATATCTACAGATACTTTTATGACAAATAGTTTACCTATGAGATAATTATCAGAAGGGTTAGGTAGTGTAATTGTTGCACCATCAGTAGTAACAATATAAATAGTATCATTTTTGGTTAATGTAGAGGAACTGCCATGTTTAACAGGATATCTAAAGTATGCACTCATTTTTTTATCTCTTCTTTGTCGTTTACAATTACAAAGAAGAGATATTTTATAAAAGTAATATTAAACGATGATCATCCAAGTGGCAGACCCTGCACTATTATTACCTGCAATGAATTTATGATACCCCCAGTTTACATTAATGTTATGTGTTGCATTACCTTCAATATTGCCTCCACCTGCAACATTAATGGTAACTGTATCTCCACTTCCACTATGTATAGCACCTAATTTAATAGTATAAGTTTGTCCCACACAAGTAGAAGGGTCAGGTAAAGTCACTGTTTGACCTGGATATGCAATATAAACAGAATCCGATAAGGTTAAAACATAGGTTGTGGTGGAATTGGCAGACTTAATGGAAGTTTTTCCATTTCTAAAAAATAAAGACATAATATTATCCTTTAAGTAAATATTATATGACAAGGATTATAATATTATGAATATATAAAATGACTATTAAAGAACATACCAAGCAGAACCATAGGCAATTAAAGTTAAACTACCATAACCTGTACTAATTGTAACACCAGTAGAACTATTAGCACCATCAACAGTATTACCTGTATAAGGTTTAACAGTAATAGCACCTGTACCACTATCTATCTTTTTAATGATAACTTTATAGCCTGTATAATCAGTAAGATTACCAATTTCAAATAAAGTAATATCAATAGCAGTATTGCTATTTGCAACAAGATAAACTTTTTCAAGTTCATCAGGAGTATTAGCAAATAATGCAGTATTTGATGTTGTAATAGTAGCATCTATGGGTGATTTTGTTTGAATGATTTTTTGTTCGCTAAGGTGGTTTTGTAACTTCCATGCTAAATAATCTTCATCCCAAATGATTTGAGCATCAGAAGTAGCATTACTACCTCTTTCAACAGAAGCAACTACTGCTGTTTGAGCATTAGCAACAAGAGTAGTATCACTGTTAAGAACAATTAAGGGGTCAGTAGCAGTAGTTGCTTTCTTAATCAAAATTGAACTATTAGCACTTACTTCTAAATCTTTACCTACAATCACTTTTTCAGATGAATCTGTGGTAACAAACTTCAAATAAGAATTAGTACTTTGAGTGATATCCAAAGCACTAGCTTGATTATCAGTAAGATTGATAGCAATCGAACTAGCATCAGCACTAATGCTATCTAAAGCAATATCGCCAACATTGGTAATATTATTATCACTAACATCTAAGGTTTTACCAACAACTACTTTTTCACTAGCATTTGTAGTAACAAATTTAAGATAACTATTAGTAGACTCTGTAATATCAAGTGCAGATGCTTGATTATCGGTGAGATTAATAGCAATAGAAGTAGCATCGGCACTAATGCTATCTAAAGCAATACTACCTACATTAGTGATGTTACCTTCATTCAAATCTAAAGTGCCTTTAATAGTAGTATTACCTGTAGCACCAATTACGGAAAAGACAGATGTATTACCATTAGCATCACTTGTAATAGAGAAGTCATTTGAATTTTTAAGAGTTAAACCTGTAACAGGATTATAAACAGCTCTTTCAAGACCACCAAATGTTTGTAAAGAAACAGTTCCTTTGAAAGTCCCTGAACCAAAAACAACATTACCTACATCACCACTAAAGACTTCACTTGAATTAGTAGCATCTTGAATAAAAGTAAAAGCACTACTACTATTATCATAACCAAAGAAACCTGTTTTTAATGCAGTTGATATAACAGCTGTACCTGTAGTACCTGCTTGAGATAAACTACCATTATAAACGAAACTTAAACCAACAGTATTAGAAGCTGCACCAATTTGAGTAAAGTCAGTATTACCTAGAGTGACAATATAATAAGTTGAACTATTAATCATAGTGTCTGGAGTTATAGCACTTGTACCATCATTCCATTTAAATTCGATACCACGATCTTTAGAATCATTTGTAAGAGCAACACCATCGCCACCTAAAGTGAAAATAGGGTCGTCAATAGTAACAGTAGTGCTATTAACAGTTGTAGTAGTTCCATTGATTGTCAAATTACCTGCAATAACAGTATTACCATTACTATTATTTACACTAAACACAGGATTGTTTGACCCATCATTGACTTGTAAAGTCTTGCTAACAATCACTTTTTCACTAGCATTTGTAGTAACAAATTTCAAATAAGAATTAGCACCCTCTGTAATATCTAAAGCACTAGCTTGATTATCAGTAAGATTAATAGCAATAGAAGTACCATCAGCAGTAATGCTGTCTAAAGCAATATCACCTACATTTGTAATATTATTATCACTAACATCTAAAGTCTTGCCTACAACAACTTTTTCTAAACCATTAGAAGATACTAATTTAAAGTAGACAGAACCACTTTCATGGATATTAAGTGCAGTGGATAAATTATCATTGATAGCGATTTCAAGACCACTACCATCAGCAGGTGTTAGTTTTTTACCTACAACGATTCTTTCAGCATCATTTGAAGTAACAAATTTCAAATAAGAATTACCGCCCTCTGTAATATCCAAAGCACTAGCTTGGTTATCCACTAGACTAATAGTAGTAGCAAGACCTAAAGTAGAACCTGTAATAGCTAAATTAGATAAAGCTAAAGTCCCACCTAGAGATATTGATTCACTACCAATAGTAATAGCACTATTAACAAGTTTAGCATTTGTAATAGAAGTATCATTTAAACTAGCATTAAGATTAACATTAGAAGAACCATCAAAAGAAACAGAACCTGTGATAACAGTACCTGTTAAATTTAAAGTCATTGCAGTTAACCATGCAGAAGAAGTATCAGCATTACCTATTAAGTTACCAGTAACAGATAAAGTACTCGCACCAATTCCACCAATAGAATTAGCTTCTAAACTACCAAGTCTAACTGCACTATAAGTAATAGTTCCACCAGCAGTTAAGATATTACCAGAGAAATCTGAGTTTAAGCTAGTAGCAGTAGCAAAGACAAATTTAGTATTAGCTTCATTCCAAAACAAACTTGCATTGTTTTCATCACCACGAGCAATAATAAAACCAGCATCATTAGCAGGTGCGCCTGTAGTACCATCAGCTAATTGGATAAGACTATCTTTAACATCTAAATTAATAGTATTGATTGTTGTAGTAGAACCATTAACGATAAGGCTACCTGTAACAGTAAGATCACCACTAATAGTAGTATCTCCATTATTGCTATCAATAGTGAATACTGTATTTAGATCTGCATCTTTAACATTGAAAGCTAAAGTACCACCAATAACAGATAAATCACTAAGGACTTCAAGTTTTTTACTAGCAACAATCTTTTCTGCATTATCAGTAGTGACAAAATTCAAATAAGAATCATTATAGACTTTAATATCAAGTGCAGATGCTTGATTGTCAGTCATACTAATAACAGGAACACTCAAGCTATCTGTAACATTAAAATAACCTTGAACTTCAACATACCCAGCACCTGCATCATTACCTGCATCACCTGGATTAAGAATAATGTTTCCTGCAAAATTACCTGCTCCAAAACCAGTACCTGTTTGAAGAGTTAAATTCCCCCCATTACCTTCAGTCATAGCAGAACCTGTTTGTAGACCAATAGTACCTGCATTGCCTGTGCTTGTTGAACCTGCATTAATATTGACACTACCACCTGTGCCAATATTACCTAGACCTGCAGTAATATCCACACTACCACCATTTGTACCTGTAACAGAAGCACCTGCTTGTAAAGTGATACCACCACCTTCACTATTAACAGAAGCACCTGCAGTTAAAGAAATAGCACCACCAAGTCCATTTGTAGATACTCCTGCAGTAGCTTCAAAAGAACCACCTTGACCATTAACAGAACTACCCATATCAAATACAACACCACCACCATCACCTGTACTACTTGCACCAAGAGTAAAAGTTATTTGACCACCATCAATAGTACCATAACCTGTGGTAATATCAATATTACCACCATTACCATTAGTAAGGGAATCCCCTGTGTGAAGAGTAAGAGTGCCACCATTAGCAGTATTACCTCCAATATTATCACTTGCTTGTCCTGTACTAATAGTCACATATCCACCATTAGAACCTGTAAGGTCTGAATTACTATTTCCTGCTGTGATACTAATAGAACCCCCAACTCTATTCCCACTAGGGAAATTAATAGTAGCTCCACTATTACCTGCTGTGATATTAACATCACCTGCACTACCATCATTATCAGCATTAGGTGTGAAGATATTAACATCACCTACCATAGCACCGCCTACAAATCCTATTTCACCTGAAGAGATATTAATAGCACCACTAGTGTTACCTACACCACTAGCATAACCACCTTCTATTGTGACAGCACCACCTGTACCATTAGTAGCAAGACCACCATGAATAGAAATACCACCACCAATAACACCTTGTCCTGCAGTTAAAGTAATTTCACCACCAATCGCATCACCATTACCTGCTGATATATTAACATAACCACCATTACCACTATTACCAAGAGATTGACCTGCAGTTAAGTCAATATACCCACCATTACCTAAAGCAGAATTGCCACCTTGTAATTCAACATAACCACCAACGACATTAGCATCATTAGTAGCACCACCTCGTAAACGAACATAACCACCATGCCCGCCTGACAAAGGAAGAGCATCTCCACCATATAATCTAATTTTACCACCATTACTAGTTGTGGAATTACCTGCTTCGAGATAGAAATCTGCACCTGAATTAGCTTGAGCGCCTTTAAGATAGACTTTTTTTGCACTATCATCATAATAAAGAGCAACAGGGGATGTATTACTATCTCCCCTAATTAAAAGACCCCTATCACCAACACCAATACCTGCAAAATCACCTGCTGTTGGATCAGTATCTACAATAGGCAACCAGTCTTCAACAAAAGCAGCTGAAGCGATCAAAGTCCAAGAAGCACCTTCAGTGGGTGGTATATTATTATTAGTACCTACTGCATACCAAGTTTGTCCTTGATATGTAACAATATCACCAGTTATATAATTATCTACATTTGACCAAGCACCTTGAAAATACCATACTGCATCAGCACCATTAGTACCATCCGCACCATCAGCACCTATAACATGACCCACATTGGAAGGATTTCCTAGATTATTAGAATATTCAATTTGAAGATCACCATTAATATCTATTGTTGCAGATACAATAGATATACCATCTTGACCATCAGCACCTGGAAGACCGTCATTACCTGGTAAACCATCAGCACCTGGAGCACCATCTTGACCAGGTAAACCATCTTGACCAGGAGCCCCATCTGCACCAGGTGCACCATCTTGACCTTTAGCTGCAATTAAAGTCCAATCTACACTTTCTTGTGGTGTTGAATTAGTACTTACTTGTAAAGCTAACCATGTAGACCCATTATAAACAACAACATCATTGATTTGATATTCTGTTGAGTCATTCCAAACACCAGCATGAGTCCATGTAGATTCAGTAACATAAGTAGTAGTCGCTATTTGGGAAACTTGAATAGCATCAGCAAGAACGACCCAATTAGTACCATTAGAAATGATATTCACTGAACCATAATCTTTATTGATTGTATACAATAATTGAGCTAGATTATCATTGATTGTAACACCATTAGTAAAAGCACTATTAAGTTTAATAGTGTAAGTTCTACCTGAAGCTGTCGCAGGGTCAGGTAAAGAAACAGTTTGGTTATCTTGTGCAAGATATATTTCATCAGTTGCTGTCAAAGTATATGGGTCATTTGTACCAGCCACTTTAACATTATTTATATTGGCATCTATTAAATAGGACATAACAAGCCTCTCTAGGAATAAAGTTGGTCTTTATAAGGGGGCTTTTAATAAAATAAATATCAAATTACATTATAAACCAAGAAGTACCTTTAGCCATAATAGTCAAACACCCATTTGGTAAAATATCTTTAGTCAAAGAACCACTAATTGTTTGAGAACCATCAGCATCAATAGTTATAGTAGCAGTAGCATCAGTATTAAACAATGCTAAAACATAACCATCAAAATCATTATTGGTCAACGCAAAAAGATTTAGAGTAGCTGCAGTTCCACCATTTTGTAAGAAATAAGCGTCTTTAGTAACAGTAGATACAGGTGCTGTTAAAGTATAAGCATTAGTTACAAAAACAGGGTCTGTACAAGTATATCTAGTTTCTCCACCACCAGCACCTGTTACGGCTAAATCTACATACTCAGTAGTAGCAAGTTTGGTAGAATTATCACCTTGTGTTTGTGTAGTGGTAACAACAGCACCACTTAAAGTTAGAGTGCCACCAAAAGGAGCAGAGATTTCATTTACTTCTAAAATACCAGTACCATTGTTTAAATTTAAGATTACTGTTCCACCATGATAAATAGTAAAATTGCCACCTGTGATAGTAGTATTTGCATCCCTATCTACAATAAAACTATTAAAGTTGCTTTGGTAAGCATTCCAAACTTGTAAATTACCATTTAAATACAAAGCACCTGCACCACCATTATCATTAGGTTGTGCAATAAAGAAATTTTCATTTCCATTAACACCACCATTGATATAGAAACCATCTGTATTACCATTAGCACCATAAATATTAATATTGACATTATTAGATGCAACATTAACTAAACTAGACCCATTAGAGTTTTTTACATCTAAACCATAAGATGAAACTGCACCAACAACATCAACATCACCAGTAGAAGAATTTACTGAAACAACAGGTGAAACTTGATTGAAAGTAGAGATAGCACCCTGATTGATAGCATTAACTAAAACATCATCATAAGAAACAAGATATTCAGTGTTATAAGCACTAGCATCATTTGCAGTATATAACACATTATATGTAGGTGCAGGATTAGCATTATCTAAAGAAAATGCCATTTCAAATTCAACACCATCATCATTGCTAGTATATGCTCTTAATTGATATGTATATGTACCACCTTCTGTATCAATAACAAAAGAAGCATTAGGTACATTACCTGCATTAGAATAAGCACCTGCGACTGCTTGGTATTCATAAATACCACTAGGTTTAACAGCAAGTTTATTTTGACCAGCATCTTGTAATAAAGTCAAAGGAATGACTTGTCTTATAGAACCATTATCTGATGTTTTAAAGACATGGAAGTATTCACCATTAGCAAGAGAATCAGCACCATATTTTACATAAATGTAAACAGTAGTACCATTTACCAAAGCACCTGTAGGATTAAGGATGGTAAGATCAGAATAGACAGAAGTATTATCTTGAAGATTAATACCAGCACCATTAGATGCTTCAGCTATAGTGCTTACATTTAAAGAACCTGTAACAGTTGTATCGCCTGTACTAGAATCTACAGAGAAAGTGTAAGCATTTTCATGTTGAACACCTAAAATAAAACTAACAGGATTAAAACTTGAAACAATAGCATTACCATTAAAAGTAGTATTATCATTAATAGTTAAAGCACTATCTACTGTGAGTTGGGCATCAGCAGAAATAGAAAGTGTACTACCTGTAATCAAATTAGCAATAATAGAATTAGCTTTGAAATCTGCATAAGCTAAATTATTTGCTTGTGTAATAACATTACTTGTGGTTGAACCAATACTGTCAGCTGTAATAACTGCAAAATGAGATTCACTTTCATCCCAGAAAAGAGAAGCTGATGGTTGAGTATTACCTCTTTCAACAATGAAACCAGCATCATTTATCGCAGTAGGATTAGCACTTGTGCCTGAACCTAAAAGAACAATACTATCAGTAACATCTAAATTAATAGTGTTGATAGAAGTAATAGACCCATTAACAGTAAGAGTACCACCTATGGTTAAATTACCTTGAATATCAACATTTTCTGCAAGTCCGATATTAACTTCACCACCTAAGACAAAGACTGAAGTTTCATTAGCTACACCTAAGAAAGTAATTGTACCACCTAAAGGTATATCTTCTGAGCTATCTGAATCAGAGAAAGCAATACTCTTAGTAGAGAGGTTATCTACACTAATAGTTCCTAAACCAATAGTCATAGTACTATTGGGTTCATCCATTGTTACAGACACACCATTAGCACCTACAACATCAAGATTATTACCTAATTCAACTTGGAAGTCATTAAAAGCAATAAAACTATGTTCTAATTGACCATTAGTAATAGTTCCTAGAGTAGCTGTTAAAGTAACAGCAGCTAAAGCATTATCTAAACTTACTGACCCTGTTAAATTACCTGCAAGATTAATAGTTTTAGCAAGAGCGATAGCAGAATTTGCTACAATAGTACCAGCAAGACCAATGGTAATAACACCTTGATTTGAAGAAACAGAGATTTCTCCATCTGTGCCTTCAATAGTAACTTCTTCACCAAGATGAACTTCATGATTATTAAAAGCAATAAAATCATGTTCTAGTTTAGAATTAGTGATAGTACTATTAGCAATCATACCACCTGTAATACTTTCTAGTACAATATCAGCTAAAATCTCTACAGATTGAGAACCATCAAAAGCAACAGAACCTGTAATGACTGACCCACCAATACTTAAAGTAACAGCAGAAACTAAAGCACTAGCAGTTTGGGCATTACCAAAAAAATCACCAGTAAGGGTCAAGTTATTAAATTTGGCATCACCTAAAGTAGCTTCATTGTTATATGTGTTATACATAGTAAAGACATGATCTGATTTATCATGACCAAAGAAACCTGTCTTTAATGAAGCATTAGGATAAACTGTACCTGTAGTACCAGCGAGTAAAACATTACCATCAGCATTAGCAGTGAATATCCAATTTTGTTGATTGAATAAAGCTCCTACAAGAGTAAAGTCAGTATTACCAACATCTTTGATAATATATTGAGTACCATTAACAATAGCTTCAGCATCAAGTAAAGGTGAATCATAATATTCAAAACGAACACCAACATTATTGGCTTCCCCTTCTTGAGTATTATGTCCAAGTTTAAATGTACCACTAATAGCAACATTATCATCAATACTAATATTTCCACCATTTGTATTAATAGCTAGATCACCACTAGAAACATAGATATAACCTGTTTGAAATTCTAAATTAGCAATTTTACTTTCAGTAGGTGCTTCAAACTTTTTACCTAACACAACTTTTTCTGACCCATTAGTAGTCACAAATTTCAAATAGCTATTAGTACTTTGAGTAATATCTAAAGCACTTACTTGATTATCTGCTAGATTAACAGTGGTCGCAAGACTTAAAGTAGAACCTGTGATTGCTAAATTAGATAAGTTTAAAGTACCACCTAAAGCTAAGTCATAAGTACCACCAATAGATACGGAGTCATTAACAAGTTTAGCATTTGTGATAGAAGTATCATTTAAACTAGCACTTAAATCAACACTTGTAGAACCATCAAAAGAAACAGACCCTGTAAGAACAGTACCTGTTAAATTTAAAGTCATAGGACTTATCCATGCAGAAGAAGTAAGGGCATTACCATCAAGATTAGCAGTAAGAGTACCACCAACGAGCATAGCAATATCAACACCATCAGATAAGTCAGCAGTGGATAAAGAATCATTTATCCATTCAGTACCTGAATATTTAAGATACTCACCAGCTACAACACCCGCAACATCGACATCACTTAATGTAGCAAGAGAACCACCGCCACCACCACCATTAGCAAGAACCCATGCTTTAGTAGCGACATCTTGGTCATCTACAGGGTCAGCAACATTAGTAATTTTATATTCATTGAAATCTAAATTTTGAGTGGGTAAAACATTGCTTAAATTAGATTTAGCTGTTTCAGTCCCCCCTAAAGTAGAACCATCATGTACTCTAATAGAATTATTAGTAGTATTAATAGTAATTTCACCAACAGCACCTGTGAAAGCATTGTTTTCAGCAGTAGTGCCTCTTCTTAGTTGTATTCTACGAACTGACATTTATATTGTCTCCTATATGAAAAAGTATCACTTATTAGAATGTGCATAATAGATAAAAAATTTAACCAATGAGAGGACCGTAGTCTTCATTAGAAAAATAAGAGATGGGTAAAAACAAGTCTTCAGCATTTAAAGGTGTTCCTCCATTACCGTCCGCATCTTGCCAATCCATAGTAGAACCTACTATTAAATCGGTTACATACCCACAATCAAAGGATTCTATCACCCTTCCTTGATTATCTATCTCTATATTTAAATTTGTATTTGCAGGTACAAATTGATTATTATTCCATACTAATGTTTGATTGTTTTGAATACCTGTTATATCTACATCTGTTAAGTCATTTATCGAGATATTCAAATCATTGACATTAACCAAAGAAGTTATATCATCATTAATTGTTAATATATCTCCGATATTAACACCACCAATAGTGGTAGCTAGATTTAAGATAGTGGAACTTATAGCACCTGTGTTATCTAATAATAAGACTTCATTAGCGGCTGTCCCAGCATCATATGTAACACTTGACCCTGTGCCTGATATAATAGCTATATCTATAACACTATTTATCCATTCTGTTCCACTATATAATAAAACATCATTAGTATTAGGTGTAGGTGCATCAACATCTGTTAATTGATCAAGTGTTGTAGCTCCGCCACCTCCACCATTAGTCGCTACATAATCTACAACCCATTCAGTAGTAGCAACCCTAGTGCTATCATCATTTGCATCAGGTGTTGTAGCAGTAGCTTCTGCCAAAGAAGATGAAGTCGTTATTGTTAAAACATCACTAGCAATTTCACCTGTAAAGGTATTTGTAAGAGCATCTAGTCTAGGTAAATTATTACTATCTGTTAAATCTGTACTAGCTAAATCTAAATCGCCTTTTAAGGTATTTATATCTATAAGAGCATTTATATCAGTAGATGTTGTTAATATGTCTCCGATATTAACACCACCAATAGTAGTGGCTAGATTTAAGACGGTAGAACTTATAGCACCTGTATTATCTAATAATAAGACTTCATTAGCGGCTGTCCCTGCATCATATGTAACACTTGTTCCAGTCCCTGATATAATAGCTATATCTATAACACTATTTACCCACCCTTCCCCATCATATAAAAGAACATCATTAGTATTAGGTGTGGGTGCTGAAACATCTGTTAAGTCATTTAAACTTAAATTCAAGTCGCCTTTTAAGGTGTTTATATCTATAAGGGCATTTATATCTGTTGATGTTGTTAATATATCTCCGATATTAACACCACCAATAGTAGTAGCTAAATTCAATATAGCCGAATTTATAGCACCCGTATTATCTAATAATAAGACCTCATTAGCATTTACACCAGCATCATAATCAACACTTGTACCATAACCACTAATAATAGTATCAGTATTATTTAAAGTGGCATCTAATTTACCTAAAGCACTATGGTGGCTATCAATATTTAAAATATAGTTATTAGAAGAATAAACAGGTCTAGTGCCATCAGTATCTAAACCTAAACTAGATTGTGTAGTATCTAATTCTGTTTGTAAATCTGCGATTTGAGTAGCACTAGGATTTAAGATTTCTAGCCATTCAGTACCTGTTGATATAAAAGTTTGGAAAGTATCTGTAGTGATATAAACATCACCAACATTATTTACATCAGGCAGTGGTCTATCAGCTAATAAACCTGAATCGACATGAGTTATAGCCAAGTCAGGTAATTGATTAGATTTAATGTGTCCATTTTCATCTAAAGTAGGAATAGCACCTTGAACATTACCTGCAGTGGTATCAAGAGAAGTAACTAGAATGAAATCTGTGGAATGGAAACCATCAAGTAAATCAGCATCTAAACCAGACCCTGTACCATCAACATTTAATATTTTATCTAGAACATCTTGATCTTCATAGTCTGTAGTTAAAACAACACCTGTTAAATTAGTGCCATCAAGAATAGGTAATTTACCAGCTTCTGTTATTAATAAGACTTCATTAGCACCTGTACCAGCATCATATGTAGCACTAGTTCCAAATTCTGGAAGTCCATCAAGAATATTATTTGCAGTAAGTAAAGCATCATCTAATTTACCTAAAGCACTATGATGAGTATCTGTATTTAAGATATAGTTATTAGAAGAATAAACAGGTCTAGTCCCATCAATATTTAAACCAAGATTTAATTGTGTAGTATCAAGTTCATCTTGTAGGTCGCTTAACATAGTAGTAGTGGCAAAATCTCCACCATCAGTTAAGTCAGCAGATGAAAGAGTAGTATTAATAAAATTAGCACCATCATATTTTAAAAATTCACCACTAACAACATCAGTAATTACAACATCTGTTAATTGATCAAGAGAAGTAGCTCCTATACCATTATCGAGAACCCATTTTTTAGTAGCAACATCTTGATCATCTACAGGATCAGCGACATTAGTAATTCTTACTGTTTGACCACCAAGATTATCTAAAAGACTAAATGTACCATTAGAAGAAATCAAAACATTTGATAAGTTTGATTTCAACATTTCATGACCACCAACAGTTACATTGTCATGTAATCTTAAAGAATTGTTAGTGGTGTTCATTGTTAATTCACCCACAAGACCTGTAAAAGTAGTGTGTTGAACAGCAGTACCTCTTCTTAATTGAACTTGCCTAGACATTATTATAAACTCCTCTTTTGTATAGATTTCATTAAGAGGAAATAAATTTAAAAATTATTGCTTATATTGCCCCAAAATCCCAAGATTGTTCAATAGGATCATCTACTATAAACCCATAATCCCAATTTGTTGCCCCAACTAATTGACCATCTGGACCCCATACAGGTACTTGACCCTCATTTGTCCCTACATCATAAGTAGCTGCAGTCCCTAAACCACTTATAATATTTACACTTATACCACTATTTACCCACACTTCCCCATCATATAATAGAACTTGATCTGTTATAGGATTAGGAGCTACAACATCTGTTAATTGATCTAAAGTTGTAGCTCCACCCCCACCACCATTAGCATCTATATAATCTATAACCCATTCAGTTGTAGCTATTCTTGTACTATCATCATTTGCTAAAGGTGTACTAGCATAAGATTCTCCTAATGTTGTCACACCTTGAACTGTTAAAGCATTTGTAAATGTATTCAATAAACTGTCTAATCTTGGCAAATTAGCACTATCTGTTAAATCGGTACTCGCTAAAGCTAAATCTGTCTTTAAAGCATTTATATCTATAAGGTCATTTACATTATCATTGACTGTTATTATATCCCCTATATTAACACCACCTATTGTAGTGGCTAAATTTAAGATAGTGGAACTTATAGCACCTGTATTATCTAATAATAAAACTTGATTTGCATTTGTACCTGCATCGTAGGTAACACTTGTTCCCGTCCCTGTTACATTAGATATATCTATAAAACTATTAACCCAATTTGTTCCATTATATAAAAGAACTTCATTTGTTAAAGGATTAGGTACTACAACATCTGTTAAGTCATTTAAAATTAAATTCAAATCAGTCTTTAAGGTGTTTATATCTATAAGAGCATTTATATCTGAATTGACTGTTAGAATGTCTTCTATTAATAAGCCACCTATTGAAGTAGCACGATCTAGGATAGTAGAACTAATAGCACCTGTATTATCAAGTAAGACTATATTATCAGCACCATCACCAACATCATAAGTAGCAGCTGTACCTAAACCACTTATAATATTTGCATTTATATCACTGTTAATCCAACCCTCACCATCATATAATAATACTTGATTTGCTAAAGGATTGGGGGCTACAACATCACCTAATTGATCTAGTGTAAAACTAGATATAGAATTACTTATAGCAGTATTGACCCAAGAAGTAGTAGGAACTCTAGTACTGTCATCATTAAGATCAGGTGAAGTAGCACTTGCAGAGGCTAAAGATGATGTAGATAGGACGGTTAAAGTATCACTTGAAACAGAAGTAGTAGATGATAAACTATCTACACTTATAGAGCCTGTAAAGGTATTTAAAAGACTATCTAATCTAGGTAGATTAGCACTATCTGTTAAGTCTGTACTAGCTAAAGCTAGATCAGTTTTTAAAGTAGGGATATCTATAAGGTTATTAACATTATCATTGACTGTTATTATATCCCCTATATTAACACCACCAATAGATTCTGCTTTATCTAGGATAGTAGCATCAATAGCACCATTACCATTGAGTAATAAGACAGTACCTGCAGTAGTTCCTGCATCATAAACAGCACTTGAGCCTAAACCTAAATTAGTCCTAGCAGTGCTTTGTGCAGGAGCATTAGCAGCTATTTCACTAAAAGCATTAGCAACTTGGAATACATCAGTAGTATCTAGTGTAACAATATTACCAAAACTATCTAAAGTATCACTATTTGACTTAATTTGAGTATCTAAAAGTGTTAAAGACTCTGTTATAGTTTCAGCTGTATTAAGGTAATTAGTACCTACAAAAGGAACAAAACTACCATTAATAGCTAAACCAACAGCAGTTTCAATACGATCAATTTCAGCTTGTGCAGAAGCTATTGCTAAATCACCTGCACTTAATAATTCAATCCAAGCATTACCATCAGAGATATAACTCTTACTTGTAGAGGTAACGATATAAACATAACCTGTATTAGTTTCATCAGCAACAGGTTTATCTTCTTCATTAACAACGACAACAACAGTAGTCAAAGCAAAAGCAGGAATTTGATCTGCACTAAGTTTACCGATTGCATCAAGAGTAGCGATACCATTAATAGCACCTGCTTGAGAAGTCTTTAAAACACCTGTTAAATTTAAACCTGATAAAGTAGGGAGTGTATCATTAACACTCATTAATAAAACATTACCTGCTTGTGTACCTGCATCAAGAGTAGCACTTGTACCTAAACCTAAATTATCTCTTGCTGTTGCTACATCACCTAAATCACTAAGGTTATTGGCGACTAATAAGACATCAGTAGAATCTAAAGTAGCAACAGTTCCTAGACCTTGAATGATATTAGTATCAATAACACTATTTACCCATTTAGTACCATTATATAAAAGAACTTCATCTTGAACAGGGTCTGTTAAAGTAACATCTCCTTGAGCACTTAAAGTAGTGGGAAAACTACTTAATGCGTTTTGGACAAAAGCAGTGGTAGCAACTCTTGTGCTATTATTACCAGCAAGGGGAGTATTAGCACTAGCCGTACCTAAAGATGAAGTAGTGGTTACTGTTAAGCTATTACCTGATAAAATACCACTAGCAGTGATAGCTGCACCATTAATATTACCTGTAGTAGTGATACCACCCACACCAAAAGAAACTTGACCACCAAGTAAGTTAGTAATCGTTTTAGCAGGTTGTAAAGTAATATTCCCTAAATTAGAAGTCCCACTGACTTGTAAAGTCCCTTCTGTTAATACATTTCCAGACCCACCTGTAACAGAGAATACAGGGAAGACACCATTAAATAAACTAATAGATTGAGTGCCGTTACCTGCAATTTTAAGAGAACCTGTAAAAGTATTGAGATTTCTTCCTAATAAAGCAACATCTTGTGCTAAAGGTATTTGATTATTAGCAGTTCCTATATCATAAGCACTAGCAGTGCCAAGATTATCTATTACATTTGTTAAAGAAGTGTCTATGTCTGAGATTTGTGTATCTAATTTACCAATAGCAACATGATGATTGTCAGTATTTAAGATATAATGAGTAGATGAGTAGACAGGTCTTGTTCCATTAGCATTTAAACCTAGACTAGTTTGGGTGGTATCTAGTTCAGATTGTAAAGCACTTGTAAGAGTAGATAATTCAGAATCAAGGGTGCTTATAGCACTATGATGGCTATCACCATTTTGAATATAGTTATTAGAGAAGTAATTAACAAGAGAACCATCGCCATTAAGACCGAGACTATTTTGAGTAGTATCTAATTCATCTTGTATATTTTCTTTAAAAGTAGTGTAGTCAGTATCTACATTAAAGAGAGCATTATCTAATTTACCTATAGCATCATGGTGTGTGTCAGTATTTAAGATATAATGAGTAGATGAATAAACAGGTCTTGTCCCATCAGCATTTAAACCTAGACTTGTTTCTATGGTATCTACTTCATCTTGAACAGCAAGATCGGGTAATTGATTAGTATTAAGTTTACCATCAGCATCTAAAGTAGCAATACCATTAGGGACATCTAAATCATTTACTGTTAATATATCCCCACCATCACTTAAATCACCACTAGAAAAACCATTAAGAGAAACAGTTGCTTCAATCCCATTTTCAAATAAGGCAAAAGAAACACCTGTATGGTTTATATTATTATCTACAAGATTTTGACCTACGGCAGTAATAGCATCTGAGTCAGTGTATGTAGCAGGTGGGTCAGATGGAATAAAGGTATTAGATACACCATCAAATATAAGAATTTTACCATCAGCATTACCTGATAAATCGACATCAGATAAATCATCAATGCTAAGTCGATCATTAACAAAAGCATTGATATTATGGTCATATCTTAAAGTTTGACCTTCAGAAAGTTCAGGATTAGAGATAACAACATCAGATAAAGTGTCAATAGACCCTAAAACTGTTAAATTTTCACCACTAATAGCTGGTAAACCATTAGCACCTAATTGTACAACATTACCATTAGCAGTACCTACATTAAGAGTAGCACTTGACCCTAGACCTAAATTAGTTCTAGCATTAGATTTAGCAACATTATCACCTGATATTTCATTAAGGGCATTAGCAACTAAAAAGATTTCTGTGGTATCTAAAGAACTAGCAGTACCTAGATTAGTAGTGTTATCTGTATTTAATTTAACTTGTGCATCTAATTTACCAATAGCAGACAGATAAGTATCTGTGTTTAAGATGAAATTAGTAGAGGAATAAACAGGTCTACTACCATTAGCATTAAGACCGATACTTGTTTCTATGGTATTGACTTCAGTTTGGGTAGAGAATAATTGAGTATCTAATTTACCTAAAGCAGAATGATGAGAGTCTGTATTTAGGATATAGTTATTAGAAGAGTAATTAGACCTAGACCCATCAGCATTTAAACCTATACTTGTTTCTATTGTATTAACTTCAGTTTGGACACTACCACTATTACTATTAGTGGTAGATAATTGAGTATCTAATTTACCTATAGCTGATAATAAACTATCTGTGTTTAAGATGAAATTAGTAGAAGAGTAATTAGGTCTACTACCATTAGCATTTAAACCTATACTTGTTTGAGTAGTATCTAATTCGGATTGGGTAGTAAATAATTGAGTATCTAATTTACCTGTAGCGACTAATAAGCTATCTGTGTTTAAGATATAGTGAGTAGATGAGTAATTAGGTTTAGTACCGTCATTATTAAAGCCTGAACTTGATATAATAGCATCAATAGTATCTGATCCTACACCAGCGATAGCAGTATCTACATAAGCAGTAGTAGCCACTTTAGTAGAATTATCACCTTGTCCTTGTGTTATAAATGTAGGTGAAGTATTTACTAGGACGATACTAGCACTATTTGATAAGTCAGTACTAGCTAGTTTAGCATTTACATATTCTGTGCCATTATATCTTAGTGTTTGACCTACAGCTTGAGTCAAGTCATTAATACTAACATCAGTTAATTGGTCTAAACTAGTAGCACCACCTCCACCACCCCCACCTTCAGCGATTCTTGCTTTAACCCAAGCTGTTGTAGCTATTTGAGTACTATTACTATTATTAGCAGGTGCAGGTGCTTGGGGAACACCTGTAAAAGTAGGACTGTTTATAGGTGCATATACACCTAAAATCCCATCTATATCACTTGCACTTAATTTAGCATTTAACCACTTATTAGTAGCAATATTATATCTTAATGTATGCCCATTAGCTAAATTAGCTAACATTACATTACCTAAGTCCCCTATTCCACTTGATGTAGTTATAACCACATCAGCATCTAATAATGCAGCACTCCCTAAACCTAAATTATTTCTTGCTGTCGCTACATTACCTAAATTATTTAAATTATCTGCTCTTCTCATTAAAAGTGCTGAGTCAGATAATTCTGTACTAAGTAATTTAGTGTTTATCCACTTATTTACACTATATTTTAACACCTGTCCCGTTTGTAAACCTAATTGACCTAATTGAACATCAGATAAAGCATCTAAACCAAAACCACTTAAAGATACAGTAGCATTTATTTTATTCGCTTGAAAAGTGAAACTTATACCTGTATGAACACCATTAGTAAATAATGCTCCTACATCTGCATCTGTATACTGTGTAAGTTCAGTACTTATAACACCTGTAGCATTATCATAATCAATAGGTGCTGTTGCTGAGATACTATCCCTCGCTCTTGAATCTAAATAATATAAATTCACTACACCTTCAGGTATATCATCAGTGTCTTCTATACTATTAGGATCAACATTCATTAAACCTATTTGAGGGTTTATACTGTTCTCTTCTATAACAATAGGATTAGCTATAACTTCAACTGACCAATATGTAACAGTGCCTCTTCTATAAGATTTTAAAGAGGTAGGATTTGTTAAAGTAACATCCTTACCTGCTTTAATACTGACACCATTAATTAAACCTTGAACTTTATAGCCATTACCTAAATCGGTAAATTTAAGTTTATATGATGTAACACCTACACCTAAAGAGATGTCAATAGAGTGTTTTGTCTCACTATAAGGCATAGTGAGTTCAAGATTATTCTCTGTTAATTGATATGATTCCCCCACAACAAGAGTGATATTTCCGTTAAGCTGTATCATTTTAGATTACTTCCTTTACAAAAGATGTTCTAAATACAGCTATACTATTTAATTATTATTTACCTTAATCCACTCCTCTCTCGTTTTGGCGATTAAATGCTGTACCATAAACATATTATCTAACCTTTCCATGTTTAAACCACTATAATTACGAATATACTTATCTTTAAAATTATACTCATACTTACCCATTTTTATGATATCATCACCTACCACTTCTAATAGAACACCATTATTTAATGTCTTTCCTAAGAGATATAAGACTTCACCTAACTTCTGATACTTCAATTCTTCAGCTAGTCTTCTCACATCTACATGATTTATCACTTCTCTTGTGACTTGTCTTCTACCATCTATCATTTCAGTATACATGATTTTAATCCTTTTATATAAGACCTAGATAGTATATTATAGGAGAAAACTGCCATTAAATTACTTAATCCTCTATTATAAACTTTTCACCTGTTAATGCCTCTAAAGTCCTTATCATCTTTTCCATATTTATACGAATTGACTTACCTGTCTTACGATTATATGAATAATACTCCCACTCACCTTCTTCATTGTGTGAAGATAATCTTGTATTATTACCTGCACTATCTTGTACATATATCTCTGTATCTGTAGTATCTACTTTAGCATATACATGAGCATGGTCAGCTACTGTAGATGGGTGAGTATCTAGCTTTTTAAGTTGTATATGTCCATGAGAAGTAATATTCCCTGTAGTATTATCTATATTAAAGACTTCTACTGGTGCTACAACAGGGTCCGCATCCACTATCAAAGTAGGTGATAATAACCCTACATACCCCCATGAAGAATTATCTAATGCGATTGCATATTTATTCCCCTCACCATCATCTGAAAAACCCCCACCATAAGGTAACACATTATTATATGTAAACCCTGTAGCCGAATTACTTACTGAGATATATGCCTGAAAATCGACATTAGGTGATGTATTGTCATTGTCTGTTCTTATTATAAAATAATAGGTACTATTTGCATCTATAACTAAAGAAGCATTAGGTGCTGTACTAGGATTTGTATATGCTGAACTTTGACTTGCCCTATATTTTTTATATACCCCATCACCTAAATTAGTTGAACTTTCTTCTAAATAGTCAGTTCCACCATCTGTTAATAAGGTTAAGTCCACCGATTCTCTTGTTGCTCCACCATTAGAGGTCTTGAATATATAAAAATACTCATTGTCTGTTCTTGAGGTAGCATTATACTTAACATATAAATATACCGTCTGTGGTGTCACATTCGCACCATCATATATCGCTATATCCCCACCATATATATTATTATTTGCTGTAAAGTCATTCACACTACCTAATAATGCTATATTTGACCCATCTGTCAATTCACTTGTTGATATACTAGCATTTACCCAACCTGTACCATTATATTTCAATACTTGATCCAATGACGGTAAACCACTATATGAAACATCTGTTAAGGTATCTAGACTTGTAGGTATTGTTAATAATCCTAACTCATTTTGTACATAGGCTGTTGTCGCTATTCTTGTACTATCATTCCCTGTACTCGGTGTTGCCGCTGTCGCAATACCTAATGCTGTTGTCCCTATTACATCTAAATTATATATAATCGCTTTCTCTTGCACACTATCAAAATTAGCAATAGATACGGTTCTTCCCCCAGATGGTACATAATCTGTAGGATCTCCCACATTTGGACTTATACCCACTGCCGATACGACTCCATATGACCCATCTATCTCATAAATACTCTCTCCAGGATCTCCACTTACATAATCATCTGTTAAATCTTTATATGTTAATCCTACTCCTCCTGAACTTGTAGATATTGCCATCTGTATATCATTCCCATTTACAACTCTATTCCATGATGATATATAATAAGTTTTACCCCCCTCTAAACTAAATGAAGCATTTGGAACATTCCCACTATTGAAGTAACTCCCTGAAAAACCTGAATATACATTATCCCAAGTAAAAGGAGACCCCATCATAGGTGCATTTATAGCTTGTAATTTCTGTACCCCATTATCTGCTATTAATGTTAAAGGCACTGCTTCTCTTGTTACACCATTATCATCTGTCGTAAATATATAAAAATAGTCATCCATTGATGATCTAAAATCATATTTTACATATACATAAACTGTTATAGCTTCCACTGATGGTTTATATATTTTTACATTACTCCCATCTGTTCTTAATATATCACTACTTAAAGAAGTCTCTATCAAGAATGTGTTATCACTACTAAATGTATTTGTACCTGTAAATACATTAGTCCCAGCTAATGTTACATCTCCACCACCTGTACTATCTGTATCATTCACCCAATTTGTCCCATTATATTTTAACACTTGACCTGGACTTAATGTTCCTAATGCTACATCTGTTAACCCATCTAAACTTAAACTTACATTTAAATCCCCACCTGAGGAACTTAACCCTGTACCTACATCTAATACAGCTACATCACCTAACCCTAAATTTGTCCTAGCTACACTAACATCATATAAACCACTTAAATTATCTAGTTTATAGACTATACTCGTTGTATCGTTCAAATCCGATGAAGCTAACTTAGTGTTTAAAAATACTGCACCATTATATCTTAATGTTTGTCCAGCAACTAAATCTCCTGTTGTTATCTGAACATCCGATAATCCATTTAAATCACTCGCACCACCCCCAGCATTCGCTAATACAAATGCTGTTGTCGCTATCTGTGTTGTATTTGTCCCCAAAGTCGCTGTCGGTGCTGTCGGTGTCCCTGTTAATGCTGGACTTGATAATGGTGCATATACTCCCGAGATACCACTCACCTGTGTCGCTGAAAGATCTGTTATCAATGACCCATTCACTGCAGGTATCTTTGCATTACTATCTAATTGTAATATCTTATTCGCTGTTGTCCCTACATCTATTGTTGCACTTGTACCTAAACCACTTATACTACCTACTGGTATACTCCCACTTATCTTTGCTGATGTTATACTACTATCACTTATCAAACTCCCACTAAATTTGCCCGTAACACCATCTAATAATAATACATTCCCTGCACTCGTACCTGCTGTCTTCAAAGCAGCATCTCCTAACCCCACTACATCACTATGATCCACCACTGAATCCACCCAATCTGTCAACCCCCTCTTTAAAAACTTCCCACTAGGACTCCCTGATATTACAACATCTCCCAAGTCCCCTATACTTGAACTAGTCGTTAATACACTCACTAAACTATCTGTATTAGCTTTTATCTGTGTATCTAATGCTAATATAGATTCTTTTAGACTTACTTCACCATCCATATAATTACTACTTGAAAATCCCACCCACTCTGCACTCTCACTATTTATTATATCTCCTATTGATGCCTTCAAATTATCCATGTCTGATATTAAATCAGCTATCGAAGCACTATTTAAATTCAATATCTCCGACCAATCACTCCCCGTAGATATAAATGTCTGACTTGTATCTGTTGTTATATATACATCCCCTTGATTATCTACCGTAGCCACAGGTCTGTCTGCTAATAACCCTGATGAGACATGGGTTATCGCTAAATCAGGCAAGACACTTGATAATATATGACCATTACTATCTAATCCTGCTATACCATTAGCTACATCTTTTAAACTCGCTAAATCTGTTTCTGTTATTACACTATCAGGTAATACATCACTAGAAATCTTCCCTCCACTTAACATAGCTACATTTTCCACAACAGGTACTGTACCACTACTCGTCCCCACATTATAGGTCGCCACTGAACCTAACCCTAAATTAGACCTAGCTGTGCCTGTATTCCCAACATCATTTAAATTGTTTGATACTTGTAATACTGCTGTAGTGTTTAATACTGCTACTGAACCTAATCCTAAATTAGCTCTCGCTGTACTTGTACTAGATAAATCACTTAAATTGTTTGTAGCTAATAACCCACCACTCACTACTACTCCTGTTAATAATGAACCATCCACTGCTGGTAATCTCGCACTACCATCTAACTTAACTACATTATTTGCACTTGTACCTACATTATATGTAGATGCTGTCCCTAACCCACTTATCTGATCATCTACATAAGTCTCTGTAGCTACTCCCCCTGTTATTTCTTCCACCGATATTGTACCATTCACCCAATTTGTCCCATCATACTTCAATACTTCACCTGAACTTAATGTCCCCAATGCTACATCAGATAATCCTTCTAATGTACTCGACCCCCCACCTCCCCCACCATGACTGTCTACATAACCCTTTGTAGCTACATCTGTACTTAATACAGGTGCACCCACATCTCTTAACCTTGCTCCATTAAAGTCTATTACTGTACTATTAGTAATATCCATATTCTGCATATCTGCTCTCATTAACTCTGTTCCACCACGAGTCCCTGTATGTACTCTTAATGACTTCGTTGACTCATTTACTACTATTTCACCCTTTGCTCCTAATAGTAAATTGTTGTCTGCTGTACTTCCTCTTTTTATGACTGTCGTCTTTCCTTGTAATGCCATTTTTTATTTCTCCTTTATAGTTAAAACCTTTACCCTATAAAGAAGATTATTATTTAATTATAATTACCCCTACTCCTCTACCGTATACCCCATCCCCTCTATCTGTATTATTAAACTCGCCATCTTTATCGCATCTTTACTCTTTATCACTAACTTCCCCTCCACCACCTTAATCTCCGCCCAATCCTTATTAGTATCTGTTATACTCCTTAAAAACCTCTCAGGGAATACAAACCCCCTGTCCTCTCTCGGATGCACTGTTATACTATACTCTTTCTCCTTGATCTTGTTTAACCAAGATTTTACTAAATCTTTAGCAAATATCACTTTTTCTACTGTCATAATATCACCTTCGCTATCATATTCTTCATCTCTTCTGTCTTATGTGCACCTCGCAATAAACTTATATTCTCCCCCACCAACTTCAATGACTTATATATATCCTCCAACTCTTCTATATCTTCCAATACCCTCAACCCCTTCATAAATCTATATCGCACTTTACCCTGTGACTCCCCTATCAACTTCGCCACCTTTGACTGACTACTCCATAAATATATATACACCATCACCTTCAAATCCTTCTCATTACGAAATACCGTCCCTAACCTCTCTGTTAACTCTTCCTCATCAAAATCTTCTATCTGCACCATCATCTTTAATCTCTCTGTCGCCCTATTTAATCGATAATGTATATTCGGCTGTGTAAACCCAAATATCTTACCTAATAACGACTGACTTATTCCCTTTAAATGTAATTCTATTATGTCAGCTTCCAATGGACTTATCTTCTCCATCTCTTCTAACACTAAATTGAATAAACTCTGACTCTCCTCATCTAATTCATCATAATATGAGGGCAAGGATGCTAATCCCTGATCATCACTAAATAAACTCTCTAATAATCTCTGATCCATCTTATCTTACTCCTTCTACACTAAAACCATCTATCACTGTTAATATCTCTACACTACGCATCTTGATTAAGATTACATAATATGTCAACTCATTCTCATACTTTATCCCCACCACATCTTTTATTTTCTTACACCCCAATAATACCCACTCCCGAACCCTATTCCTCCTTACCACCCTCATATCAGGACACCCACATACCACCCACCTCCTTAACCTATCCACCCCACTCTCTTTCTCCACTATCCCTAAATTGATTATGTCCATTATCTCCCCCTCAAACCCCTTAAAATCACCATTCTTTATCTTACACTTCCCCCCCACTTCTAATACCGCACCCTTACACATCGCCTTATTCACCATCTCTTTCAACTCTTCATCACTTATCACTGTATGAAAAAATAACCCCGTCTTCTCATCCACTGATACAAAACTATTGTCTATATAACTACTATCCAATAACCTATAATAACTCGATGACGGATACCCACTCTTTATAAATATATACCCCTCTATCAAAAATGTCACTATCCCACCTGTCTTTATCACTGGTATATATATGTCATTCTTCTCTATCTTCCCTATCCTCCCCACTATATCCACTAACCCTCCCCCCCTCGCCTCCTCCTCTCCCCTACTCGTCATCTCTAACACTACCCACTTCTCTTCTCTTTTTATCCCATTGCTCCTTGTAGGTACTGCCATTTATTTTTATCTCCTATTATTATTCTTTTAACATATTATTTACCACCATTATATAACTTGTTATACTCATTTTTTCATCTTTTTTCTCCTCCATGTCTTTTTTACTCTCCACCACCATTTTCACCCCCTTATAACTATCCCCATATAACTCCCTATATATCTCACATATCAACATATTCCCTGTCGCCTTCACTGACTTACTCCCCAATGACTCCACTATCCCCATTAACCTCTCCACTCCCACCTTCACTCCTATCTCCCTCAACTTCTTCTCTTCCCACCTCTCCACCCCTATCTTAACTCCATTCATTAACCCAAATGTCACCATACTACAATCTATCAACTTCTCATATAACACACTCACAGGTGTCGTTAATAACATCTCTTTCACCCTACTTATCATCTCTCCTCCACTAGAACTCAATAATATATCACACACTCCATCATTCCTATCCATATGTAAATACTTACGAACCATGTCCACCGTCACTCCCCCCATCGCTATCACCCCCTCTAAACTCTTTAAACAATCTCTTATATGCCCCTCATTCATCTCTGCTATTATCTCTAGCGCCCTCCTCTCTACTAATGTAACCCCCTCTTTCCCACATATATACTCCATCCTATTCGCTATCTCCCCCACTGTTGAAGGCTTTATCGTAAATACTGGTGCACACCTACTCTTTATCGCCCCCCTTATCTTCTCCACCTCCGTTGTACAAAATATACACACCATCTTCTTCTCACTATCACTCCCTATAACATTCTCCTCTAAACTCTTTAATAACGCATCTGCAGCACTCGAACCTATCGCATGAGCTTCGTCTATTATATACACCCTCCTCTTCCCACTAAATGAACTATACTCCAATGACTCCAATAACCCTTGTATATCTCCCTTCGTTGACTTTGATGCTGCATCAAATTCCACTATCGCATCTGACACACCACCTAATGCACTCTTACAATTAAAACACTCATCACATGGCTCTCCTCCCACAGGAGCATCACACACCAATGCACGAGCTAATATCCTACTTAATGTTGTCTTACCTCCACCCCATAACCCTGCAAAGATATATGAACTACTCCTCCCCCTCCCACTTGATACGATTCCTTTCAATACCTTTACCACCCCCTCATTCCCTACTACATCACTATATCTTATAGGTCTATACTTTGTATCTAATGACATCTTTTCTTTTCCTTTGTTTGCTTTTACATATATACATATATGTACTATGTACATATACCACTCTATATTATATTATTTACTCTCTTCCCATGCTTCTCTTATCCCCTCTAATATCTTATTCGTTAACTCTTTATATCCCTTACCCTCTCCTTGTATTATCTTATTATGTATATACTTATACCTTATACTATCTCTTCCTTCTATTTCTACCTTATAGGTTCTCCCTCCTTGTATATATATCTCATATCCTTTCATATAATGCCCTATAATAACTATTGGCTTACTTAACCAATCCACTTTAAATTTATTATGCTTTGACATCTCACTTACATTCCCCACTCCTTCAAATCCTAATTCTCCCATTAACTCTATCATATATCTCATTATCCCTCTTATCTCCCTATCTATTATTTCTTCCGATACCCTCTTCCCATTCTCTTTTTTCGTTAACATTTTCACCCATCCCTTAGATTTCTTACATTATAGTCATCTTTAGGATATACCCTATCACACAAAGCATGAAAATGCAATATGTGATAGGTGTATTTCTAATAAGGTTTACCCCCAAGCAAATATAAAAAATAAAATTGAAAAAATTGAGAACGGAAAAAACTATCCCCCTGATTAAATAGGGTTCGCATCCGTCCATAAAGTTCTAATATGGTGTAGCAATAGATTAATAAAAGAGTCGAGAGAGATAAGAGAAAATAATTTATCATATTGAGTAGAGTAGTAGATAGAGTTCGTATTAAAATTAAGACCGAAGGTGAAAATAGTAATAGACTTATTAGATAAGGAATTAGAGAGGATAAGGTGAGAGCCTAGATTATAAGAGTGTATATAGGTGAGAGTAATATGATGTAGAGAGTAATAGTTTTTATTTGTGTTAGAGAAGTTGAGTTCAGACATAAGGTAAGAGATAAAAGATTTAAGAGATTTAAGTTGAGGAGAGAGAGAAGTATAAGGGAGGGAGATTCTTTTATTATCAGAGAAAGTAGTATAAGACATAATATAAAATCCTTTGATGATGTGATAAAGGATATTATAAGAAATCTAGGGAGGGGGGGGGAGAAAAAACTAGTTACCTAGTTTTTCTAGGTCTTCGAGTTTCTTCAAGAAACTTTGTCTAACAAGGTCTTCATCAATAAGACCTGCTTCAACAGACATTTTAAAGATAGGGGAGTCAGTCATATTGAGAATAGCTTCCATATATTCTTCTTTGACCTTAGAGACATCTTCAGGGAGAATACCAACATCTTTAACAAAGAGGATAGATTTGTTAAAGTGAGTATTGGTGAACTTGATGACATCATCATTAAGTTTTTCCCAAGTGATAGAATATTCATTATACTTATCTTTAAAGATAAGAGTGCCTTTATCAGATTTAGGGACAGTATAATGAGTGATGATAGAATTTTCTTTATCAAAGAAACCTGTGGTGGGGCCATCAGTGCCTTCAGGTCTAGTAAAAGAGAAGTGTCTAAAATCTTCACAATCAGTGCCACAGACACTAATAGCAATAACAGGAGAGTCTTCAATAATTTCGATACTAGGGTGGACTTGAACAAAAGATAAAGATTCAGTATAATCAGTATGTTCATTAAGGAAGTCGAGCCATAGGTCAAATTCATATTGTTCATCAATATTTATTTCTTTGTTATTCATAGAGAATAAACCTTTCTTTCTTAGGTGTGTTTAGTTGCCTATCTTTTGAAGTTCTTTAAGTTTTTTGAAAAGGTGTTGTTTGTAAGTAATTTCATCAGTCAATCCGATTTCGGTGAACATTTGAAACATAGGTTCTTTAGAGAATGTGTTATAAGAATCGATATAGCTTTGTTTAAGAGCATTAATGTCAGCAGGAGTAGTGCCAACATCAGGGATAAAGATAACAGATCGTTTAAAGTGAGTATTGGTGAATTGGATAACATCATCACTAAGTTTTTCCCAAGTGATAGTATATTGGTTATCATTATCTTTAAGGAGGATAGAACCTTTAGGAGAAGTAGGTGAGATAAAATATTGCATAGAATCATCAGAGTCATAGACAGTATCTTGATCAGCAGTACCTTCAGTGATTTTCAAAGAGAAGTGTTTAAAGGTATCACAATCAGTGCCAAAGACATTGAAGAGAAGGATAGGAGTTTTGTTATCTCTAGAGACAACATTGGGGAAGACTTGTAAGAAAGATTCTGTATAGTCAGTATCTTGATTAGTGAAGTCGAGCCAAGTATCAAAATCAAATTGTTCATATGCTTTTTGCATAGGGGGGTAATCCTTTGTGTTGTGTAATATCTATAACAAGAGAAGTTAGGTTTTATTGCAAACAAAAATCAGAATCTTTGTAATCAGCTCTAAGAAAGTTAAAGATGTTTTCAAAGACGAGATCAATAGGTTTATTAGATTCTTTATCGAGAGTTCGCATAATACGGTTATCTTCGATAACATGGAAGTTTAAATCATATATGTGATTAGAGAGGTGAATTATCTCTAAACAAAATTCATTATTAGTATCTAAGAAGAAGACACTATCTTGAAAAGATTTAAGGATAATAGACATATTATCTTTAGTCCATAGTTCAATATCAAAGACACCGATTTGTTCTTTCTCAGAAAGAGAGAAAGACATTTCAGTAAGAGAGTCTTTAATAAGAGAGAGTAAAGG
>Ga0214921_10001228_pt1 | contig 44293 bp, 44 predicted proteins | sample LL1505_MetaG_FD_177992 | JGI IMG/M metagenome (GOLD analysis project Ga0214921, IMG submission 177992) | Freshwater microbial communities from Lake Lanier, Atlanta, Georgia, United States - LL-1505 | ecosystem: Environmental > Aquatic > Freshwater > Lake | place: USA: Georgia | collected...
CGATGCATTTTTGAAGCGAAATAAGAGTCTGGCAGGCAAACCGCTTCCACTCTTTACAAAGTGATTTATTCTTTTTCTTGACTCTCTTTAATTTCAGATAATAAGTCACGAATTTCACCGCGAATGAAGTCGCGAGTTGCCACGTCGTTTAGTGCGGTACGCAAAGAAGCGATTTCGCGAGTGATGTACTCGGTATCTGCCAAATTACGCTCATCGCGCGCACGATCTTCAGCAAATTGAATGCGATCGCGATCAGTTTGGCGATTTTGAGCAAGCAAAATCAGCGGCGCAGCGTAAGAAGCTTGCAGAGATAAAATCAATGTTAAGAAAATAAACGGGTAATCATCAAAACGAAGATTTGAAGGAGCAAGCGAGTTCCAAAGAACCCAAGATAGAACAAAAACACTCATGTAGACCAAGAAATTTGCAGTGCCAAGAAAGCGCGCAAAACGCTCGGAGAGCACACCAAATGCTTCTGAGTTAAATCCAAATCGGAACGAGCGCTTCATTGAGCGCGGCAAATCAAGACGATTGCTCAAGAGAGAGTCTCCGTTCTACCCATTAGGTGACCGTCATTTGCATTACGCCAGTTTTCAGGCAGTAAATGGTCAAGTACGTCATCAACCGTAACAACTCCAAGTAAGCGATCATTTGAATCAATGATTGGAACTGCAACTAAGTTGTATGTAGCAAAGTATGAAGAAATTTCGGCAAGATTTTTATCAGCTGAAAGTGCTTCATTCTCGGTATCGATTACCGCACCTAACAAAGTTGCTGGAGGTTCGCGCAATAAACGTTGGAAATGCGCAATTCCGAGGAACTTTCCGGTCGGAGTCTCGTAAGGAGCACGAGTAACATAAATTTGCGATGCAAGAGCAGGCGTAATTTCACTTTCCCGAAGTGCAGCAAGTGCTTCAGCAACAGTGTTATCGGCAGCAAGAACGATTGGTTCGGTCGTCATCATTCCACCTGCTGAGTAATCTTCATAGGTCATCAGACGGCGAACATCTTCAGCATCTTCTGGCTCCATTAATTGCAAAAGCGTCTCTGCTTTTTCACTACCAACTTCGCGTAAAAGGTCTGCGGCATCATCAGGATCCATCTCGCCGAGCACGTCAGCAGCACGCTCGCCTTCTAATTGAGCAATAAGAGCTACTCGCTCCTCCTCATTCATTTCCTCGAGCACGTCAGCAAGACGTTCATCATCAAGAGCGCGGGCAACTTCAATTCGGCGGTGCATCGAAAGATTTTGTAGTGCACTTGCTAGGTCTGCGGCGTGCAAAGAAGCAAGAGTAGAAAGTAAGTTTGAAACGCCACGATCAGTTTCAGAGATTGTGAAATCTGAAACTTCATTCCAATCTAAAGTCATGCTTGGACCGCGTCGGCGAAGTCCAGAATGTTTACGTGAGACTGAAACTTTGTTTAACAACCAATCGCCACGACGATTTTGTTCCATCGCAATATCTTCAATTACAACTCGCTCGCCAGTTTCACTCAAATTAATTGCTCGATCTAAAAACTCACCAAGTACAAGTAGCTCACCTGGTCGTTGTTGGAAACGCCGCACATTTAATAAGCCGGTGATGACGACAGTTCCTGGTTCAATCGAAGTCACGCGGGTGATTGGAATGAATATTCGCCGACGTGGTGGCACCTCAACGATTAGCCCAAGAATGCGTGGAGCAGAGCCGGTTTGTAGGGTCGCGATTGCATCGCGCACCTTTCCGACTTGATCACCTGCAGGGTCAAAAACTGAGGTTCCGGATAGGCGCGCGATAAAGACTCGATTAATTCGATTCGATAGGTTGATTGCGCCGCTCATAAGGCTAAGGGTACCCGCTAGGGTCAGACTCATGTCTGCCCCAGAGATCGCCACCAGCGGCGCTAAAGGTATAAAACCGGCTGATATTGGCCGATTAATTATCGGCATATTCGGTATCGGAACTTCCGGACCATTGATCGCATTGGGTCAGATGGCAGTTCCAGTTGCGATTTTTTGGCGCAATTTGGGTGGCGCACTTTTCTCGCTTCCTTTTGCATTAAGAAGCGGCGAATGGCGCCGAATGAGTCACAATGCATGGCTTTGGTCAGTGATTGCTGGAGTTTTTCTTGCTCTGCATTTCATCTGTTTTTTTGCATCAATGCGATTAACAAGTGTTGCAAGTGGCGTTGCCATAACTGCGGTGCAGCCAATATTTGCGGCAATCTGGGTTCGCCTGCGCGGGGCTCAAGTAGCCATTCAAGTTTGGTTTGGCATGGCAGTTTCAATGATTGGCGTTCTGATTATTACTGGAATTGATTGGCAGCTATCAACTAGGGCTCTTGTTGGCGATTTAATAGCGTTACTTGGAGCGGCTTTATCCGCTGCATATGTGATTGCTGGCGGACATGTACTTCGCGAAATCTCTCCAACTACATACACAACCGTTTGTTATTTTGTTTGTGCTGCAACATGTTTTGTAGTGGTGATATTTACTGATGCACCAATCATTGATTACCCGAGATATGAATGGTTATTAGTTTTAGGTTTGATATTAGGAGCTCAAATTTTGGGTCACACCATGTTTAATCAAGTGTTGCAAAGGGTTTCACCAACTGTTGTTTCTTTAATTGTATTTTTTGAACTTCCAGTTGGAGCCTTATTAGCAGTTTGGTGGTTAGACCAAATTCCACCTGCTGGAGTAATTCCCGGCTTGATTTTATTGCTAATTGGATCAGGGCTTGTGGCTACAAAATCTGCTTCTCTTCAGGTTGATCAGGTGCAGAAAAATGATTGATTTACATACACATACGACAGCGAGCGATGGCACCGATAAACCTTTTGAGATGTTGGCAAATGCCAGAAAAGCTGGATTAACAATGGTGGCAATGACCGACCATGACACCACAGAAGGCTGGCGTGAAGTTAAGGCACAACGAAATCAAATCCCAGAGGGTTTAACCATTATTCCTGGTGCTGAAGTTTCTACTCGTACTGAATTAGGAATGAGCGTTCATATAGTTGGACTTTTATTTGATGCGGAAAATCAACAACTCGCTAAATTGTTATCAGATACTCGCGATGATCGAATTCCGCGCATGGAAAAAATGATCGAAAAGTTACTAGCGGCGGGTTATCAAGTAACGATGGAAGATGTTGAAGAAGTGAAACCTGCTGGAGCCACACTTGGTCGCCCTCACTTAGCGGATGCATTAATTAAAAATGGAATTGTGGCTTCACGTGATGAAGCATTTGAAGAGTTGTTACATAACAATTCCCAGTTTTATGTTTCACATTGGGCTCCATCACCTGTTGAAGCAATTCGGGCAATTGCGGCTGCTGGGGGCGTTTCGATTTTGGCCCATCCATTTGCCGAAAAACGCGGACCGGTTTTAACTTTTGGTGAGGTTACGGATTTAGCTGCTGCTGGTCTTAATGGAATTGAACGGAATAAGCGGGATCAGGACGAAGCAGCCCACTCCAAAATCGATCAATTAGCCAGAGATCACAATTTAATCAAAGTTGGATCAAGTGATTACCACGGTTCGGCGCGCGCAAATCAATTGGGAGAAGAGCAAACTCCGCTTGATCTCTGGGAGAATTTAGCCAGCAACGCAAGTGGAGATGAGGTATTCACTCGATGAATGCATGGACCTTTGGCGTACAAGTATTTGTGACTCTTTTTGTGATTATGGACCCACCAGGAGTTGTCCCAATTTTTCTCGGTCTAGTTTCTCCATTTACTGAAAAAGAAAGACGGAAACTTGCAGTTAAGACTGCAATTGTTTCGTTTACAGTCATCATTACTTTCGCATTATTTGGCCAATTTATATTGGGTTATTTAAAGATTTCTCTCCCAGCCATGCAAGGTGCCGGTGGATTACTTCTATTACTTGTCGCTCTTGAGTTGTTAACTGGCAAAAATGAGAAAAAAGGGGAAGAGCCTGGACTAACTGATGTAAATGTTGCTCTGGTTCCATTAGGTACTCCACTACTTGCCGGACCTGGTGCGATTGTGGCAACAATTATCTTCGTTAAGCAGATCGACGGCGTTGAAATGGGCGTTGCACTCTTTGCGGCAATTGGAGTTTTGCATTTAGTGCTTGCATTAATTTTGAGATATTCAACTGGAATAATCAAAGTGATTAAAACTTCTGGAGTGACTTTAATTGCACGAATTGCTGGTCTATTACTTGCAGCGATTGCAGTTCAAATGATCGCTAACTCAGTAACCGCATTTATCGCCGCCTGAAAATGCAAAAAATCTTATGAGCGACCAACCTACTTTTGATGGCATGCCCATAAAACTATTTTCATGCACCCCATCGCGGCTTGATACCTGGCTAGATTGCCCACGAAAGTACCGATATACGTACATAGATACCCCGCGGCCACCTAGAGGTGGTCCTTGGGCCCATGCCAGCATGGGAGCAGCGATTCATAACGCGCTGCGCGAGTGGTGGACTAAGCCTTTGGATGAGCGAACCACCCAAGTTGGAGAAGTTTTACTAACCAAGTTTTGGCGCACCGACGGCTTTAAAGATGATGAACAAGCACAAAGATCATTTGTGCGAGCAAAATCCTGGATCACAAATTATCTAAAAACAGTTGATATCAATGATGAACCACGTGGCCTTGAAAGAACTGTAAGTGCAACCACAGAAACTCTTTCATTATCTGGACGTGTTGACCGAATTGATGAACGTAAGGGTGAGTTAGTAATTGTTGATTACAAAACTGGTAGAAATGCACCAGAAGTTGATGATGTTGCGTCATCTCTTGCATTAGCAATTTACGCAGTTGGCGCAGCACGAACCATGCGAATGAAATGTACAAAAGTTGAACTTCATCACCTGCCATCTGAAACAGTTGTTGCATATGACCACTCGCCAGAATCTTTAAATCGCCATATAAAACGAGCTGAATCAATTGCGCGAGAAGTACAAGCTGAAGCGTTAAAACCAGAGAGTGAAAGTAATTACCGACCAAATCCTTCGGCACTTTGTGGCTACTGTGATTTTGCCCGAATCTGTCCGGATGCTTCTGTTGAGCCGGTTAAACCTTGGGCGGTAATCGAAAAGCAGGAGCTTTAGGTCACTGCGTGTGATCAAGCTTTATTGATACATTGAAGTTGTGAGATCACATCCAAAAGTAAAGATGAATCCAGTCAAACTCTTATTTTTGCGGGTAAAGGCATTGCCTAAGCGCGGAAAAATAATTGGATTGAGCGGGCTTGGGACTGGTTGCTACGATAATTTTGATTTAAGAGTCGAACGGGACTCTTGGCGATAATCCTCCTAGATTCATCAGTAATTATCGCGCTGTTAAATAGTAATGATGCTCATCACGATACTGCTGAGAGAACCTTAAGAAGTTGCACAAATACCATTTGCATTGCAACATTAACTATCACTGAAAGTTTGGTAAGCACTTTTAGCACTTCGTACGAGCGGGCAATTTTGGTATTTACTAAAATATTAGAAGTCACTGGGGTTCGGATAGAACTTTCGGTTGGAATCGCATTCTCTTCAGCCCATATTAGGGCCACCCAGAAATTGACTCTGGCTGACTCCATTATTTTTGCTACTGCCCAATCAGTGCAAGCCCAGCTCTGGACTTTTGATAAAGAACTCGCAGCGAAATATCCAAATTCCCGAATTCTCGCGTAGCCGCTGCAAGGCCCTGCTGTAAATATCCGGAAGGCGTAGCCCCAGCCGACCTAATAAGATTGACCGCAAATGAGCACCTACTTCGCCCCAGATTCGATCGCTTGGAAGATCCATGCCGATCCATCTTTAGTTGTTGGCGGAATTAGGGCATTGCTAGAACAGGGTTTACATCCAGGTGCGATGGCCGGGGTCGCTGCTCACTCTAATTTTCGTGAAGATTCCTGGGGCCGGTTAACGCGCACCGGGGAGTATGTAGCACTTGTTACATATGAAGAGCGCGAAGTTGTAGATATGGCTGCTAAACGGGTCCGAGATGTTCATGAGCGATTGGGTTTAGCTGATCCACATTTATTGCTTTGGGTGCACGCATCAATGGTTGATGCATTTCTAGATAATGCACGTCGCTCTGGAATGCCAATAACAGATGCAGAAGCTGATCAGTATTTAACTGAAATGGTTACCTTTGCAAAATTAGTTGGGATCCCAGAAGTTGATGTACCAGCAACTGTGGATGAGTTAGCGCAATACATGAAAGATATTTATCCAGAATTAATTGCATCCGAAGAAGCCAAAAAAACCTCGGTTTTCTTGCTATTTCCACCTATGCCAAAGTTGGTGCGATTCATCACTCCAGCTACTCCATTGTGGGCAGGGGTTGCCACATTGGCTGGGGCATCGCTTCCGGATTGGGCCCGCGATCTGTATGGATGGCCATCAATTCCTGGACAAAATATCGCTACTGATATTTCATTGCGCACATTTAGAAATGCCACAATGCGATTGCCACAATCATTACGCGAGAGCCCATTAACTAAAAAAGCCCGTGAGAAAGTGGCTAAATGAGCCGGGTAATTTCATTTCTTAACCTTGCCGGAGGGGTCGGACGAACCACTTCCGCGGTCAGCATGGCGGTGGCATTTTCCGAATATGGCAAAAGGGTTATGTTGGTCGATCTGGATCCAAATGGAGGGGCCTCCTTCTCATTAGGCCTTGAAACCCCCCGGCTGAGCGCCACCGAGATCTTCTCTGGCCGCCCAAGAGCCCTAGGAATGATTTATAAAACAGCAGACCGGATCGATGTGATTCCAGCCAACCTCACTTTAGAAGCTGCCGCACTTAAATCTGCGGGCAAAAAAGATAGTGAATACATATTGCAAAAAGCGCTTGAAAACTTGGAGTACGAAGTAATTATTATTGATGTACCAGCCACAAATTCTTATCTTGCAAAGTGTGCAGTATTTGCTGCCGATGAATTTATCATTCCAACAAGATTAGATATCTTGTCAATGCGTGGAGTCTTTTCAGCAATTGAATTGATAGAGAAATTTAAGAAATCTGAGAATAAGAGTTACCAAATTTTGCCAACAATGGTTGAAAGTAGAAACAAAACTCAAGGATTAATCTCGGCTGATTTAAATTCTCGTTACGGTGATTTAGTAATTTCACCGGGGATTGCAAAATGGGGTGGATTTTCAGAGGCAGTTGGGGCTGGCAAATCTGCACTTTCGCTTTTCAAGACCAGCGACGGTGCAGCAAGTTATCGCGAGATCACTTACCCGCTACTTTAATTTGCAAATTTAATGGCAAAATAGAATTAGCAAAAAACCCTTTAAAATAAGGCTTTTTTAACAGTTCATGCTCTTGTCCTATACCTGTCGGACAAAAATATTTATTTAAATAGATTAAAAAAGCCAGTGAAAACCCTATATATAAAGGCAAATTGTTACTTGCGAGTCACACACAGTTTTAAGATTTACCCATGCGCGCCCAAGCAGAGAATTCCCAGCGGAGCCATCTTTTTGGCTCGCATGAATTCTGCCTGTCGATTTTTCGCCGATTGAAAAAAATTGCATTGTTCCTTTCAATGATTTTATTGACGAACCTTTTTATTTCTCTATTTGCGCCGACTGCAAATGCAGATCTATTGAGTGCCACTACAACGCGTACCTCGTTGATCAATCCTTCCGTCGGTATTGGTTGATTACAGTTTTAATTAAAAATAAGCCCCTGCAAATCGCAGGGGCTTATTTTTCTTTACTGCCTAATGATTAACTCCGTAGTGCTTGAGATAACTCCCGGAAATCTTCAACCAAGAGATCAACTTCTGCTTGACCATGAGCCAAACTCATTAACCACTGCTCATCAAGACCTGGAGGGGTCACGATTCCGCGGTTCAAAGACCAAAGCCATGAAAGTTCAGCGATCTTAAAATCAGCACCTTTGAAATCACGGTAATTGCGTACTGGAGTTGTGCTCCAAGTGATGCAACCTTTAACTCCAAAACCAACTGTGTGTGCAGGAAGATCAAACTCTTCAATGATTTTGGTAATTCGCTCAAGTGCTTGCATATTTAGGGATTCAGCGCGAGCCAAAGCCTCTTCAGTACAAATATTGTCTACCGCACGCACTCCAGCAAGGGAGAGCGGGTTGGCGTTAAATGTTCCAAAGTGGGCAAGGCGTCCATCTGTGACTGCATCCATGTATTTCTTTTTGCCACCGAAAGCAGCAATTGGAACTCCACCACCAATTGATTTAGCAAGACAGATGAGGTCAGGTTTTACACCAAGTTTTTGTGCTGCACCTTGTGGTCCAGCTGTTAAACCAGTCTTGACTTCATCAAAAATCAAGATGACGTCGTACTCGTCGCAAAGTTCGCGTACGCCTTCAAGGTATCCAGCATCAGGAAGCACAATTCCAAGATTTTCTAGAACTGGTTCCAAAATAAAGCAAGCAATTTGGCTTGCATGCTGTTTGAAGATTTGTTCAAGTGATTCCAAATTATTGTAAGGAACAACATGAACAGTTCCAGAAACTGTTCCAAGTGGATGAACAGCAGTTGGGAAATCTGCATCGCCGACTTGATCAAGTGATGGCTTGCTAGAAACCATTAAAGGATCAAATGAACCGTGATATCCACCTTCAATTTTTAAGATATCGCTTTTACCCGAATAAGCACGTGCAAGTCGTACCGCATACATAGTTGCTTCAGTCCCTGAGTTTGCAAAGCGCACCTGGTCTATGGAAAAACGCTTACAAACTCGTTCTGCTGCATCGCGAGCAGTTGGGGAGGGAGTTACGAATAACGTGCCAACTTCAAGTGTTGCTTTAATTTCAGCAACAACTGCTTGATTTAGATGGCCGACGAGCATTGCACCAAATCCCATAGACAGATCAAGCAATTGATGACCATCTACATCGGTCATCCATGCGCCTTTAGCTGATGTGATTGAGATTGGATACGGATCCCAGTGCTGAAAACTTGAAGGCACGCCTAATGGAAGTGAATGTGCGGCGACCTTGTTTTCGATACCTGAGGCAGTGGTGTTATCTCTGAATCTTGCCCACTCTTGATCGAGCAGGGCAGATATTTTGGATTGAGATAATGGAGTTGAGTGAAGCGGTGTTGATCGAAACGTTTGCGAGTGATTCGCTTGGGTTTTCATTTTTAAGTACGGTCAATGTCCAGGCGGTCCGGAAACTGATTAGTACGCTCCTTACGGCGTTTATGAATAATGATCTTACAGGGGCTATTTTTAACCGCAACTACAGGCGATTTGTCGCGTGTTTCCCGTTCAAACCTAGAAAAAGTCCGTTAAAAGCAGGTTCAAAACGGCCTGAAAACAGCTTAAAAATTACTTAAAAAAGGCCAAAAAACGGCCGAAAAAGTCCAGCCGGTCAGTTAAAAATTAATCAGTTCCAAATCCAACTTTACGAATTGCGCGTGGACTAATTTCGACATAAGAAATTTTATTTGCCGGAACAATTACGGTTCGACCTTTTTCATCTTGCAAAACTAATGGCGCATCACTCGATGCTGACTTTGCAACAAGTGCTTCAACTTCACCGGCGGAAAGTGTTGATTCGATTGTTAACTCACGTGCATTATCTGAAACCCCAATACGGATCTCGGCACGGTCACTGCTGCTAGATGAAGCTGTTGATTTCTTTGCTGTAGTCATACTCATACCTTATCTGTCTGTGTCTGATCTTGCAGGATTACTTGATTAATTATGTAACGGATAACCGGAAATGCCCCGCCACTGAAGATTTGCAACAAGATCAGCCGCAGCTTTTCGCGGAACACGACCATCTCGCTCTAACCAATACCTTGCAGTGAATTGTGCTGTTCCAATTAACCCAACTCCGAGCAACATTGCCGCTTCTTCAGGAATTCCAGTATCTGCGGCGATGATTGCGCTAACTGCGGCAGCGCAGTCATAGGTCATGCGCGATAAACGTTCGCGAACTGCAGGCTCGACATTCATATCGCTTTCAAAAAGTAAGCGGTATGCCTCACCTTCTTCTTCAATAAAATTAAAGTAAGCATCAACTGTTGCGCGTACCCGATCAGCGTTATCTTTGGTTGAAGCAATTGCACGTTGAATTGTGTAAACGAGTGAATCAACATGTAAATCTAGAACAGCAAGATAAAGATCCAACTTGCTCGGAAAGTGCTGATACAAAACCGGCTTGCTTACTCCAGCGCGATCGGCAATCTCATCCATAGCCGCAGCGTGGTAACCGGCGGAGGTAAAAACCTCAAGGGCAGCGGTCAATAGCTGGGCCCGGCGCTCATCGCGAGGTAAACGCTGCTTGGCGCCTAGAGGGTCAGCCGGAGAGGCAGGAGTTGAAGTCACAAGGTGATGTTAGGGCACATGCCGCGGTACTTTGCGATAGATGGCAGGATTAGCCCCATGAAGCCAGTTGATTCCCTCGCCCCGCTCGTCGAACCCGGACCACCTTTAACTGTTGAGCAGGTTCGCCGATACAGCCGCCATTTGATCATCCCTGATGTCGCCATGACCGGACAGCGTCGCATGATGGCTGCCAAGGTGCTTTGTGTTGGTGCTGGAGGCCTTGGATCGCCAGCATTGATGTATTTAGCAGCTGCCGGAGTCGGAACCCTTGGAATTGTTGAGTATGACGTCGTAGATGAATCAAATTTACAACGTCAGATAATTCACGGACAAAGTGACATTGGGAAAAGTAAGGCACAGAGTGCAAAAGAATCTGTTGCTCAAATCAACCCATATCTAAATGTTGTTATCCACGAAACCAGACTTGATAATTCAAATGTCATGGAGTTGTTTTCACAGTACGACTTGATTATTGACGGAACAGATAATTTTGCAACGCGTTATTTAGTAAATGATGCATGTGTGCTTTTAGGTAAACCATATATTTGGGGTTCGATTTATCGTTTTGATGGACAAGCAAGTGTCTTCTGGTCTGAACATGGTCCTTGTTACCGTTGTTTGTATCCAGAACCACCACCACCAGGAATGGTGCCAAGTTGTGCCGAAGGTGGCGTACTCGGCGTGCTCTGTGCATCTATTGGATCAATCCAAGTTACTGAAGCAATTAAATTAATTACTGGTATCGGCGAACCTTTAATTGGTCGCTTAATGATTTATGACGCGCTTGAGATGAGTTACCGTAAAGTTGCGATCCGCAAAGATCCAAATTGTGTTATCTGCGGACCAAACGCAACTCAAAAAGCTTTAATGGAAGATTACGAAGGTTTTTGCGGTGCTCTTTCTACTCAAGCCACTGATGCTGTTGCAGGTTCGACCATTACCGTAACCGAGCTAAAGAGTAAATTAGATAACAAAGAGAACTTCATCTTGATTGATGTGCGAGAACCGAGTGAATTTGAAATTGTCAGAATTCCTGGTTCGGTACTAATTCCCAAACAAGAATTTCTTGATGGATCTGTTCTATCAAAGTTGCCACAAGATCGCCCAATAGTTTTACATTGCAAGAGTGGAGTGCGTTCTGCTGAATGTCTTGCAGTTGTAAAAGCAGCAGGCTTTGCAGATGCGACACATGTAAGTGGGGGAGTTGTAGCTTGGGTCAAGCAGATTGACCCATCACTGCCCGAATACTAGAAATTAGATTTTCAACGAACGCTTTAAGAAATCTAACTCTAGGTGCATCAAGTTTTCAGCGACCACTTCTTGTGAAGTCATATGCGTTACTCCAGTCAGTGGCAAAACTTCATGAGCTTTTCCAGCGGCAAGCAGCGCGCTTGAAAGATGCAGTGAATTTGCTACCAAAACATTGTCATCAGCTAGGCCATGAATGATCATTACTGGAACCGATAACTTATCTGCATCAGGTAAGAGCGATGATTGTTCATAATTTTTGTGATCGGCAACCGCTCCTAAGAAACGTTCGGTGTAATAAGTATCGTAAAACCTAAAATCGGTAACTGGGGCACCGATAATCGCGCATTTAAAAATATCGGGACGACGAAGCGCTGCAAGTCCAGCTAGATATCCACCAAATGACCAGCCGCGGATGCCAACTTTTTCAGGATCAACTAAACCTGGACGTAATTGGAAGAGTGCTGTTACTGCATCTGCTTGATCTGCAAGCGGGGCAGCAGAGAGATCATCTAAAACTGCTTTTTCCCATTCAGGTCCACGGTTTGGAGTACCACGGCCATCAGTTATCAGAACTGCATAACCTAAGTTTGCGATCCACTGTGCTTCAGCAAATGCATTTTTAGCTTTGATATTTCGTAAATGACTTGGCCCACCATATGGGTCCACTAATAACGGAAGATTTTTGTGCGGAAATTTACGTTGGTTTTGCGGCAATAAAAGCGCAGAACGAAGTTCGCGTTCCCCGAGATTCAACAATTCAGGTTTTGCATCCACTTCAGGCTTTTCTGCAAAAGATTCAATTTCGATTCGCATTCCATCACGGATAACTTCGACTTTTGCGCCGTAATAATCTAACGAGCGAGACAAAAGCAACAAGGTATCTGCGGCAGCTTTAGCCATGTGCACGCCATCGCCCTTAGATATCTCCTCTAACTCTCCACCCCACCCATACCAATAAACATGCAATGAAGTAGCTTCAAAAGTTCCCTCGAAAGTTATTCCATTTCGATCGACATGAACAATTCGATCAACTTGCAATCCTTCCGGCGTAACAGGGTTTCCATCTACTGCAAGATGACGAGTCGTTGCAGAATCAAAAGTTGTAATCAATTGCCCAGCAGGACCCCATTGCGGAGATCCCGATACCAGTGTGATCCAGGCAGGATCGCGCATTTCTGCAATAACTGATGAGGATCCATCGCTTAAATTTATTGCGCGAATATGAGCATGCCGTTGTGCTCGATCAATAGTCATGAGCAGGGGTGGTTTATTCACGGCGCCAGAATTCACAGAGACTAAATACTCGTGCTCTTTGTCCCACTTAATTTCTTGGCTGCTTTTACTCTCAAGGTGGTAAGCAAAAAGGGAGGCAACAACATTTGGAGTTCCAACTTTTGGATAGCGAACAGATCTTGGTTCACTTTCCGGATTTGCTGGATCACTGATCCAAATTTTCTCGACACCGCTCTCGTCAAATCTTTCAACTAATAAATATTTGCTATCTGAGCTCCACCAAAAACCATGCATTCGGTCCATCTCTTCACTTGCAACAAATTCTGCTTGTCCGTAATAAACATCTGATTTTTCTGGAGTGAAAATTGCACGATCAGTCACTCCATCGCTCACGCGCATTTCACCAGAAGGGTTGATGTACCCAACCGAACTACCATCGGGTGCAATTTGCGGATCGATCACTGGTTCTTGTGCTGGCCATTGCAAAACATTTTCATCTTCCAAATTTGCAACGTAGAGTTTTCCAGATAAAGCGAATGCAACTTTCTTCAGATTCGAATCAGTTGAGTAATTAGTAATTCCACCGGCTGCCTCACGTGCGCGCTCACGACGAGCTTGCTCTTCTACTGAAATCTTTTCATCGCCACTTTTAAGCAGATCAAGTGGATTAACAATCTCGCGGGTGTTTTTGCTATTTAGATCCAATTCGAAAAGCCGACCAGTGCGGTCCGTCCCAGAACCACTTCTTACATAGACAACCCGCTGGCCATCAGGGGAGATGCTGAAATTTCGGGGCGCCCCGAGGGAAAAACGCAACGTGCGGGCGCTGTGCCGTGGAAATGGGAGTTCACTCATAGGAATCGACCGTACCCTTTCCCTTATGTCTTTGGCACCTTCAACCGGCAAATCAGCTAAATCTTCTGGCGCGCGTCTTCTGCTTGTTCACGCCCACCCAGATGACGAGAGTATTAACAATGGCGCAACGATGGCAAAGTACATCGCCGAGGGGGCGCAAGTCGCATTAGTTACCTGCACACGGGGAGAAGAAGGGGAAGTTTTAATTCCCGAGTTTGCGAATTTAGCTAGTGATAAAGATGATCAACTTGGACCACATCGCGAAATCGAATTGCGAAATGCACTCGCTGCCCTATCTGGAAGTAACCAGATGGAACATTATTTTTTGGGAGCGCCTGATGTGAGTTATCGAGATAGCGGAATGATGGGAATGCCGCAAAATGAGCGACCAGATGTTTTCTGGAGTGCTTCTTTGGACACTGCTGCGGCTCACCTAGTAGAAATAATTAGAAAATTTAAACCTCAAGTTTTAATAACTTATGATGAGTTCGGTGGATATGGCCATCCAGATCACATCCAAGCACATCGAATTTCGATGAGAGCAGCAGAGCTAGCTGCTGATGCGAATTATGGAACAACTGCTAAATGGAATATCTCTAAAATTTATTGGAACACTATTCCCAGATCGGTGATACAAATAGGAATGGACGCCATGAAAGATTCCGGTTCTGCATTCTTTGGTGCAGAATCAATTGACGACATTCCGTTTGCAAAACCAGATGAACTTGTTACAACTGTTATTGATGCGACAGAGTTTGTTTCACATAAAATGGATGCGATGCGAGCGCATGCAACGCAGATTGCAGTAGATGGACCATTTTTTGCACTTTCTAATATGTTGGGGATGCAGGTTTTTGGCGTCGAGTACTACACATTAGCTAAAGGCATGGCATGCGAGCCTTTTGATGCAGACGGTCGCGAAACTGATCTCTTTTCAGGAATATCTATATGAAATTTTTGTTTGGGATAATTATCGGGGCATTGACCGGAATCTTGGCGGTACTAATTCACGCTTGGGGATTCCCATTGGGAATATTTATTGCGGTGAGCGGATCTTATGTAGTTACTTATTTACTAGGTCAATATTTTGGAAGTCGAATAGCAAAAATTGGCTTTGCAATCGGATGGTTAGCGATCATTTTGCGAGCTTCACTATTTGGTAACTCTGATGAATTGCTGGTTTCTAATAATTCATCAGGAAATCTGCTCTTAACGCTAGGATTTCTCATAGTCCTAATTGGAATTGGAGCACGTGTTTGAAATTTCCTAATCGAAAAATTCAGATCGCGATTATTTCAGTTGGGTCTTTATCTTTAATTTGGCTAGCTGCATGGTTTGCGGTTGGTTCTGGAATCCCAAGTGGAGTAAGCGTTTCGGGAATTGATATTGGTGGAAAAACAAAAGTTTCGGCAATAAGTGATTTGAAATTGCAGCTGAATAAAAAAGTTAAGAGCAAAATCAACTTAACAGCCAAAACTGCAAGTATTTCGATCTCACCAAAAAGTGGTGGAATTTCATTGGACTTAGAAGCAACTCTTGAAAATGCGCCCGAGCGTTCGTTTAATCCGATCAATTTGTTTTCACTTCTGACTTCTAAAACAGATCTGATGCCCACAGTAAAGGTAGATAAAGAAAAATTTATAAAAGCAATTCGGCCGTTAGAAATTAGAACAACCAAAAGCCCACGTGATGCAACTATTATTTTCAAAGAATTAGAGCCCCAAGTTGTAAGTTCACTTTCCGGCACTGAAATAGATCGGAAAAAAGCGATCAAGGTAGTTAAAAAATTTTGGTTGAAGAAAAATGTCATTGATTTGCCGATGAAAGAAGTTAAACCAAAAGCAACAGCCAAAGACGCGACCGCTCTTTTGGAATTTGCTCGTCAGGCTGTGAGTGAGCAATTAACAATAAATATTTCTGCACAGCCAATTGTGATCACCCCGACTGAGATTGCTGGGTCATTGGCGTTCCGCACTTCAACCTCTGGAAAACTAGCTCCAATTTGGGTAAAAGAAAATTTCGTACAACAAGTTGGTTCGCGCTGGAGCAAATATGTACGAGAACCAATTAATGCATCTTTTACGATGGTAGAAGGCGAACCACGGGTACAGCCATCATCTGATGGAAGTGATGTACCGGACGCAAAACTAAATCAAGCCATCATTCCTGCACTCTCTGAGGTGGGTGGCTTACGAATTGCATCCGTAACTCCCGAATTGGTCAAAGCTAAGGTAACGACTGAGATGGCGGGCGGCTTAGGGATTCAAGATGTGATTGGCACTTTCACAACTAACTATCCCTATGCCGAATACCGCTTGATAAATATTCATAGAGCAGCAAAGTGGATGGATGGCGCCATCGTGCAACCGGGGGAAATATTTAGTTACAACAAAGCTGTTGGTGAGCGCACTGAAGCCCGCGGATTTGTGCCTGGAATCATGATTGACAATGGAGTCTTGAAAAAAGATCTTGGTGGCGGAGTTTCGCAGGTAGCAACTACGACTTGGAACGCCGCATGGTTCAGTGGATTAGAACTTGTCCAACACAAACCACACAGTTTCTACATTTCTAGATACCCGGCCGGCCGTGAATCAACTGTTGCTTGGCCAAGCGTTGATGTTAAATTCAAGAATAATTCTGGCCACCCAATTTTTGTAGATACTTCATTTACAAACTCTTCAGTAACAGTTTCAATTTACGGAACAAAATTTGTCGATGTCACAAGTGAAAGTGGCCCAAGAACTAATTTTGTTCCATTCAAAACTTATGAAGAGGACGCACCAGGATGCATATTCCAAGAGGGGGTGCAGGGATTTTCTATTAGTGTTGATCGCATCTTCAAAAAAGATGGAGTGGAAATAAAGCGTGAAACGTACAAAACAAGATATCGCCCAGAAGACCGAATTATCTGCACAAATCCTGAAGCAAAATGGATGAACCCATCACTCAAAGTGCAACGTGGAGAAGGAAATTAATTTTCCAGTACTGAATAATTTAAGTAGTGGTGCAAACTAAACCCGATTGAGTGATAGATGGCCAGAGCCTTTACATTTTCGGATTCCACTTGCAAAAATGCATTTTCTAAACCGTTGTTTGTAATCTCATTCAAAGTTGCGAGCATCATCTTTTTGCCTAAACCTTGACTTTGTTTGTCCTGCCTGACTCTAACTCGAGAAATTCCTGCCCAATCTTCAGTGAATGCTGCACGACTGGTTGCTACAAGTTCCGATTGTTCATAGAGGTGTAGATACTTAGATGGGGTTCGCAACATCAACTCAGCCGCTATTTCATCATCTCCATGCAAAGCAAACCAATCATCAGTCGGATAATCGCTGGTAAGCAGTTGCACATCTTTTAGATCATAAATTAAGGGGCTATTAATTCTCATTGTTTCAAAACGGACTTCACCTTTTGATCTAAAACCTATTGCTTTAATACTTCGTTCTAGCTCTTGATGGATTGATGGAAGAATTTGGAAGATAGATGGCTGATTTAAATCTGTATAGAAATCAATTACTTTGGAAATTGCTTGATTCAATTCAATGCCAGGCGCACCAAAACCTTTTCCACCAAGCGGAAGAGTTGAATTTGCACGGAATGAAAAACCTCTATTACTTCGCAGTTGCCAACTACCGATCTCTTGGATTGTTTCAGGCCTCCAATTTTGTTGAGCGATTTTTTCTAATGATTCGATTACGGAAGCACTCTCACTTTTAGTGGGCGTGATCGGAACTTGCCGCCATGCCACAACATGAGTTGGATCAAATTTTGCAACAGTGCCATCTTTGCGTCGCACCAGATTCCCTTCTTCAAGGTAACCAAGTAGGTCGTGATAGCTATCCTGACCAGGTGTTTGTAGGCGAATCGAAAGCCGTGCGCCGATTGGTCCGGGATAAGATTGAGGAGTAAGAGCAGCGCTTATGCCTGACATCTTGGACCCCCTTACTCGGCTTACCCAATAGTAGACAGTAGAATTATGAACAAGGCCGTTAACGGATTATCTAGAGAAATATGAGGACGTAAGTGACTTACATAATCGCCCAACCATGCATCGACATCAAGGACAAATCTTGTATCGAGGAGTGTCCAGTTGATTGCATCTATGAAGGCAACCGCATGCTTTACATCCAACCTGATGAGTGCGTTGATTGTGGTGCTTGCGAACCTGTCTGCCCGGTTGAGGCTATTTATTATGAAGATGATGTCCCAGGAGCTTGGAAAGAGTACACAGCAGCGAATGAAGAGTTTTTCGTCGAACTCGGTTCACCTGGAGGAGCAGCAAAAGTTGGTTTAACTCCAACCGACCATCCATTAGTTAAAGCAGCACCACCCGCACAGTCAAACGAGTAATGAAACTTCCAGATTTTCCATGGGATGCCTTAGCTCCTTATAAACAGAGAGCCAGTGAACATCCAGAGGGAATCGTTGATCTTTCAATTGGAACTCCGGTAGATGCTACTCCGGAAATTATGCAAGATGCATTAAAGGCGGCGAGTAATACTCCCGGCTATCCGACAACAATTGGAACCTCTGAACTTCGAGATGCAATGCATGGCTGGCTTGCTAAACGATTAAAAATTTCTGATTCGACTGATCAAAATAGATTAGATGTATTACCAACTATTGGTTCAAAAGAACTTGTCGGTTGGCTTCCAACATTTCTTGAGGCTAATAGAGTAATAATTCCTGAGGTTGCTTATCCAACGTACGCTGTTGGTGCATTGGTCGCTGGTGCGGAAGTTATTCCAGTGCCACTAGACCCAGACACCTGGCCAGAATTAAATTCTGCCGATTTAGTTTGGATTAACTCTCCATCAAATCCCACCGGACAAGTTAGTTCACCAGAATTGTTGCGAAAAATAATTTCTTGGTCGCGTGCTCGCGGAGTCACTCTGGCAAGTGATGAGTGCTATTTAGATTTTGGCTGGGATGCAGACCCTCAATCAATTTTGAGTGTTGCTGATGGTGATTACACCGGATTGCTAAGTGTTCAATCACTTTCAAAAAGCTCAAATGCGGCGGGATACCGAGCGGCATTTATTGCCGGAGATCCAAAAATAATTGGAAAGATTCGAGAGCTTCGTAAACATTTAGGAATGATGCTTCCACTGCCGATCCAGCATGCAATGACCACAGTATTAAATGATCGCCATCATGTTGTAGGACAACGAGATCTATACAGCGCTCGCCGCCAGATGCTTAAAGCGGCTTTGCTAAATGTTGGTTTCCAGGTTGACCACTCTGAAGCTGGTCTCTACTTATGGGTAACACGTGGTAATGATTGTTGGTCGGATGTAGCTTGGATGGCAGAGCTTGGAATATTGGCTACTCCAGGAATTTTCTACGGTGAATTAGGTGCAAAACATTTACGGGTCGCACTTACCTCAACAGATGCACAGATAGCTTCAGCGGCGAAAAGATTAATTGAAAGTAAAGCGCTCTAATTAATGAGTGATGAAAAACGTGAAGCGATTTTACTTGTGGGCGGTCGAGGTACTCGATTAGCCCCACTAACTGATGCAATCGCAAAACCTATGCTTCCGGTTGGTGGAGTTCCATTTATTGCACATCAGATTGCTCAAGCGCAGGCAGCAGGAATAAATAAAATTGTTTTGGCAACTTCATACTTGGCGCAAACTTTCACGGACTATTTTGGTGATGGATCAGATTTTGGTGTCGATTTAATCTATGCAGTTGAAGAAAGTGCATTAGGTACAGGTGGTGCAATAAGAAATGCAGCGGAATTTCTATCGGGCACACCAGATTCTTCGATTGTAATTTTTAACGGTGATGTTTTGAGCGGGCATGATCTGCCCGGTCAAATAGCCGCTCACCAAAGTTCAAATGCCGACGTAACTTTGTATCTAACTAAAGTAAAAGATGCCCGGGCCTATGGGTGCGTTCCTTGTGATCAATCTGGTCGGGTTTTAGATTTCCTTGAAAAAATGGAAAATCCAACCACAGATCTAATAAACGCCGGCTGTTACATATTTAAGCGTTCAATTATTGATCAAATTCCTGCAAATAAAGTAGTTAGTGTCGAGCGGGAAACTTTCCCAAATCTATTGAAGTCTGGTGCAAATATCCGCGGCTTCATTGATAACTCTTACTGGTTAGATGTTGGCACTCCACAAGCTCTGCTTACTGCATCACGTGATTTAGCAATTGGCAAAATCTCATCACCTGCTGTTGTAAATAAAATTAATGATTGTGTTATTTCGCCAAGTGCCAGAATTGATTCGACTGCAAAAATTTCAGGCGGAAGCACAATCGGGGATGCCGTCACAGTTGAAGCTGGCGTCGAGATTATTGGATCAATCATCAGTGATGGTGCGCAAATTTCTGCAAATTCCCAGATTAAGAGTTCAATTTTGGGTCGCGCAGTAGTAGTCGGAGATTCCGCCCAAATTATTGGATCTGTTGTAGCTGACGGCGAAAAAATCGCTGAAATGTCGATTTTGCGGCAAGAAATATCGCTTTTTTAACTATTCAGCCTCAAATTTTCACCAATCCGACTTGACGAAAGCGAGTTACACGCGTGTAATTCTCCCTAGTTGCTCACTTGCCGTGGGCAAAACTTTAAGGGGATTAGCTATGGCGCAACTGCTTCCAATGCCGGGAGATGCCAATAATGATTCAGTTGAACTAGGTTGGCAGGAGCGGGCCCTATGCGCCGAGACTGATCCAGAAGCCTTCTTTCCGGAAAAAGGCGGTTCAACCCGTGAAGCAAAGCGGGTTTGTCTCTCCTGTGAGGTACGCACTGAATGCCTTGAATACGCCCTCGCTCATGATGAGCGCTTTGGAATCTGGGGCGGTCTCTCCGAGCGGGAACGACGCCGACTCAAGCGCCGTCCAGCGTAATCTTGCGCTTGCTGTGGTGATTACCGCCCAGTAAGCCAGCACCGTAAGGTGGGGTTGTTATGAGTACTCCAGAAGGGCTAGTAGCGCCCGAGCCCGATAAAACTTATTCAGATTTGAATGTCACCGTTATTTTGGTAACTCATGACGGTGCGCGCTGGCTTCCAGAAGTTGTGGCCGCAATATCTTCACAGACCAGGCCAGCCAATCAAGTGGTCGTAGCTGATACCGGATCTTTAGATGCTTCACGCCAATTAATTTCCAACTCAGGTTTGCCGCTAATTGAATTAGAGCGCGAACGCGGTTTTGGTGAAGCCGTAGCGATCGCGGTTGAAACTCTTCCCGAGATCGGAAGCAAAAGCGGTGGCGGTGACGGCTCAGATGAGTGGCTCTGGTTATTACATGATGATTGCGCGCCCGCTCCCGGTGCGCTCGCCGCATTGCTTGAAGCAGTTAGTCAACGCCCCCAAGTTGGAATTGCAGGTCCAAAAATTTGTGGATGGAATGATCGCGGTTATTTACTTGAAGTTGGAATAAGTATTGGAGTGAATGGTGCGCGCTGGACTGGTTTAGAACCACGCGAACGTGATCAAGGCCAACATGATGGAATTCGAAATGTACTTTCAGTGAGTACCGCTGGCGCATTAATTCGACGAGATTTGTTTGAGGAGTTAGGTGGTTTTGATCCACATCTAACTTTATTTAGAGATGATGTTGATCTTGGTTGGCGTGCACATGTTGCAGGCTATTCAGTAATTTGCGTAACCGATTCGGTTGTTTACCATGCAGAAGCCGCAGCAACTGAACGACGCGAAGTCGATGTAGAAGGCGCACCTCTTCATCGGCCTCACTTACTGGATAGACGACATGCCGCATATGTTTTACTCGTAAATGCGCCGCAATGGATTCTGCCGTGGGTTTCAATTCGATTGTTATTTACCGCAATTTTGCGAGCATCTGGCTATTTACTTGCGAAGTTGCCGGGATACGCCCTTGATGAGATTGCCGCTATTGCGCTGAACTTTTCGCGAATTGATATTCTCAGAAAAGCTAGAAAACGTAGAAAGTTAACGCGTTTGCTCCCATCCCGCGTAGTTCGACCATTTCTTGCTCCGTGGCGAGACCAAATTATTCTTCCACTAGAAAATTTGCGAGATTTAGTATTGCGCCGTACTGACAGTGCGCCTACTTCTGTAATAACTGAACCAATAAATGATGATGCAGACTTGGTGGACTCTGAAAGCAAGCCCAAGTCACTACGTGTCTTGATTCGACCCCTTCCAATTCTTTTGATTTCATTAACATTTATCTCATTCATTGCGGGAAGAAACCGATTCGGGAGTATTTCTGGAGGAACACTGCTCAATATGCCCACCGGGGCAACGGAACTAATGAGAATTTACAGTGACTCTTGGCATGCTGTTGCTCTGGGTACCAACACCCCGGCATTGCCAATACTTCCACTTTTGTCTTTTTTATCAATTATTACATTTGGCAACGTATCTCTACTTGTAACAATCCTATTTTTATTTGGCCCAGTTTTGGCAGCGGCAACTTTATTTGCTTTTCTACGTGATCGCGATTTGTCACCAGGTAATTCTGCATTGGGGGGATTACTTTATGCACTGAATCCATTAGTGGTAACGTCGATTTCATCAGGTCGAATCGGCACATTGCTTTTTATAATCTTTTTACCCCTTTGCGCGCTTGTTGCGAAGCAAGCCCATACTCCTGAAATTTTAAGTTGGAGAAGAATTGCGTTTTTAAGTGGACTCTTCGCATTATTGATTTCACTTAGTCCACCCTTTTTCTTGATTGGTGTGGGTTCAATGATTTACTTTGTTTTAAATTCAAAGTGGCGCTCAATTGTTTTCTACCAACGACTTCAGAAGTTTGGAACAATAACAATTGCAAGTATCGGGGCGCTTGCACCTTGGTCTACGAATGCGCTTGTTCATCCAACAAAGTGGCTTATGGAAAGTGGAATTAGTCGCGATGTTGGCCAACCTTGGCAAGTATTAATAGGCAACCCCGGCGGTGTCGGATCTCCACCAATATTTATTTTGGGCATAGTTGCTTTAGTCGGACTAATTGCACTTCGTTCTACGCATGCCGTCCTTTTAGGCGCGCTAACTCTTACATCAACTAGTTTTGCCGCAATTCTCATGGCGATAGCTATTCATGCAAATGGTGATTCACTTCATGCCAGAGTTTGGCCAGGTGCATTTCTAGCTTTAGCAAATTTCTTTGGCATATGTGCATTGACTCGAATGTTGAATGGATTAGTTTATAGATTACAAAATTCAAATTTCGGATATAGACATATGTCAACTGCAATTCTTTCTACGGTGGCAATCTATTCCACAGTTGCACTCTCAATCTGGTGGGTATGGCCCGGAGCAGACAGCCCAACGCGTGCTGGAAATTTGCAGATAATTCCTCCTTTTGTTGCAGCAGCGACCGCAGGAGAAGAAAGATCTCGAACTCTTATTTTACAAAGTCAGCAAACCGATCTCGGCACAAGTGTTTCGTACGCATTATTACGTGACCGGGATCTCTACTTTGGTGAAATGGATTTAATGTATAAAGAAGATCCAATTATTTCTAAAATTGTTTCAGAAATTGTTGACGGTGCAGGGGAATACCCAAGCGAGCAGTTGGCTAATTACGGCTTCAGATATGTTTTCTTAAATGAGCCAGTGGATAAAGAAGTTGCGCGCAAAATTGATGGCGTCGGAGGATTAGTTCGATTATCCGCAACTAAAGATGGGGTACTTTGGAAAATTGCCGGAAATTCTGCTCGGGTGAAATTTATTAGTAAAGACGCTGAACCAATTGCACTTCCATCTAATCGAATTTCAGCCAATTTCCAAATTCCGAACTCTGGCGAGATATTGCTTGCAGAGCGCTTTAGCTCAGGTTGGCGATTGCTAGTTGATGGCCAGTTTGTAAAACCAGAAAGAACTGCAGAGGGATTAACGAAGTTTAAAGTTGAAGCAACCGGAGATTCACTTTTGATTCATGATGGAACTTTGCAAAGAGCTGGAATCTCTTTGCAGGTTATGGCAATAGGGCTAATCACATTTTTTGCCCTACCTCGCGGAAGAAAGAGATCACAACTTTCAGATATCGAGCTGGCCCGATGATTAAACTCCAAGAATTAAGAATTAATCGCGTACAGGCGATTGCAATAACTGCAATTTTTGTGGTTCTACTTTCTCAGATTTTTTCAGCTAAACCTGAAATAAGAAAATACAGTGAAAACATTTCACCAACGATTTGTCCGTCTGAACCCACCGGAGTTAACTCTGTTGTCTACTTGTCTGCCAAGAAGCGGGGAGTAGCAACAATAAATAAGGGTGAAAGAAAATTTAAAACTCAGAAAACTTCTTCAATCAAGTTGGGAAGTAAAGCAAAAGAAGTAGAGGGCTTAGGCGCAAGCCCACTTTTAGTGGCTGTTAAACCACAAAGTTGGATGGCTCTGACTCAATGCACTCCTGCGATTAGTGAAAAATGGTTCTTAGGTGGCATGTCCACTATTTCAAGTATTGGATATTTTCAATTTGTGAATCCAAATCGCAGTAAAGCGGTTATTGATTTAGAGATTTGGAGCGAAGACGGAAAAGAAAGTAATCAAAGTTTAGTGATCTCGTCACAGAGCACACGTATAGTTCAACTTAACTCATTGGTCACAAATAAAAAGTATTTAGCTTTTCATTTAATAGCAAGAGCAGGTCGGTTCTCGGCTGTTTTATTCGATGAGCGAAAAAAAGGCCTTGCAAAACTTGGTGGAGATTTTGTTACTCCAAATGCAATCCCAGATAAAAATGTTTTTATCACTTCAGTCTTTGGAAAAATCAAGAAACAAAAAGTTAAATCACAATTTCTGCGCCTTCTTGTCCCAGGAGAGGCAGATGCAGTAGTAAAAGTAACGTATTTGGCAAAATCAGGGATTTACACCCCGGTCGGCTTGGCTGAATTAAGAGTTCCTGCGGGCAAAGTTGTCCAAATGCCATTCTCATCGCTACCTTCGGGAAGATTTCTTGCATTACAGATTGAGGCGACCGAACCAATTATTGCTTCAGCTTTCTCGAGCAGTAAAGGATCAGTTTCTGACTTTGCCTGGAGTTCAGGTAGTGAAGCAATTAATGCTCAGAACATCGAAGCAATCACAGTGCCTGCGATTGGCATGAGACTTAATGTTTATACAGAAGACAGCTCAGTGGTCGTAGAAACTACAACAAACCGGAAGAAAGTAAATCGGAAGAATTTATCGGGTATAACAACGTGGAAAATCCCTTCCAATGTGATCTCAATTCGAATTATTCCTGGAGCTAAACCGGTATTTGCAAGCTTTTCAGCGCAAGACTCTCGAGGCATCTCGGTAATGGCGATTAGGCCCGTAACTGCAATTGAACGTTCGGCACTTCCAATTTCGGATAGCGAAGTTTTGACACCTAGGAAGTAGTTTTAACTTTATTAGTCGCGCCAATCCCAAACTCTTTCAAAAGAAACCACTACCTTATATACATGTCTCGCAACGTGCCTACCAGCACATCTAGTACGGCTCGTCCCGCGCGCCAATCTATTCGTCGTTGCGCAAAGATGGGATGTAGCGATCCAGCAGTCTTGACGTTGACTTACATTTATTCTGATTCAACAGTTGTACTTGGACCGCTAGCAACATTTGCCGAACCACATAATTATGATCTTTGTAATGTTCATGGAGAAAAATTAACTCCACCACGAGGTTGGGAGTTAATTAAATTAGCGGCAGAAGAGTATGAATCTGGACCAACTCATGATGATTTACTTGCAATCGCCGAAGCTGTTCGAAGTGTAGCTTCACCACAAAAAGAAGTGATTCACCCAACACTTGGCCGTCGAGGACATTTGCGCGCACTACCATCGGAATAAAGATATGAAATATGAGTTGAATTTTATTGATCAGATTATCAAAGCTTATGATGTGCGTGGTTTAGTCGAAAATTACCTAACTCCAAAATTTGCATTTGATATTGGGCAAGCTTTTGCCATGTTAGTGAAGAGCGAATGCATAGTGATCGGTCACGATATGCGTCCATCATCACCTGAACTTGTTCGAGCTTTTAGCGAGGGAGTGAATCTACAAGGAACCAATGTAATAAACATTGGACTCTGCTCGACAGATCAACTTTATTTTGCGACCGGAAGATTAGAAATGCCTGGATCAATGTTCACCGCTAGTCATAATCCAGCTCCTTACAATGGAATTAAAATGGCGCGGGCATTTGCAAAACCAATTGGTCGAGATTCTGGATTAGATTTCATACGTGAAGTACTTATAAATGGAAATTATGATGTGCCTGATAAAAACAAAGCAGGAAGTACTACTTTCCAAGATCTACTAGATGAGTACGCACAGTTTTTAAATGAGTTAGTTGATTGTAAAAAAATTAGACCTCTCAAAGTTGTGATCGATGCAGGGAATGGAATGGCTGGGCATACTGCTCCAAAAATATTTGCTAACTTGCCAATAGAAGTTATTCCGATGTTTTTTGAATTAGATGGAACTTTTCCAAATCATGAAGCAAACCCTATCGATGCAGCTAATTTGGTGGATTTGCAGGAAAGCGTTATAGCTAACCAAGCAGATTTAGGACTTGCATTTGATGGAGATGCAGATCGCTGCTTTCTGGTGGATGAAAAAGGCGATCTAGTTGACCCCTCCCTGTTGAGCGCTCTAATTGCACAACGTGAACTTGTTAAAAATCCAGGAGCCACCATTATTTATAGTTTGATTTCTTCACGCATCGTGCCCGAGACTATTTCAGCCGATGGCGGCAAACCTCTACGAAGTCGAGTGGGTCATTCTTTTATCAAAGCGATGATGGCTGAATCTGGCGCAGTTTTTGCCGGAGAGCACTCCGGTCACTTTTATTTCGAAGAGTTTTGGGGTGCCGATTCAGGAGCCTTAGCCGCTCTTCACACTTTAGCTGCTCTTGGTGCTGCTGAGACAGGTACAACTTTGTCCCAACTTTTGTCACCTTATGCAAAATATGTTCAAAGTGGAGAAATAAACACCAAAGTAAGTGATATTCAAGAAGTCATTTCAAAAGTTAAATCAAATTACTTGAACCATCCTGATCTCCTGGAAATCGATGAACTGGATGGATTAATGGTGATTTCGAAAAAATGGTGGTTTAACTTGCGAGGGTCTAATACTGAACCACTTTTACGCTTAAATGTTGAGGGGGATACTGGGGCAATAATGACCTCTATGCGAGATGAAGTATTGGAGATGATTGCTAAGTTAAAGTAAGTTGATCCAGAATAAGTAATCAAATAGAACGGGATGAGCAAATGAGTATCGATCCAAAAATATTAGCGGTGCTAGCTTGTCCTGAATGTCATTCTCCATTGGTGGAAATCGATTCCGAATTATTGTGCTCCAAATGTCCACTTGCTTTTCCAATCCGAGATGGAATCCCGGTTTTACTTATTGATCAAGCGCGAAAACGTTAATTAGATATAAATTCGAAATGAGCGAAATTAAACAACTTAATGGAGTTGTAAAAACTTACGCTTGGGGATCCCATTCTGTCTTGGCGGGCAACAGGGGAGTCAAAAGTAGCGAGCAACCCGAAGCGGAGTTGTGGTTTGGGGATTTTCCAAATGGGATACTCCCAGTTCTCGCAAAAATTTTAGCTGTAGCCCAAACTTTATCCTTACAAGTTCATCCAAATAAATCGCAAGTTGCCGCATCTCCTGATTTATTTTCAGATGCAAATCACAAACCAGAGATGCTTGTAGCTTTATCGGAGTTTTACGCCTTAGTTGGCATTGCAAGTGAAAGTGCGATTATTGAAGCTGTTGACTCAATGGGTACTCCAAGCATTTCAAATTTTTTACTTTCTAAATTAAAAAGTGGAAATTCAATAAGTGACTTATTGAGTATTCTTTTGGGAGTCCCAGATAATTTGAATTTGATTCCAGAATTGATTAGTAATTTGCAACTAGTAACCAATCCTACGGATCGACAAAGCTGGACTTTAGAGGTAGCTAATACTTATCCAGATCGACTTGATGTTCTTGCAACATTACTTTGTAATTTTGTGAAACTAACCCCTGGGCAAGCGATCTATCTTCCACCACGAACGATCCATGCATATTTAAATGGCACTGGGGTTGAGGTAATGGCTGCAAGTGACAATGTGGTTCGAGGTGGCTTAACTATCAAACCAATAGATTTAAATTTGTTTTTAGAGATTGCAGATACCTCGGCAAAAAGTTTAGAAAGTTACCTGGTTGTTCAGGAGAATTTAACAAATGGCAAAGCTTGGAGTGCCCCCGATCTTAAATTGGTAGAACTCCCTGTTTCTCAAGGTTCTCGATCTCATGTGATTGCGACCGACACGATCGCCTTCGTATGGGGCGGTCGTGTCCTGGTGAACGTCGCCAGCGGGGAGAGTTCAATCACGATTGGCGGGGATTTAGGCGCAGTTATTCCAGCAGGACGGTTTGAATACAGCGGCATTGGCTCGCTTTGGCTAGCGTCACAAGGTTAATTCGGGCACTTCTTAGTAAGGTAAGCGCTCTAAACCTTGGTCAATTAATTGGCTATTGACCGATTCGAGTAAGGATTAAAGTGACCGCTACCGCCATCAACAAGACCGACAAATATGATGTTGCCGATTTAACTCTTGCTGCCGAAGGCAAAAAAAGAATTGAGTGGGCCGAGCGAAACATGCCTGTACTGGCACAGATTCGTGCTCGTTTCGAAAAAGAAAAACCATTTACCGGAGTCCGCATTTCAGCTTGTATGCATGTGACAACCGAGACTGCAAATTTAATGCGTGCTCTTGCTGCCGGCGGTGCCGAGCTTTCACTTTGCGCATCAAATCCACTCTCCACTCAGGATGACACAGCAGCTGCACTTGTCCACGAGTATGGAATTAATGTTTTTGCACATAATGCAATCGACCGTGACGGGTATTACCGACATATAAATGCCGCTCTTGATCTGCAACCAAACTTAGTTTTCGATGATGGTTGCGATTTAGTAAATACCTTACACACCACCCGTCGTGAGTTACTTCCAAATGTATCTGCTGGATGCGAGGAAACAACCACAGGCGTAATTCGTTTGCATCAAATGGCTAAAGACGGTGCACTCACTTTTCCGATGATTGCTGTGAACGATACTGACACAAAACATATGTTTGATAATCGATTTGGAACTGGTCAATCGACATTAGATGCGATTTTCCGTGCGACTAATACTTTGATTGCTGGAAAAATTGTTGTTGTCGCTGGATTTGGTTATTGCGGCAAAGGAGTCGCAGAACGCGCCAAAGGCATGGGCGCGGATGTAGTAGTCACTGAGATTGATCCAACTAAAGCACTTGATGCCATGATGCAGGGCTACCGAGTAATGCCAATGCTTGATGCCGCAAAAGTGGGCGACATCTTTATCACTGTAACCGGAAATCGCGATGTACTACGTGAAGAACATTTTGCAGTTATGAAAGATGGAGCCATCACCGCAAACTCAGGTCACTTTGACATTGAGATTGATGTTGCATGGTTAGAAATCAATGCAAAAAAGAAGAATTTGAAGATTCGCCACCAGACTGATGAGTATGTAATGGCTGACGGCAGAAGAATTCTGCTACTCGCAGAAGGACGCTTAGTAAATCTTGGAGCGGCCGAAGGCCACCCTGCTGCAGTAATGGATATGTCATTTGCTGATCAAGCACTTACCGCGGAATGGTTAGTCAAAGCCGGTAAAGGATTAAAGCCTGGCGTGTATGACGTACCTTCTGAGATTGATAAGGAAGTTGCTCGCTTGAAGCTTGCCAGCATGGGCGGCTCAATCGATTCCTTAACTCCGGCCCAAGAGCTCTACTTGAATTCGTGGGAGCACGGCAGCTAATGACATTGATTATGGTCGTCGATGATGACCAGGATCTTGCAGAGATGCTCGCCATCGTCTTAACCGGCGAAGGCATGGAAGTTGATTTAGTGGGGCGCGGAGATGAAGTAATGGAAATTTTCCGCGCTTCTCCACCAGATTTAGTTTTGCTAGACATTATGTTGCCAGGAATTGATGGCATTGAAGTTTGTAAACAAATTAGAGCGGAATCTATGGTTCCCATAGTCATGCTGACTGCAAAAGGGGAAACCACCGACATTGTAAAAGGGCTTGAATTCGGTGCTGATGATTACATCGTGAAACCTTTTCAACCTGGGGAGTTAATCGCTCGAATCAAAACTAGATTACGCCGAGTTCCGTCATCGACGGCGTCTTTAAACCTAGGTGAAGTTAGTATCGATTTTGTTGCACATGAAGTTAAGCGTGATGGACGGGTTATTGCACTTACTCGACTTGAATTTGATTTGCTGGCTGCACTTGCGAGGGAACCGGGAAGAGTATTTACACGAGATGCCCTGCTATCTGAAGTTTGGGGATACCGACAAACCTCAGATACCCGATTAGTTAACGTTCATGTCCAGCGACTTCGCTCAAAAATTGAGCGGGATCCGGACAATCCTGAATTAGTAATGACTGTTCGTGGTGTTGGCTATCGCGCTGGAAATTTCATCCAAAGTAAATGATTTAAACATTATGAAAAAAACCTCTTTAGGTGTGAGAGTTGTTGCCAGTACCGTTATTTTATGCACAATTGCAATTTCGATTCTTGCGTTTGTAATTCTGATAAGAGTTGAAGATGGAATTAAGAATTCAAGATTAGAAGCAGCACTCTCAGAGAGTCAGTCATCAATTTATCAAACCGAGCTACAGTTTTCATTCCTTACTACTCAACTTGTAAGTTCTTACAAAGTGGCATTAGATAATGTGATTACTAATTTTAAACCGAGTAACCAAAGCGGTATCGGTCGAGAAGTAATTTTGATTCAACAAAACTCTCCACAAGGGACTTTGCTAGAAACGGAACGCACTACTAATTTAATTTCAAAAAATTCTATTCCCGAAGAGTTACGTAATAGAGTTCGTGACACTTCAGAGTTGCAACATGCGTATGGTTCGATTATTTCTCGTGAAAATATCTTGCCACTAACGGTTCCGGTTAATAATCCTAGAGCCCTAATCGTGGGTGGAAAAGTCGCAATTCCTACATTAGGTATTTACGAAATCTATTTTCTATTTAACATTGAAAATGAGTACCGAAATATTGCCTTAGTTCGGAGCACTCTTTTGGTCGGTGGTCTGGCTCTCATACTTTTAATAGCGATCATCGTCGCGGTCGTTGTCAGGCAGGTTGTTCGACCAGTTAGATCTGCTGCACAGATTGCTGAAAAATTAGCTGCTGGCCAGCTGGAAGAAAGAATGAGCACTGAGGGAGCTGAAGAAATAGCAAGTCTTGGAAGTTCCTTCAATGACATGGCAAACGTTTTACAAGAACAAATTTTGCGTCTCGAGAATTTATCTCGAGTTCAACAGCGCTTTGTGGCGGATGTCTCCCATGAACTCCGAACTCCATTAACAACGATGCGGATGGCAGCAGACGTCTTGTATAAAGCCCGAGATAATTTTGAACCTACAATTTCGCGAAGTGCGGAGTTACTACTGGCACAGATTGACAGATTCGAATACATGTTGAGCGAACTTTTAGAGGTAAGTCGTTTCGATGCAGGTGTTGTAAAACTGGAGCCGGAAATTTTAGATTTCAAAGTTATTGTTCATCGCAGTATTGATGCTCTAATTCCAATCGCCCATGACAATCGGATTGACATACATGTGACTGAACCCGAGGAAGCAATATCCGTTGTTTTAGATCCTAGAAGAATTGATCGAATTCTACGTAATTTACTTATTAACGCTATCGAGCATGCAGAAAACAAAGATATTGAAGTACTGATTAGAGCTACTGAAGAGAGCGTGGCAGTAAGTGTGCGAGATTTCGGAGTCGGATTAAGAAAAAGTGAATTGAGTCGCGTCTTTGATCGTTTTTGGCGGGCCGATCCTGCGCGAGCAAGAACTAAAGGTGGAACTGGGCTCGGACTTTCAATCGCACAAGAGGATGCCCAACTACATGGGGGAGTTATTGAAGTTTGGGGTGAAATTGGAAAAGGTGCGCAATTCACTTTCACTTTCCCCCGAGAGCGCGGACAAATGTTGCGTGAGCGGCCAATTCCAATTTTGCACATAGTGGAGTAATCCGCAAAAAATACTTTTCTACTTTGTTGTACCAAGCTTTCTGAGTATTACTTAACCATGAGAATGTTCCTGAGCCCACTATTAGATTTGGTTTATCCAAAAAAATGCCCTGGGTGTCACCGCCCATCGCTTGGAATCTGCGAATCCTGTAAAAGTTATTGGCAATGCCCACCAGTCACCATAGTTTTGAAACAAAGTAAAGTTTCCGTTCTTTCAGTTGCGCAGTATCGAAATGAAGTACGTTCTGTTTTGCTCGCGTACAAAGAGGAAGGTGAAGGGGAAGCCGGAAAAGTTTTAACCGATGCACTAATCAAAGCTCGTCTTGCAATTGGTAGTAATTTAACGTGCACACTTGTCCCGATACCTTCAAATCCAAAATCAATCCGGCGACGAGGTCGTGATTTCATGATGGATCTTTGTACAGTTGTCGCAATTCAAAGTGGGGATAAAGTCCTGCCGATGCTTAGAGTGAATCGGGATGTAAAAGATCAAAGTAAACTTGATGAAAAACAACGATCTCAAAATTTGATCGGCGCATTTGATTGCTATTCAAAAAATCCACATTTAAATCTGATTTCCCCCGTAATTTTGGTGGATGATTTACTGACCACTGGGTCGACTTTGCGAGAAGCGGTGCGGGCCCTTGGTCAGCGTGGGCTCGTGCCAATCGGGGCCATCACGGCAGCCCATACTGGGTTCTCGCGGCATAAATAAGGCGGATAATTGGAAGCCAAGAGCCCCTCACGATTAGAGTAGCCCCAGGTAATTATTGTCCATACTGAGCGAGCGTTTACGAGAAGGTGTCCGTGGTTGCGATATTAGACAAGATCCTGCGTGCAGGTGAAGGACGCGTCGTAAAAGATCTCCAAAAGGTTGCTAAAAAAGTTAATGAGTTCGAGCCTGCGATCGTTGGATTAACGGATGAACAACTTAGAAATAAAACTATTGAATTTCGCGAGCGGCTAGCAAATGGTGAAGATTTAGATGATTTACTTCCTGAAGCCTTTGCCGTCGTGCGTGAAGCTGCTAAGCGAACTTTGGGCCAGCGTCATTACGATGTCCAGCTCATGGGAGGAATTGCACTCCACCGCGGCAATATCGCAGAAATGCGTACAGGTGAAGGTAAAACTCTGGTTTCAACTTTGCCAGCTTATCTAAATGCTCTAACTGGAAAAGGCGTCCATGTAATTACGGTAAATGATTACCTTGCGGAGCGAGATAGCGAATGGATGGGACGCGTACATCGTTTTCTTGGATTGAAAGTTGGAGTAATCGTCGGCGCCATGGATTCAACAGAAAGACGCGATGCTTACGCATGCGATATCACTTATGGCACAAATAATGAGTTTGGGTTTGACTACTTACGCGACAACATGTCATGGTCAATCGAAGATTGTGTACAACGCGAACATAACTTTGCGATTGTGGATGAAGTTGACTCTATTCTTATTGACGAAGCCCGTACCCCTTTGATTATCAGTGGACCTTCTGATCGTCCAACAAAATGGTATTCGGAATTTGCAAATATCGTCACTCGCCTGCAAGCAAATGTTCACTATGAGGTTGATGAGAAGAAAAAAACAGTTGGTGTTTTAGAAGCTGGAATCACTGAAGTTGAAAAAGCACTTGGGATTCAAAATCTTTATGAAGCAGAAAACACTCCACTAATTATTTACTTGAATAACGCGCTTAGAGCAAAAGAACTATTCAAGCGAGATCGCGATTATGTAATTATGAGTGGAGAATTACTAATCGTTGATGAACACACCGGTCGAATCTTGCATGGAAGACGGTATAACGAAGGCCTGCATCAGGCACTAGAGGCAAAAGAGAAAGTCCAGATCAAAGATGAGAATCAAACTTTAGCAACTATTACCCTTCAGAATTATTTCAGACTTTACAAAAAACTCTCTGGAATGACTGGTACGGCAACGACTGAAGCATCAGAGTTTCATCAGATTTATAAACTTGGAGTGGTGCCAATCCCAACAAACCGCCCAATGCAGCGAATTGATTCATCTGATTTGATCTACAAGACAGAAATTTCTAAATTCAACGCAGTTGTTTTAGATATTGTTGAAAGAAATAAAAAGGGTCAGCCGGTATTGGTCGGTACAGTTAGCGTTGAAAAATCAGAGGAATTATCTGGTTTATTAACAAAACGTGGAATAAAGCACGAAGTTTTAAATGCAAAGCATCATGAACGAGAAGCAACAATTATCGCGCGCGCAGGTTGCAAATCCGCAGTTACCGTTGCTACAAATATGGCTGGTCGTGGCACGGACATCATGCTCGGCGGAAACGCTGATTTTTTTGCTGATTTTAATTTGCAAGCACGAGGATTATCTCCAGCGGAAACTCCTGAAGAGTATGAAGCAGCTTGGCCGGCAGAAATTGCAAGTCAAAGAGCTCTAGTCGCTGCTGAGCATGATGAAGTTGTTGGACTAGGTGGCTTATATGTTCTTGGAACCGAAAGACATGAGTCCCGTCGTATTGATAATCAGCTCCGTGGTAGATCTGGCCGACAAGGCGATCCTGGAGAGTCTCGATTCTATCTTTCGCTTCAAGATGATCTAATGCGCCGCTTCAATTCAGCTCTTGTTGAAAGATTTTTAGGTGCATCAGGAATTCCTGATGAAGTCCCAATCGAGTCAAAGATGGTGAGCAACGCAATTCGATCAGCTCAAACGCAGGTCGAGAGTCAAAACTTTGAGATTCGTAAGAACGTTCTTAAATATGACGATGTCCTTAATCGACAACGCCAAGTCATTTACGGCGAAAGACGTGAAGTACTTGAAGGTGCAAATCTACAATCACAGATGACCGCATTTATTGAGGACGCAGTCGGAACTTCTGCAGCTTTCGGAAGTTCACAAGGTTTCCCAGAAGATTGGGACCTGGAGGCTCTTTGGGTTTCATTGCACGGCATCTATCCAGTTGGGATCACGATAAGTGAGTTGGAAGAAGATTGTGGTGGAAGAAGCGGAATCTCAACCGAGTATTTACAACAAGTACTAGTTGAAGATGCATTAAAGAAATATCAAGAACGAGAGAGTTCTTTGACCCCTGCGATTATGCGAGAGCTCGAACGCAGAGTTGTTTTGTCGGTACTTGATCGCAGATGGCGTGATCATTTGTATGAGATGGATTATCTGCAAGAAGGTATTGGTCTTCGGGCCATGGCTCAACGCGATCCACTTGTTGAGTACCAAAAAGAAGGTTACGAGTTATTTGCCGCGATGATGGAAGGTATCAAGGAAGAGTCCGTAGGTTTGCTATTCAGTGCTGAAGTTTCCGTCGAAAGTACAAATGAGGGTGAGCAGATTCAAGCTCGTGGCATTTCAAACCAAGAGGAAAATCGAGAGTTGCAATACTCGGCTCCAGGTGATTACGCAGCCCCTATTGCAAAAACAGATGATGTCTCTCGTAATTCACTCTGCCCATGTGGTTCTGGCAAAAAATACAAACGGTGCCACGGAGATCCGCGCAATCGATAACGTTTACAAAATTTGTAGACAGGTGCACAGCCAGCGACCATCAAGAGCTTCAAATCTAGCCATAAGGGCACGTTTTCTGATTGGGCTATGGAGAAGTAAAACTACTTCCATGCATTCTTCAGTGGGTTTACTAATATGTAATTTGCCAAGTTTTGGCATAGATTTTTTTGGGTGAATATTCTCAATTAAATATGTGAAAACCTTTCTTGAGCACCAGCGAGACATTTGAGCAATCGGTCGAGATCCAGCCATAACTTCTAGCGCCAAAATTACAAATCGTTCTGCCCAAATTTCCCCGTCAGGAAGTAAGGAAACAAGAGTTGGTTCTCTACTGAATTCTCGATCTAATTCTCCTTCTAGATCATCAGGTATAGGTATAAAACCAAGTTGGGAGCTTTGGAAAATTAACGTCTTTGAATCTTCTTCAGATACTTCTTCAATTTCTTGAGTATCACTTCGCCGAATTGATGGTGCAGCACGAAAGATCAGACCGTGATGAGTAGTGATTGTTTGGGTTGTATTCATTTTTATGCCCTTCTGTTAAAAAGAGCATGGCTATTTTCTGCATCAAAAAATTCCACCAAAGAAATGAATTCATTTCATCCTTTTTGATGGCTGTGGAAAAATTTGGAATCTAATCGAGTAGTTGAAGTATTCAAGGGGAGTGCGAATTAGATATTTAGTTGGGCTCTGTCTTGTGATCTCAGCGTCGATTGCTTTTTACTTGGTTGCTACTCACCAACCCAAAACGGCGGAAATGTGGGCAGCACGACATAATCTTTTGCCAGGACAAGTTGTAAATAAAGATGATTTAGAAATCCGCAGAGTCCGTTTTGAAACTCAAGCTCACTCATACTTGTCGGCAAAACAGCCCATTAATGGAATGCAGATAACACGTGCAGTCATGAAAAATGAATTGATACCAACTGGGGCTATTTCCCAAGATTTGGAAGTATTAAACAATTCATTTGTTGTATTGCCAGTCGGCAGAGAATACATATCAACAGTTTTGACTTCGGGTGAGAAGATTGATCTTTACTCAGTCTCTACCGAGTCACCATTTGCAGCAAAGTTAATCGGCAAAGATTTAGGAGTTTTAACATTCGATCGAAAAGGGATTGATTTCAACAATTTAGTGAATCTGACATTGATTGTCCCGACGGAAGAAGTGGAGCAGATCTTAAGCAGTACCCAAGGGGGGAATTTAAGAATTGTCCAACATCAAGTCGGATAGAAAAAATCAGTTCAGAGTAATAACGGCAATTTCGATGCCTTTAATCGAAAGTCAAGTAATAAGGGCTTTCATTCGAGCCGAGTTAAACATAGCCGAAAGATTATTTGATCTTAATAATTTTATTGAAGACGATTCAAAAGAAGTGATCCTCATTCTCACTCCTGATCAGAAAAGTAAAAAAGAAATACGTGCTGATTGGATAGTAGGAATTGGAAGTCCGACAGATGAAAGATGGAAGAAATTTAAGCTAAACATGATTATTTCTCCAGACAAGGTGGAATCCCTTCCAGCGATGTTGTTTGCAAAAATGGATGAAATTGATTGCGTGGATGCTGTTGTAGGTGCGAAAGAGATTTTATTTTTAGGAACGAAAGGCTCACCTGGAACCTCAACGTTGGCCTGGAACTATGCAGGGGAATTGGCCCGCAGCGGCGAGAAAGTTTTACTTGCTGAAGAAAACATTCATGGTGCCGAAGGTGCACTCTTTTTTGGATTTGATGATCAAAGTAGAAGCACTTCTACTTTTGCAGCTATAACCATTCGCCCAAATTACGACTTACTTTGTAATCCGCTAGTACGTTCGATAGCGGACATTACTACACCAGAAAATTGGGCTTCCCTGAGAAGAAAGTTTCAAGAGTTATTTTTGCAGATAGTAGTAGATGGTGGGGCATTAGATTTAGAAGGAAATTTATTGTTACATTCATATTTTCTTAATCGGGCAGAAAAGATCTTTTTGATTGGCCAAGATGATATTTTTTCTTTACTGCGATTGAAATTGATGGTTGACCAGATTCGAGATCTCAATATCGATTCCAAAGTAAGAATTGTTGTAAACAAATCTCATGCTAATTCAAAAACAAAGTCCCAGATAAGGAATCAAATTGTTGGAACAAGAGAATTAGAGGTCTCCTTTCTACCCAGAGCTGACCAACTTTTCGCCGAATGTGTCAGAGATGGTTTGCTTGTAAGTGAAGTGAAAGGCAGGAAAGCCGCTTCGATATCTAGCCTAATTAACGGGCTTGGTTCATTTGGTGGAACCAGCATGAACGGTGACTCTGTAGGCTAGGCAAGTGCGAATCTACCTACCTGCTACACGCTCTGATCTTGAAACATTGGTGAGCACCGGATTTATCACAATTTCAGCTGGATTCGCAGTCCCTGACAAATTTGATATTGAATTATCTGAAGAGGAATTAGAGTACGAAGCTAGCGAGCGAGCACGCGACATATCGCGCGGAAGCGATCAAGATTCACATGGTTATGTCTTGGCAGCAGAATTACCAAGAAAAGAAACTGTGCAAGGTGAAAACGGAGAGATCACTCTAAGTCGGGCAGTAGCAATCGAGGAAGTTGATTCTCTTTTATTGTCTGTACCAGGTGATGATGAGCTGCAATGGTTTGCTACTCAAGAAATTGATTTATATTTAAAAGGACAAGTAGGTTAGTTATGCCAGGCTTTGAAGAGTTAACTAGCGCAAGCTCACTAAATGAGTCAGATCAAAAAAGATTACAATCTTTAATCGCGGAATGGCAGTTATTGGCAGATTTATCCTTTGCTGATTTATTGCTCTGGGTTCCAATTCGAGAAACAGAGAGCAGTTGGCCTGAAGGCCATGTAGTGGTCGCGCAGATGAGACCCACAACCGCCGCCACAGTTCATCCACGAGACTTGATTGGTACCAGAGTTCAATGGGGACAACGCGCAAGGGTGGATTCAGCACTTTCGCAAGGCGAGATATTTTTAGATGGCGATCCTGAATTAGTTGGCGAAATTTTAATAAAAGAAGAAAGCATCCCAGTTGTTAATGGTGATCGAGTTATTGCCGTCATCTCACGCCATCGGAATGCAGAACTCTCAAGATCATCGGGTCGACTTGAAGGAGTTTATCGAGAAACTGCAAACGATTTAGCAAGAATGATTAAAGAAGGTTCTTTTCCGATTGAAGCTCTTACATCTGAAGTCACTCCACGCGTTGGCGATGGGTTAATAAAATTAGATGTAAATGGAATGGTCACTTTTGCCAGCCCAAATGCGATTTCAGCTTTTAGAAGATTAGGTTTGCAAAGTGACCTTGAACTAAAAAATCTTGGATTAATTGCTGAAGAGCTTTTGAGCGAAAGTTCAGCGCGATTGCCACGTGATGAATCCTGGCAAATTATTTTGAGTGGAAAAAATGCACGAGAGGTTGAGTTAGAAAATAGACAGGGGACTGTCGATTTCTACGTACTTCCACTTGTCGCTGGTACGGATCGAATTGGCTCCTTAGTGTTGGTGCATAACGTGACAGAGATTCGCAGACGTGAGAAGGAGTTAATCTCCAAGGATGCAACAATTCGCGAGATCCATCACCGGGTTAAAAATAACCTGCAGACTGTTTCAGCATTATTGCGTCTCCAAGCAAGACGTTCCGACAATGAGCAAGCGGAAGCTGCGATTGAAGAAGCAGTCAGGCGCATCGCTTCAATTGCACTAGTTCATGAAACTTTGTCTACCAGCGCGCAAGAAGTAGTCCTTTTTGATGATGTCTTGGATCGATTAATTTCAGGCTTGAAAGATGTTGGGACCCGCCGCGAAGGTGTGGAAATTTCTCGAATCGGAAAATTTGGAAACCTACGTCCTGAAGTTGCAACACCACTAGCTTTAATACTTACCGAGTTGATTCAGAATTCACTCGAACATGGATTAGTGAATTCAGGAAAAGAATTAATTGTTTCAGTCAATCGAACAGATGATGAATTATTAATTGAAGTTATCGATGATGGTTCAGGATTGCCAGAGAATTTTTCTATTGAAAGTTCAACTACTCTTGGATTGCAAATAGTTCAAACCCTTACAACTAATGAATTAGCTGGCGAATTAAATATAAGTCAAAATCTTCCGACCGGGACTAAGGCAGAAATTCGATTAACGGTTTTCTAAATTTTCAAATGGATTTGGGTTTTCAATTCCACGCGCCCGATTACGAGCTGCTCTGCGCTTAAGCGCTCTTCTTTCATCCTCAGATAATCCACCCCACACGCCAGCTTCTTGTCCGCTTTCCAATGCCCACTTAAGGCAGTCGGTAGTTACGGTGCATCGCGCACAAACTACTTTTGCTTCTTCGATCTGAGAAAGTGCCGGACCGGTATTTCCTACGGGAAAGAACAGCTCAGGATCTTCATCGCGACAGGCTGCTTCATGACGCCAATCCATCATGATTCACCACCGCCTTATCCCGATCTATTAGACCCGATTAGGTCTCTTTCAAATAACTTCTAGATATATTTCAACGCAAATCGAGTATGAGGTACTCAAGGCTTTATTGTCGCGCTCAATTTCGCCTAGTTCAAGGACATACCTTTATAAAGAGTGGTAATCCCTCTCACATATGCGACAAATCTCTGAGATTCTGGTGCCCCCGGCAGGATTCGAACCTGCGCACCCGCCTCCGGAGGGCGGTGCTCTATCCCCTGAGCTACGGGGGCAACTAATTGATGAGGTTATCAGTCCAAAGTGTGCGTCCCGAACTCATATGGCAGAGTTAGTGATTATGAGTCAATCAATGAACCTTGCTTACTTTGGTACTGGGTGTTTTTGGGGCGCCGAAAGGCGTTTTTGGAAGATGGCCGGAACCACCAATACGGCTGTTGGTTACATGGGCGGCCTAAGAGAAAATCCAACTTATGAACAGGTTTGTACCGGAGCAACTGGTCACGCTGAAGTTGTGATGGTGGAGTTTGATCCAACTAAATTAACTTATTTGCAATTACTAAAAGAGTTTTGGACTATGCATGACCCAACAACTTTGAATCGCCAAGGTGGGGATATTGGCACTCAATATCGAAGTGCAATTTTCTATACCAGTGATGAGCAAAAGGAAACTGCCATGCAGAGTTTCTCTGTATATCAGGAAGTGTTAACGAAAAATGGATTTTCGAAAATAACTACGGAGATTTTGCCGGCACCTCAATTTTGGTTTGCGGAGGAGTACCACCAGAGATATTTAGAGAAAAATCCAAATGGTTACGATTGTCATTCCACAACTGGAATTGCTTACCCTGAAATTGTTCATGAAAAAATCTGATTCTAAGAATTATCCAGTAGTAATCGATGAAGATAAATTAAAAGCAGAATTAGATCCGCTTTCATACTCTGTATTGCGAGAAGCAGCAACGGAGCGTCCATTTACCGGCAAATACACAGATGAAGAACGTTCAGGAACCTATCGCTGCAACGCTTGTTCTGCAGAGCTTTTTACTAGTAAGGAAAAGTTTCACTCAGGTTGCGGCTGGCCAAGTTTTTATGCACCAAAAGAAGATGACGCCGTAGAACTAATTTCAGATTTCACCATGGGAATGAAACGCACCGAAGTTAGATGCGCTGCCTGTGGTTCACACCTTGGTCATGTTTTTGAAGGTGAAGGTTACGAGGTTCCAACTGATCAAAGATGGTGCATTAATTCTGTATCGCTAGATTTAGAGCTGAAGGATTAACGATTATCTAAAGCACGCCAGCAGTACCAAGCTACAACGCTGCGATAGGGACGTAATTTTTCTCCCTTAATTCCCAATTCTTTGGGAGTTAATTCTTTCCGCGAGTTATGTATCAACTCCCAACCTTTTCTAACCCCAAGATCTCCGGTAGGCCAGATATCCAAGTGGCCAATCTGGAACATCATGAACATATGCACTGTCCAATCACCGATTCCCCAAATTTCTGTTAACAATCTAAGAATTTCAGCATCTTCAAAATCATGTAATTCTTCGATGGGCAAACCTGCCATAACGGATTCAGTCAAACCCAAAATAGTTTTAGTTTTTGCACCAGAGAGTCCTACCGCACGAAGATTCTCAACAGATTGCAAAGCAATTGTCTGTGGATTTATTTCGCCACCAACTAATTCTTGCAAGCGCCCATGAATTGTGCTCGCTGCTTTTCCAGATAATTGTTGAGAAACCACAGATGAAACTAAAGATTGATAATTGCTCTCGCTGGAGGCTTTTCGGCCAATTGTGCAAAGTGGGTTATTTGAAATGACCGGTTCAAATCTCTCATCAACTTCACAGATTTTTGCACAGATTGACTTCATTTTCGGTGCTGAAATCGGCATTTGCTTACTCTAGACTGAGCGATCATTACTTACTAGGAGAGAAATGACTTCAGTTAGCGTTTGGGTAATAACGATTGTGATTTTGATGGCCGTACTTGCCTTTGATTTAGCGTTAGCTGTCAAAAATCGATCCAAAGTTACTTCAACAAAAGAGGCCGGAATTTGGATCAGTATTTATATTCTAGGAGCAATATTATTTGGGGCTACCCTAGACACGACTAATAATCCGGCATCACATAGTGAATTTTTTGCTGGCTGGTTAACTGAGTATTCGCTATCCATCGATAACGTTTTTGTATTCATAATAATTCTTACTAAATTAAAGATTGATAAGACCCAAGCCCAACTTGTTTTACTTTGGGGAATAATCATGGCGCTGGTGCTTCGTGGTGCATTTATTGCAGCGGGTGCCGCGTTGATTCATAGATTTATTGCAATATTTTTCGTATTTGGTGTCTTCCTGCTTTACACAGCCTGGCACTTAGCTACCGAAAAAGCCGGAGATGACGAAGAACAATGGAAAGAAAATAAATTAATCACAGCCCTGAGAGCAAGAGGAGCATCAACTTTTACAATTGCTCTAGTTGCTGTGGGAACCACGGATTTACTGTTTGCTCTTGATTCAATCCCAGCTATTTTTGGTTTAACAAAAGACCCATACATTGTCTTTACTGCCAATGCATTTGCGCTCATGGGCTTGCGTCAACTTTATTTCCTACTTGGAGATTTCCTAAATAGATTAATTTACTTATCTAAGGGGCTTTCCATAATTCTCGGATTTATCGGAGTGAAATTGATCATCGAGGCACTTCATGGAATTGGAGTTCATGACATTTTAGGATTGCATATTCCTGAAGTCTCTCTAGCGGTAAGTCTTGGTGTAATCGGAGCTTCTTTGGGCGTAACTACCCTTGTAAGCCTGGCGGTTACTTCTAAACGTAATTAAATCTAAAGAGGAGAAATAAAATGTCAGTTAAAGAGTACGCAGTAGTTACAGGAGCAAGTAGTGGTATCGGCGCAGCAACGGCACGTTTGCTGGCAAAAAATGGTTATCACGTTATTGCAGCTGCACGGCGAGAAGATCGTTTAGCCCAATTAGCCAAAGAAGATTCAAATATTGAGCCATTTATCCTGGATGTCACTGACCAAAAAAGCATAGAGGGACTAGCTGCTCATTTAAAAGGTAAACCAGTTTCAATTCTCGTTTCAAATGCCGGCGGGGCTTTTGATGCTTTAGCAGTTACAGATGCAGATCCAGAACTTTGGATGAAGACTTATGAAGTTAATGTTGTTGGATCCGTGCGAATGGTTGCAGCAATAACTCCAATTATGAAGAGTTTTGGACGCGGACATATTGTGATCATTTCTTCAACCGCGGGACACATTGTTTATGAAAATGGTGGAAGTTATACATCTGCTAAAGCAGGAGAGACTGCGTTAGCAAGAACTCTTCGACTTGAGTTAAGTGGAGAGCCAATTCGAATCACTGAGATTGCTCCAGGAATGGTCAAGACTGATGAATTTGGAATGGTGCGGTACGGCGGCGATGCAGAACGAGTTGCCAAGATTTACGAAGGTGTTCAGGCATTAACAGCCGAAGACATTGCCGAGGCGGTCAGGTGGAGCGTGATGCTGCCACACCATTTCAATATTGATTCGATGATAGTGCGACCACTTGCTCAAGCGGCCCAACACAAAGTTCACCGAGTACCATCAGTCAAATGAAACCCATAGAGACAGATTCGCTAGCCCAGCTTCGCAAACGTAAAAGTGCTAAATGGCGGGCGTTTCCAGCGGATGTACTTCCATTGCCAGTTGCTGAAATGGATTTTCCAATCTCGGATTCAATTAAAAAAGTACTTCATGATTTAGTAGATCGATCAGATTTAGGTTACTTAGCATCTGTGCCAGAACTTCCAGAAGCATTTGCAGCTTTTGCTAAACGTAGATGGAATTGGATTTTAGAACCTGAACATGTACACCTAGGAACTGATGTGGGTGTTGTTATTGTTGAAATTTTTAGATTACTAGGCAAACCCGGGGATCGTGTTGTAATTACCACCCCTGTGTACCCTGCTTTTGCTTATTGGATTAAAGAAGTACATATGGAAGCTGACGAGCGTCCTTTGATCGAAGAAAACGGTAATTGGAGTTTAGATTTTGCAGCTATTGAAAAAGCTTTTGCAAGTGGCGCAAAGTTTTTTCTAATGTCGAGTCCGCATAACCCACTTGGTTTAATTTATGGCAAAGAAGATCTTGCAAAGCTTGCCGAATTAGCGAAAGCCCACGGTGTAGTAATTATTAGCGATGAGATACATGCACCACTCACCTATACGACCGAAAAATTTATTCCCTTCCTGACTGTAAATGACACTGCTCGTGAAGTAGGAATTACCGTAACTTCCGCAAGTAAATCTTGGAACTTAGCTGGATTGAAGTGTGGATTCTTTTATACCCAAAGCGAAAAGTTGCGAGAATCTTTAGCTCCACTTGCTATGGGCATTCATCATCGCGCATCAATCACCGGAGCTTTTGGAATGGTGGCGGCATTCAACGATTCTGATGAATGGTTGGATTCAGTGATTGCGCGCCTAGAATTGAACAAAAAACTTATCGATGAACTAGTAAGTGGTACGCCTCTTAAAGTTAGCAATCCACACAATAGTTACTTGTCATGGATTGATTTTAGAGCTACAAAGTTAGGGGAAGACCCAGCCGCTGTGATTTTAGAGCGAGCAAAGATTGCAGTAAATAGTGGTTTAGCATTTGGTGAACCTGGAAAAGGATTTGTTCGCTTAAATTTTGGAACTTCACCTGAAATATTG
>Ga0214921_10001229_pt1 | contig 44291 bp, 65 predicted proteins | sample LL1505_MetaG_FD_177992 | JGI IMG/M metagenome (GOLD analysis project Ga0214921, IMG submission 177992) | Freshwater microbial communities from Lake Lanier, Atlanta, Georgia, United States - LL-1505 | ecosystem: Environmental > Aquatic > Freshwater > Lake | place: USA: Georgia | collected...
GTGCTACACCCGCTAACATTGCGCCTAAAGTAATCATTTTATCAGATTGAAGTAATTTTTTTTGAGAATCTTCCAGTTCTGTGTATGCTTTTGTTATTTGTTCTTTTGCGTTCTGTAATTCTTCATTTGAATTTTTTAAATTTTTAGATAAATTTTCTATTTCTTTAAACGCTTGAGAAAATCTTCTTGAAACAAAAAAAGATTGAGCAAAAATAAAAATAACAAAACCATAAGGTCCATAAAGATCAGTATTAACAATGTTATTGTTATATAAAATATCATTAAAAATAAAAGCGCCTAAAATAAAAAAAGCTATAAACATTTTTCTTGCATTCTCTTTTTTGTTTTTAATAGCTTTAAGCAACAAATATATAACATATAAAATAAAAAGAAACAAGAAAAATTCAAGCGTGTTTTGAGTTTTTGTAAAATAATAAGGACTTAAAAAAAGGACATTTAAACTTAATAAAACAAAAACTGCTCTAAAAAATATTTTCACTTTATTTATACTTTCTTCATTGTATATGATTGATATATATTCATTAAAAAAAACAATACCAAAATAAACACTAAAATATTGCAGAGTCATAAAGATGTTATAAGAAACATCTAAAATATTATTTAAATACAACTCATCTGTGGTTAGTTTTCTTAAAAAAAAGAATAAGCAAAACAAAGCAAAGTGTAAAGTTGATTTATCAGTTTGTCTTAAATAAAACAAAAAGAAATGATAGAAACCCATCATAAATAATATACCACACATAAATAACTCAATGGCAATGTTGTTGTTTTGATATTTATTTATATTTTCAACTGTTCCTAATGAAATTGATTCTGCGAATCCTCCTCTATACTGTTCAAAATTAGAAATTAAAAAAGTCAGAGTGATCTCTTCACTGTTAGGATTTAAATTGATATACATATTACTTTTTTTAGGTTCACTAAATTTTTTTTCTTTGCTGACTTTTCCTTGTTCAAGAATGAGATTGTTATCTAAATAAAGCTTATAAGCAGTGGCTTTAGGTGGAATTTTTATTCTAAGTTGTTTTCTTTCTGATAATAATATTTTTAACCTGTAAGTGGCATAACCATCACTACTTATTTTTTTTTCATCTATTTTATAGTCATTCCAAATTCCTGGCAAATTGATATATCTTTTATTTTTTTCATTTAACACAAGTTTCCCATCCTGTATTTCAGGGAACTCTTGCCAATAAAATTCCCATTCACCGTCAAGATCTAAAAATTTTTTTTCTTCAAAATTCCAATTTTTTAAATTTATTTCGCCAGCAATTGCTTTTGGTTCTTTTTCTTTTTCGCAAAACACAAAAAAGAACATCATGATTAATATAATTATAATTTTTTTCATTTACATTTTATTTTTTAATTTTAATTTGTTATTTATTTAAATAATTTTATTTTTATAAATAAAATATATATAGATAATTTTATTTAAATAAAATTATTAATTTAAAAAATAAATAGGAAAAAATAAATGGAAAATAAAACTATACAAGAAAGAGTTAACTCAATTGTTTTAGAACAATTAGGTGTTAAAGATGAAGAAATAAGACCTGAAGCTGATTTCATCGATGATTTAGGTGCAGATTCTCTTGATACAGTGGAATTAGTAATGGCTCTAGAAGAAGAATTTGGAGTTGAAATTTCTGATGAAACAGCAGAAAAAATTAGAACTATTAAAGATGTTTATGACTATATAGAAAATAATGCAAAATAGTAAATCAAATATTATACATGAGTTAACTAGTATAAAAGAAAAATATACTAATAATGTGGAACAAATGTATGTTGATTTTTTAAAGATGCATCTATTTTTAATAAACAAAGGTATGTTAAACGACTTTGAAGAATTTATAAATGAAATAAAAATAGACAACAAAATGAAAAAAAAATAACTATCAGCCACTATTTTTAGTGGCTTTTCGTGTAAAAAAAACCTCCTAAAAATCAGTTAAAATGATAAATCAAACTATTTATAAAATATATCGAATAGCATAAAATAATTTAAAAAAGTTATTTTAGATTTCTATAATATATAGATAACAGGGTTAAACGGAGGAAAATATGAAAATTAATCAAATAATCCCAGATTTTAAATTGGAAGCTTATCATGATGGTAAGTTTAAAACAATAACCAACAATGATGTAAAAGGAAAATGGAGTATTTTTCTTTTTTATCCGGCAGATTTTACATTCATTTGTCCAACAGAACTTGGTGATATGGCTGATGAATATGAACAATTACAAAAACTAAATGTTGAAGTTTATAGCGTATCAACAGATACACATTTTGTACATAAAGCATGGCACGACACCAGCGAAACTATTAAAAAAATTAAATTTCCTATGATAGCAGATCCAACGGGTTTTTTAACCAGAGCTTTTGGTGTTATGCAAGAAGAAGTCGGTTTAGCAGCACGAGGAAGTTTTTTGATTAATCCAGATGGAGTGGTTAAAACTATTGAGATTCATGATGATAGCATAGGAAGAGAAGCTAAAGATATGGTAAGAAGAGTACAAGCCGCACAATATGTCGCAAATCATAATGGCGAAGTTTGTCCAGCAAAATGGAAACCTGGTCAAGAAACACTTAAACCAAAAATCGATTTAGTGGGAAAAATTTAAAAAAACAATGCCCACTTTTGTGGGCGTTCTAAAAGAGGTGATTCATGGTAGATAAAGATTTAATCGAACAAATAAAAATCTATATGCAAAAACTTGAAAAAGAAATTACTTTTAAAGTTAGTTCACAATTGCATGAAAAAAGAGATGAACTCTTAACAATGCTAAAAGAAATTTGCGAAACATCAAATAAACTAAGCATAAAAATAGATGAAACTGAATACAGAAGTGGTGTTTCATTTGAAATATTATTGGAAGGCCAATCAACTGGAATAATTTTTAGTGGTGTTCCAGGTGGTCATGAATTTAATTCTTTAATTTTAGCAATTATTCAAGCTAGTACTAATTCAATTAAAATAGATGACAGTCTAAAAGATATAATTAAAAACATAAAAAATCCTTTAAAATTTGAAACAGTAATTTCTTTAAGTTGTCACAATTGTCCCGATGTCGTACAGACTTTAAATCAAATGGCAATTCTAAATCCATTAATCTCAAATGAAATGATTGATGGTGGATTATTTCCCGAATTAATTGCAGAGAAAAAAATTCAAGGTGTGCCAACAATTTTTTTAAATGATGAAGTGTTCTATAATGGTAAAATAGAACTCTCTCAAATCTTAGAATTAATAAATCAAAAATTTCCACAAGAAATAGAATTAAAATATTCAGAACATTTATATGATTCAGTAGTTATTGGTGGTGGTCCCGCTGGTATTTCAGCTTCAATTTATATTGCAAGAAAAGGTTTACAGACACTTATGATTGCAGATAAAATTGGTGGACAAGTACAAGATACTAATGATATTGAAAATATGATTAGTAAAATTTTAACCACTGGTCATGATTTAAGTCATGATTTAGAAAAGCATTTAGAGCATTATCAAATAGAAACGAAAAAAAATTTAATTGTTAAAGAGATTCAAGATAAAAAGTCTTATAAAGAAATTTATTTAAACTCTGGAGAAGTAATTAAAAGCAAATCTGTTGTCATTGCCACTGGAGCTAAATGGAAAACATTAGGAGTTCCCGGAGAAAAGGGTGTAAGCGGTATTGCATTCTGTGTTAATTGTGATGGACCGTTTTATAAAGACAAACATGTGGTAGTTGTTGGTGGTGGAAATAGTGGTATAGAAGCGGCTTTAGATTTAGTTAAAATTGTAAAACATGTTACTGTTCTGGAATTTATGCCCGTATGTAAAGCAGATAAAATACTAATAGATAGATTAATAAAACACGAGAATGTAAATATTGTTACCAATGCTCATATTCAAGAAATAGAAAATAGAGATGGAAAAGTAAGTGGAGTAATCTTTACGAATAGAGAAACTAATGAAACAAATATAATTTCAACAGAAGGAGTATTTATTCAGATAGGACTTACACCTAATTCTGATTTTGTGAAAGACTTGTTAGAAACGAATAAATTTGGTGAAATATTAATTGATGCAAAATGTAAAACAAATATAGAAGGTATATTTGCAGCAGGTGATGTCACAAATGTTCCTTATAAGCAAATAGTAATTGGAATAGGTGAAGGAGCTAAAGCCGGTATCAGCGTTGCAGATTATATAAAGACAATTTAAAGTTCTAATGTTACTTGAAAAACGGTCCCGGTATAATCAGAGAAAAAATCTATTGTACCGTGATTTTTTTTAGCGATTTTTTTAGCAGTATATAGTCCAAGTCCAATTCCTTCTCCACTATTTTTTGTAGTAAAAAATGGAGTAAAAATTTTATCTTGATTTTCCTTTGCTATTCCTTCTCCATTATCATGTATTTCAATTTTTAAAATATTATCTTCTCGTTCTACGTTTATTATTATTTCTTTTTTAAATAAAGAATTTACTTGAATTGCATTATAGATAATAATTTTCCAGACATCGATAAATTCTTCTGATATTTGTATATTACCTGTTTCATTTGACCAATTTTTTTCTATTAAAACTTTGCCTGCAATATAACTTTCATATATATTTAACACATGATTTAGTTGTTTATTAATAGAAGATGTTAAAAATATTTTTCCTTCTTCCATATTTTTTTCTTCTGTATAGTTACTTAAAGCAAATATAATTCTGGAAACTTTCTCAACAGCGTTTTCAATCAAAGATAAAGAGTTTCTATGTCTTAAAACCACTTCTGCTAATTTTAAGATTGTTCTAAATTTAGGAATAGTTAGCACTTTAAAATATAAATCATATGGTGGTAGTAAACCTATTACAGAAAATGATATTGCAAAATCTTCTATGTGTTCTTCTTCGCAATAATCAGATAATTGTATTTCTATTAGTTTTCTTCTTTGTCTTTCTTGTCTGTGATTTAGATATTCTTTGTTATGTAAACATTTATCTATTATTTCATAAAATATTTCTTTTTCATATGTCGAAAGAGTACTGATAATCATTTGAGAACCTTTAAATAAATCTCTAAGATTATTTTTTAATAGAGCATGATTAGTTTTAATTGCTGCGATTGGAGTATTAATTTCATTAGCAATACCAGAAACCAAATTACCTAAAGCAGATAGTTTTTCTGCTTTTAATAATTCTGATTGAATAGTTTGTAATTCCTTAACAGCAATTTCTGCATTCTCTTTTTCAATTTTATATTTTTCTGTTTTTATTTCCACTTCTTCTGCAAGATGTTCTGAAAGACTTCTTGTAATAGATAATGCTTCTTCTAATTTAAAGGCACTTTCTTTTGCTTCTTTTAATAACATTTTATTTGACTCTAATGAAAATAAAAAATCTCCAGTGGCATCATGCTTTGGAAAATCATTTAGTGTTATTTTAAATTTTTCAAGATCTTCTATGTTAGTTATTAATGGATTACATAACAATATATAATAGTCATCATGTTGAATAACTTGTCCTTTAAAAATTTTATTATTATCACCATTTACATTAAAAAATAAAATCATATCTGTTAATTCAGATAAGATATCAAAATTTAGTTTTGTCACAAATGGTTTTTGAAGTTCAGCATAAAAATTATTTTTTTTTAATTTTTTTAAATTTTGTGATAAATATATTTTTTTATTTTTATCATATATTAGATAATAAGGAACAACTTTATTTAATAATTTAATCTCTGAATTAATTTTACTTTTTAACGTTATTGTTTTTTTTTTAATCATAACTATAAAACTATTTTTTAAAAAAATCTTAAAAAATAGTTTTATTTTTTCATATAATTAGTTTTCTATCTCATTAAACCATGAAGTAATTGAGAAAGTTTTAATTTTCATTTTACAATAATAATTCTGCATAATTTTCCAATATCCATTTTTTTGTTCTCACAAATGAATTTATTTTTTCCTCTCTTGCTTGTTTTCTGTTAAACCAAAGACTATTTATGCTAGGTTCTTTTTCTTTTAGATCTGCAATTTCCCAAACAATGGATTCGTAATTGTTTTTGATGTTAATTTCTTTTATTTCTTCACGTTCTAGTCGATAAATGTAATTCATATAAATATTTCTGGATAATTAATATGTAACCAATTTTTTATTCTAATAGCAGCCATTTCTCTTTCCACATCAGTTGCCACAGGCGAAATTGTTGATGAACAGTGAGCATATTTTGTGATTTTAATTAAAGAGACATAGAGAAAAAAAGTTGATTCACGTTCAACTACCGTATTATCATTTATAAAATGATAACTGTAATTCATAACAAAAACTCCGGATAATTATCGATAATCCATTCATGAGTTCTGATTAAGCTGTTCATATAGTCACTTTCAAAAACTTTAGGCTTAATTTTTTTTGAAGATGACTTAATTGAAAGTTGTTCTAGATCTCTAATTATATTAATAATTTCGTCAACTTTATGTCTAAAAACTTGTCCATCACCATGATTATTTATTTCTGTTACCACTTTATATGACATATATTCGCGAGTTGACATAATCATCGAAATTTCATAAATATAACTCATATAAGTAATTCCGGATGATTTTTTAAAATATAATCATATGTTCTGATGGCGCTTTGAGCATATTCAGTTAATTCTTCCTCTTCGTATCTAAGTTTATTAAAATCTTTAAGTTCAGTTACAGAATGATCACAAGTAGCAATGTTTCCAATCATTTCTTCGACAAAAAAACCAACACGATCTACTTTAAAAATTCTATAAGCATAATTCACAATAGTAACTCTGGGTTATCCTCAAAATATGTTTTAGTTCTTGAGAAAGATTCCATAGCAAAAAATTTCAATTGATCATCTTTAATGTATGGAGGTTGATTACATTGACATAATTTTTCGCCTAATTCTTCTTTTGCTATGATATCATAGATATCAAATTCAAAATAATATTGCCCACCAGTTTCTCTTATTTTATTTTTAATAATCTTATATGTATATGTTTTTGGGGTGTATTTGTAAAGATTTTCATAAGAAAAATCCGTAGATGATTCATATTTCATTTCACAATTTCTTCCCATCTATCTCGAATAGCTAAATAATAATCTTCATGATTCATACCATAATTGCCAAGACTCCAAAAATCATTAATCTCTATTGGTATCCAAGTTTGACTTATTTTATCAAAACCAACATCAAATGAGTAAGTTTTATATTTACAATCCATAATAAACGTTTCAATTGTTTTTTTATCTGGTTGAGAACTCCAAATGTTGCCTTGATATCTACAGATACTTTTTACTTTCATATTGTGAACATATATTCTGTGTTCACTTTCAAAATCATAAATATTTTCATTAACATAAAATTCATCCTCCATATTCATATTTGTATATTGAATATTATCTAATGCCTGACTATATGATTCATAAACTTCACCATTTAAACTTTTCAGTTTAATAGGTTTTATAAATAATGGATAGTTTAATGTTTTTAGATCTTTAAAGGTGATAATTTTTATTTGTTTAAGAAAAAAAGGATGATCATATGTGATTTGAGGTATTTTTATTTGATGTAGATCCATATACTTTTTAACAAAAGAAACACTGCCTACTGGTATACTTTTTAAATTATCATGTTTTAAATCTTCTACTTTTATTTTTTTTATTTTTATTTTTTCATTATTCCACCAAGCATATCTACACATACCCATATAGGCACTCCAAGCTTCTTCTTGAATTTCGCCTCTCTCTTTATTAATGTTTTGTAACAATAATGTTTTCATCCGTTTTTCCATGTGACAAATAAAATATAAAAAATAAGAATAATCATGTTAAAAGCAACTGTTAATAAAAATATTTTTTTAATTTCTTTGTCAATCTCCATTTAAATTTTTTCTTCATCATTTATTTCTATGTTAATTTTGATTTTTTTACTTATAAATAATTCATAAAATTTATTTTTAATTAATTCACGTTCACATTCACTTAGTTCTTTAACAGCATTTGTAAACATTTCAAGTATTTCCTCTGTGTCTTTTCTGTGTTCATTATAAGGTTTGTCGTTATTATAACCATAAATATTATTTTGAATATGTGTATTATCGCTAATTGTGTAAATGTGACTATTAAATCCAGCAGTGTCAGTTTTCATTAAACCTAAATTATGATTTACGCCACTGTTTTCTGTATAGTGTTGCATGTTTTACCTCTTCATGTATTCTATAAATGTTTTCAATTCTGTTATATCTTCATTATCTATTATTTTATGATTGTTTTTTTCATCTAAAGTTATATAACCAAAATCACAATCTTCATAAATTTCGAAATAAACCATATATTCATTTTTAATAAATTGAAAGACATAACCTTCTTCATATAGATCAGTTATTCGATAAGGATTAATTTTTTCATCTGCTATTAAAAAAGAAAATTTTTTAGCTAATTCAAAAACTTCATTTGGTAATCGATATTCATTTTTTATATGAACTATTTTTTCTAAAAAAATTTTTTTTAAAGGATCAAGCATTTAAATATTTTTTCCACTGTAAAGGTAAATATACATTTTCTAATTCCAAAAAATTTTTAAATATTGGAGCTATCTCTTCGTTTTTATAAGCTTTCATACCACACGCTATCGGCATAACATAAAAAACCAATTCTTTTTTTCTTTTGGCAAATTTAAAAAATTCATTTACATATTTTTCTATTTCTGTTAAAGTAAAATTATAATGTTGATTTTTTTGTCTCACTGGTATAGCATATGTTTGTCCACAATGACCATTATATTTGCCATTTTGTGCACCAAATTTTAATGCTTCTTTTGCTTGATCATAAATATGAACACCGCCAATATCACAGTCAAAAACCAAAATTTCATTTTCTGCCAATTGATTAATAAGTTGTGGAGCTATTCTGTACATTTTCTATTCTATTTGTTCATGTTGTTTGTGAAATGTTTTTTTATAAAAATTAGTGTAACCAAAAATAGAAAATAAAGAAATAAAAAATATTATCATCATATGTAAAATATTGATATCATTTTCTAAAAAAAGTAAATATGGAATATATATAAAAGCCATAGATATAAAAAATATTATTTCCATTATAAATATGCATAAAAGAATTAAAATTAATTTTAATTTATTCATTTCGCTTCCCTGAAATATATTCTTGTAAAATTATTTTTATATTCAATATCATTAAAAATCATTTTTTTATCTCTTAATTCTGGTATAATTGTTTTTAACCACATTCTTCTTGGAATGAAAGATTCATTTGACACATACATAATATAGTCTTGATTATCAAATTTTAATCTTTCAAAAAACCAAGATTGATGAAATTCAAAACTAATTAAAGTTTCATCACCTATTTCTTCACATTTTACATTTTTGATCGGCCACATCTCTATCCACCATATTTAGGCATTACACAAAATTCCATTACAGTTACAATTAAAATAAATCCAATAATAATTGCTATTACTATTTTATTTTTTAACATATCTATCATTTTTCTTTCCTCCTTTTATATAGTTTGAGTGAGAAAAGGTTTGAGTCTTCAGCTCAAACCATGAATCACTCGTCTCTTTAATATTTTTATATTATATCTTAAATTTTTTTTTATTGTTTAAAAAAAAAATTAATATTTTTTCTTTTTCTATAAAATATATTTATAAATGATACTCAAAGCTTACAAATACAGATTATATCCAACTAAATCTCAAAAGGAATTGATTGAGAAACATTTTGGTTGTGTTAGATTTATCTATAATTGGGGACTTGAGAAAAAAATAAAACATTATACTGAGCATAAAAAAACTCTTTCGACTATACAGATCATAAATGAGATAGTAACTTTAAAGCAACAAAAAGAATTTGAATGGTTAGGTGAAGTTAATTCACAAAGTCTTCAAAATGAATTAAGACATTTAGATGTAGCATTTATTAATTTCTTTAGAGCTAAAAAAGGATTTCCTAAATTTAAAAGCAAAAAAGATAATCATCATTCTTTTTCTATTCCACAACATGTAAAACTAGAGGATAAGCTTTACATTCCTAAATTTAAAGAAGGAATTAAGATTAAAAAACATAGAGATTTTAAAGGTACGATAAAGACTGTGACCATTTCTAAAAGTCCTAGTGGACAATTCTTTGCATCTATTTTAGTTGAATCAGAAGAACAATTAATAGTTAAGAAAAAAATAAATAAAGAAACAGCAATAGGCATAGATCTTGGAATTAAAGATTTCTTAATTACATCAAATGGTGAAAAGATTGAAAATCCAAGATTTTTAAGAAAAAGCGAAAAGAAATTAAAAAGAGAACAAAAGAAATTATCTAAAAAAACATTAGGCGGTAAGAACAGAGATCGTCAAAGAAAAGCGGTTGCGAAAGTACATCAAAAATTGTCTAATCAAAGAAATGATTTCCAACACAAAGTATCTAAAAGACTGGTAAGCGAGAATCAAACTATATGTCTTGAAGATTTGAATGTTAAAGGAATGATGCAGAATAGAAAATTGAGTAAAGCAATTGGTGATGTAGCATGGAGTTCATTTGTCAATAAATTGCAATACAAAGCAGAATGGTATGGGACAAACATAGTTTCTATAGGTAGATTTGAACCAAGTACTAAACTATGTTCCAATTGTGGAGCACTAAATGATAATCTCACACTTAAAGACAGAGAATGGACATGCGATTGTGGCATAAAACATGATAGAGATATTAACGCTGCGATAAATATAAAAAATTTTGGCATATTAAAAGCTGTAAGGTTGGAACGACCTAATCATAAAGCCTGTGGAGTTGAAGAGATATCTTTGACAGTGAAGCAGGAAGAATGTGAGTCTTTAGCTCACATTTAGTTCACAAAGTCCCTTTTTATTTTTCATTTCTCCACAATAATAATCAGTTATTTTTAATTTTTTAGAAATAATCTGTAATTGTTCATAAAATTCAAAAAAATAATCAGCTTCCACATAATCCTGAAAATGATTAGCGTTTTCATACATAACTTTATCAAAAACAAAAATTTCTAAATAGCTCTGATTAGAACAAGTAATGTAAAGTAATTTAAAATCTCTAATGCTAGTTGATTCATACTTTGTATCCCAAAAGAAATGTTTTTTGTCTTTATCAAAAGGAAGACTTTTTATTTTCACTCTTGTTGAAAGACCTTTTTCCCATTTTAATTCTTCAGTGTCAAAATTAAAAACTGGTATCAAACCATTCTCAAAGTTTTCTAAATAATTCATCTTAGTTATAAAAATAAGTATGTCTTATAAAATAACTCCTGCCATTCTCATTATTAATATTAGAAACACCTTCATAGTAAATTATTCTCTTGGTATCTAAATCATAAACCATATATGAAGGATTAATAAAATTTTTTAAAAAAGAATTATCTATTTCCACCTTTAAACTTATTGCTCTTTTATCATCAAATCTTGCTATTCTGGTTTTTTTAACAGTAAAACTGTAATAATCCAATTGATATGGAATATAGAAAGTAAAATTCATTTTTTCGTCTTTCACAAAAACATCCAAATTATCCTTAATGAATTCATTCAGTCCATCATCAGAAGTGGAATTATTTTTAATATCAATTAACTTTTCTTCCATCTCAGAGTTCTTATTCTTTCTGTGAAAAAGTTTATATCTATTTCCAATTAATTCGCCACCCTCAATATAACCATCAGTAAAAATTTCATGTTTAAAATCAGGAAAGTTTTTATTTTTTTTAAAATTAACTGTCTTTTTAGCTATTATCTTGCCAGAAAGATTTCTATATTCCACTATTGAATTAACCAATCTGCCATTTTCAATGGTTTCTGTATAATAATCATTATATATTTTTAAATTTGTTTTCAAATCAATGGCTTCACCATAATACTGCATAGTCTCAGAATAAATAGAAAAAACAACAAGAAAATAAATAAAAATTTTAATTATCATATAATATATTTCTCAAAATTTTTATTTATCACTTTTGTTTTTATTTTCTCTTCCCTGCTTCCAACATAGGCAATCCAGCTTCGGTTGGAATGTAATACACCTCTTTATCTGCATTAATTTGTTGAATCCACATGTATCGCAAATAGTTTTCATTGTTCTTAAGACTATCACCAAGAATTTGATTTGCTTTTGCGGTTGCTTCAGCTTTTATGATTTCAGCTTTACCCTTTAATTCAGCACTTTCTAATTCAGCTTTGGCTTCAAGAACTCGTATTTGTCTTGTACTTTCAGCTTTTGCAAATTCAGCTTTACCATTTTGTTCTTCAATCATAACTCTTACACTGGGAACAAATAGAGCTACCACTCCACAATTTGATAATGATAAGATTATCAAAGTTAAAAAAATTTTTTTCATATTATTTTCTCCTATTTAAAAATTAGATATATTAAAATCAAATTAACAGCAATTAAAAACGCAGAACTAATTAAAAATTGCCACGAGGTATTATCATAACTTTGTAGAATTTTTTCACACAGTATTTCTAATTTTTCTATTTTTTCTTCTTGATAAGTAATAAAAACATTAATGTTTTCGTCATTGATTTTTACTATTTTTTCTAAGCCTAAAGAAATTTCTAAAGCTCTTTCTAGACCTTCATCTTCCAATATGGAATCATAAAAATTTTTTATTTCTTTTTTCATACTACCAATCCTATTTAATTTATTTTTGTCAGGAGAAAGGTGTTTAAATAATTAATTCAGGGTGGCTATCTAACCATTTTTTAGTTCTCACGAAAGATTCTCTGTCCATTTTTGAAACGGAATCATTATCTTTTTTTAGTTGACCGAAAGACCACATGTTAACTATTGGTTTGTCTTTTCCGTATATACCATACCTTTCAATAACCCATTCATTTTCAACTTCATATATGTAACCATTCATAAAAACAACTCCGGATAATTTTGTTTTAACCAAATAGTGGTTCTTTCAAGAGATTCTCCATAGTAAAAAGATCTGTGAGGTATTTTGCGAACTATATTTTCTACACTCCAAGAAATATGATTTTCTCCATGATATTCATAAACTATTTTTAAATTTTTAATTTCATATCTGTATTTCATTTTAGCTCTCAAAGATGTGTGGTTGTTCTTTTGCCAAATGTTCTCTGCTTCTCATGAAAGAATCATAAGCTTCCTCATGCGTTAATTCTTCATCAAAAAGATTATTAAATATTTCATCCATCCATTTATTTTTTTCAATATAGTCTATATCGAAGTTATTATTTTTGAGATCTTTAAAAGTCCACAAGAAATTAATTTGATCTCCATCCATTTCAAGCAAATATGAATCTTTTATAAGATATGTGTAACTCATAGCAACAACTCCGGGTGATTTCTGATTAACCAATTAACACATCTTTTTATGGAATGTTTGGAATGGTCTGTGCCAATTTCATGTCCTATATTGATTCTGTTTTTAACAAATTCCAATTCCCAAACACAATTAGGTTTTTCATCCATATATTCTGTGACTATCATTCCAACATATTCTTCTCGTGATAACTTATATGTATACTTCAAAGTAAAATCTCTGGATAATTATCAGAAGCCCATTTTCTTGTTCTCATTAATGAATTAAAAATAGTTAAATTTTTAATCTCTTTAATATAATCTTTGGTTAGTTGAGAATGTAACCAACTAAATTTTCTTGGTTTTGAATCAATAACGAATTTTTCAATAATCATATGACTTTTAAATTCATAATCGTAACTCATGTTTTTATTTTATTAAGTTTGATTAAAACTTGTTAAAATTTTTATTAAAACTATTAATTTTAATTGGGTTAAACATTAAACCCTCTATTGGTTGGATGAAATCATCACCAATTACTTTTCTCATAATATTTAAAGAACCATTAATGTCTGCATTAATAAGTTTATTTGTGCTAGACTGAAATAATCCTCTTTTTATTCTTTTACCCATATACACATCATGTTTCTTTATTTCTTCTTTACCTAAAGCATCACATTTACTCGTATAGGATTCCTCATTTAAAATTACTTTTATTCCATTTTCAAATCCTTTATATTTTAATTTATTTATAAAAGAAAGATATGGTATTTGAACAAAGTTTTGATTATTTTTTTTACCCAAATTAACTTCTTGCTTCCATTCTTTGTTATAACCAATTATAATGGTATCTAATTTTTTTAAAATACAATATTTTATTATGTAATTTGAACTTTTATGTAAATAATCATTTATTTTGTTATTTCTTTTTTGTGTTAGTTTTTTTATATTTTTTGATGTTTTATTATTTATTAATAGTGATTTTAATTTTGCTGTTTTTTTATTGTAAAATTGATTTATTGATTTAATTATTTTTCCATTTATAATAAAAGGTTGTAAACCGATATTATTTGTGCATGTAGACAAATTATTAAGTCCTAAATCTATTGACAAAACATTTTTAATTTCACCATCTATTTCTTTTTCTTTAATTTCATATATAACCTCTATTTTATAATTAGATGTCATTGGTGTTATTCTAATTTGATTTATTTTTTTACTTTGAATTTCTTCTCTTAGTTTAAACTTGAAATTTGTTTTTGGGATTTTAATTTCATTATTTTTTATTCTTAAATTTTGAAATGGATAAATTAAAATATTTCTTCCATTTTTGTTTTTATATTTAGGCAAATTAGGTTTGCCTAAATATTTATTTTTATTTTTAGACCAATCTTTAATTGCTTTAAAAAATGATTTCCAATTTTCGCATAATGTCATTAAAATGTTTTGTGCAGTTTGAGAAGGTAAAGATTTATAATTTTCATTATTTTTACACAAATCATTTAATTTATAATAACCTATAAATTTTTTATTTTCTATAAATTCTTTTCTTAAAATAAAATTTGCATAATTATACAAATTTTTAGATAAAAAAGATTGAGAATCTATTTCAGTGTTAAATTTAATATTTATTATTTCAGTCTTTTTCATCAGAAATTTCTATTTTCTTTCCTTTTCTTTTTGAATATAATTTCATTGAAAAAGCGTGAATAAGAGTAATTATTTCTTCAAATATTTCTTCTGAATCTAATTTAGTGTTTCCTATTTCTGATATTACTTCAATTTGTGTTCCATGTTTTTCAAATAATCTATTAAAAAAATCAAAACCAATTCTGCTTATTCTGTCTTTATATGTAATAACAATTTTTTCTATTTTTCCATTTTCAACTTCATCAACTAAATCAAAAAAATTATTTCTTTTTTCATATGAAATTCCAGAAGCAATATCTTTGTAAATTTTATTTATTTTATAACCATTTTCAAAACAATATTTTTTTAATAATTCAACTTGATTATCTAAATCATTTTTTTGTTTTTGAGTAGAAACTCTTGCATAAATAACAGTTTTTTTATCCATTTTTTTATTTAAAAAAGAATAAACAGATTTCTCATCATACCAATATTTACCATTTTTTAATTTTTCAACCTGTATCCAACCAAGACTAACATATTTACTCAACGTTGGCCTTGTGATTTCTAATAATTCTAAAACTTGTTTTGCTTTCATGAAATATATTTTAATTAATGTTAAAAAATATTAAATTTTTTTTATTTTTTTATAAATTTTTTTTTATTTTTTAATATTAATTAACTTTTTAGAGATTATATAAATAATTCCAAATGATTATTAAAAAGCCATCGTCTACATCTTGTAATAGAATCTAGGTTATCTTTATGTTTAACGACATGATCCACATACGATGTTAATATATCTATTGACCATCTACGATATTCAGAGATTTCTTCTTGCCATATGTCAACCACAATGGATTCAACCACCTCAAATTTTTCTATTTTATATTCATAACTCATATGATGAGCTCTGGATTTTTTTCTATCCATTTTTTGCATCTTAAAAAACTATCTTTATTGACACCTTTTGAAAAAAAAATAATCTCTTCATGAAATTGTTTAATTAAAAACGCACTTTGAAAATTATCATTTAAATATTCTAATATGATTTTGGAATCATCACTTAAATGATATTGATACGCCATGTTTTAATTTTATCTTTTTTCGCATAAGAAAAATTAAAGCAGTAAATCGGGATGTGTATTTTTTAACCATTCCATTGTTCTTTTGAAAGATTTTTCTTTTCTTTTTGAACCACCAAAAAAAATATTTTCTTTTAAATCTTCGAAAGGATGAATGAATTTTTCATCATCACAAATTTCCATTACGCCAATTGGATCATCTTTAAGTTTGTTCATTTCTCCAAATTGAGTTAAAATTAAATACTCATTCATAGAATTAATTCAGGATGATTCTCTAACAACCAGTTAAAAATTCTTTTTCTGGTTTTAATGTCATGTTTTTCTTTTTCAAGAAGCACCCAACTTAAACTATAAATTTCACATTCTGTTTTATTGTATTCAATGATTTTATATGAGTTTAATTTATTTTTAAATAAACAATGTTGGTATTTCATTTTTTATATTTTTTTGTCAAACTAAAAACATAGTTTATTTTTTTTTAGACCTTTACAGTGTTTTCGAGATATGATGATTAAAATGTTGAGGAGCTTATGACACAAGAACAAATTGATAGATATGGCAATTGTCTTCTTGAAAAGACTTATGATGAAAATTGTCAAATAAAAACAGATTGGGAAAAAGTGAATTCTTTAAAATTAAAATCATTGTATTTACCTTATTTTGTTCACACATATGAAATAGTCGGCACCAGAAATGATTTGATGTTTGATGATATGTTAAATAAAGTTAGTTTATATTATCATCAAAAAATGTCACTCTACATGGCACTTTTTGGTCAACAAATAATTTACCACACCACTATTTATATGATTATTAATAAATTTCCAGGTTCCAATCAATGGAAAAGACTGCAATAGAAACATCTGACAAAAAAACAAGTGTTTTATAATTAAATAAGATTTGATAGGATTTAGTTATGATTAAAAAAATGATACTGATATTGACAATTATGGTGATGATAGATTATATCATTAAACATAATTCAAGTGTAGAAAAACAAAGCAATAAGAAGTATGAATATAAAGGGAAATATAAGGATGAGAAGAAAGAAAGAATAGTTGAATATATTGGAGAAAAAAATCAATAATTCTTTCTTCTTTTAGAGGAAAGAGAAAATGAAAATAGAACAATTAAACGCTGATAAAAAATTATTTATTAAGAATCTTATGCCATTATTCAGTGTTTATTCCACGCCGAATAACGAAGATGAGATGAGAGAATATCTCAAAAAACAACTAAACTCCATTAAAAATGTCGATTTCTTTTTTGACACCACTGGCAACATAATTGGCGAAAGAAATTTAAAAGGACAAAAGAAAGTTATTCTGAACAGTCATATGGACTCTTGGATGAATCCTGTGACACCTGATTATAAAAAGTATTTAGGTTACTATCCAAAGAAAGATATGATCACCAATCCTGATTTCATGATTGGTTGTGACGACAAAGTTGGAATTAGCATAATTTTGTATCTTTTAAAATATACTGATATTGATTTTAAATTTATCTTTACATATTGTGAAGAAAAAGGTTGTATTGGCGTTAATGCTTTACATGAAAGTGTTTATGATAATTCCCATTTTGTGGTCACATTGGATAGAGCTAACAGCGGTGATATTATTCAAACATATGCTGACAGAAAAATGATGTCAAATGAAATGGCTGAAAAAATAAGCATTCTGTCTGAAAGTAAATACAAAGTAGCACAAGGTATATTTGCTGACACATATTATATGTCAAAATATTTACCAGCCTTCAATATGTCAATTGGTTATTATAATCAACACAAAAGAAATGATTATGTTATTGTTTCAGAAGCCATAAAAGCAATGGAGTTAACATACAATTTGATTCTTAATCAAGAAGAAGTGGCAGCGAATGCATATCCAGAAATTATTAATGAAAATAAAGAGATGATTTTTTAGGATTATGAAATGACAAAAAATTTATATTTAGTTTTAATGCTTTTTGAAAATTATATAATTGATGCTATGTTATATGATAACGATCAAGAAGTGGTTTATTATGGTTTTAATAATTTTAAAGATAAAATTAAAGATAAAAGAGATCAAAGTTACATTAAAATAAATGATTTAAAAAAATATTTTGATGATGAAGAATTTATGATTATTAAAATTGATGAAACAATGTTTCATGAACTCATGAAAAAAGGCACAGATGATTTCATTGATTGGCCTTTAGATGAATTTTTTGAAAGTGTAAATATGATGGAATATTCAATTTAAGGAGAAAAAATGACTTTTATAATTTTGTTAACTTTATTAGGTGTTATAGTTTTTTCATTATTTTATAAGATTTATTTTGTAGATTTTCCAAAACAGTGATAGAAAAAAATGCAATTATCATATGCTCAAATGAGAGCTCTTAAAGAAGTTGGTTATTTCTATCTTTACGTCAACAATGAATTGATACGAATTTATAAAGGTGATTTGCTATTTAAAAGTCATGCAAAATAATCATTTTTTATGTATAATTAAAGGTGAGTTTAATGATATATTTTATCATCTTTATGACAGAATTAATTGTAGATATTATGTGGGTGCACATACCATAAGTTCAACTTATCATGACTGTACGTATCAAAATTTTAAACAAAAAAAAATTGATATATTAATTCCAATTACAGAGATGATGTTTGAAAAATTAATGAGAACATATTATATAGAATTAACATCAATGTCAATTGAACATAATTTAAAGCAATTAAAACTTGAAGAATACATTATATAAAGAAAGTGTGAGTGAAATTTATTTTTTACAAAAACATAAATTGGAAGAGTGGATTATATGACTGAAGAACAAAAAAACAGAATTAGATTTTATCTGCATCCAATAGATGGTATAGAAAAAACAGAAGAAATGATAGAAGCTTTAGAATATTTAGAAATAAATAAAATGGATGAAAAAGTTATTACTTATGTTAGGTGGCTGGAAGATAAATTAGAAATGGCAGATAATGATAAAAATTATTTCTTAGAGCAAGCAAGAATGTATCTAAATGAAAGTACAGTTTTGAAAATATTATTAGCTCTGTCTCTCACAATTAATGCTATTTTTATAATTAAAAAAATACTATGAATAAGCATGATTATAAAATATTTTTTATAAAAGAAAATAACAAAATAAAACATATGGCTATTTATGATAACTTCTGTGAATTTTTGTTAACAGAAGATTATTCCACTATGGATATTATAGTTAATTCATATACAATAAGTAAAACTGTTTATGATAAAATTTTAGAGATGAAAAAATATACAGATTTTGAAAATATGAGTTTAACCGATTTTAACGAAATTTTAAAACACGATGAGATAATGATATGAACGTTGAACATTTAAAAAATTTAAAAAGAAGAGCTAAAGCCATATCAGAAGGAGATTATAATACAATTGATCTTGATGATACATATCTTCTTGCCACAGGTGATTATCAAGTGGAAGAAATGGAAACACCACTCAACAGTCTTAGACCTCCACTTTGGGATTGGTTAACTATATATAACAAAAAAAACAAAAAAATATGGTATATTGATTTCTCTTGTCCATATACACACGAAAATTTTATTACTTTTACCAGAGAAGAAAAAATAAATCTTGCTGTCATAGATCTCTATTATAAACATAATTATGAAAATAAAGAATTAAAAATTCTTCCTTTTCCAACTATTTTTAATTCTTTAATAAAAGTTGATTATTCAGAAATAACAAAAGATTATTATAGGAAATATAATAATTGGGATTTAACTTTCAAAAATTATGAAAAAAAAACCGAAGAAAACAAAAAATGGAACGAAGGCATTGTTGTCTTACATAAATCTTCACGTGATTTCAGTGTTATTATGCCACATGCTTATTTAGAAAAAAGTGACATAACCATAAAAGAAATTTTTCAAGAAGTACTAATGATAATTAAAAGTGGTAAAGTTAAACCTAAACATGAAAATAAAAAATATTCACAACTCATAGATGAAATCGACTTTGATCTTAATTTGTTTGATAAAGAAAAAAATGTTGAAATATTTATTTGAAATAAATATGTGTTACAAAAAAAATCATTTATGATATAATTAAAACATGAATGACATATTTACTTTAAGACCAGAACAACAAAAAGCTTTAGATGAAATCATAAACGAATTTGAAAATAATGATACCAAAAACATAATTCTTGATGCTCCAACTGGTAGTGGTAAAAGTATCATTGCTATGTATCTTTCGAATTATTTCTTTCTTAAGCAAGCTAAAAAAGGTTATATCTTAACTTCAAATCTTGGCCTTCAAGATCAATACACAGAAGACTTTAAAAAATTCAATCAACTTAATTTTGTATCACTAAAAGGCAATGACAACTATCTTTGTGATGTCACAGGTACCAGTGTTAAAAATGGCTACTGTAACAATCATAAAATCACTGGAATGGAAAGAAAAAATTTACCTTGTTATGCCAATTGTCATTATTATAACTTACGAGAATTGGCTATTAAATCACCAGTGGCACTCTTGAATTATTCATATTGGTTGGTACAAAAAAACTATGTTGGTATTCGTCATCAGTTATTTCCATTTCGTAAAAGAGATTTTATTATTTTTGATGAAGCACATAACATTGATATGATTCTTCATAATCATTTTCTTTGTTTTATAGATGGTAATATTGATCAAAAGCTGAGTTCTCTTTATTTGATATTTAAAAAATATGGTTTACATTTTAAAGAACAGTATCATATTAAAGATTATAATATGTTACGAAGATATCAAGATCAAAGTGAACATATTAAAAAATTACATGACTTATATGATAGTTTTTCTGAAATACGAGCTAATTGTAATCGTATCAAAATGATTTATAAATTAAATGCCAATCATAAAAAACCACATATTAGTGAAGAGATAAAAAAAGAAATTGAAACAATTAATTATTTCTTGGATATGTTGTGTAAGATGGAAGACTTTCTTGATTTTATAGTGGATCCAAACAAGATCAATAACGTGGTGGTTAGTAAAACAGAAACCTCTATTAATTACAGTTCAATTGACACCAAAAGATATTTTAGTTTGTTTTTAAATAGACATTGTCCACCTATCAGATTATTTATGTCAGCTACTTGGGGAAATAATTTTGATTTAATTATGCAAAGTTATTCCATTAATAAAGAAAAGACCAAGATAATTAAAATTGATCCGGGTTGGAATTATGAACGTTCACCTATTTTCTTTATTAAAAATTCTGGAGAGATGAATTGGAAGAACAAAGAGAAATCAATTAAAGGCAACACAAAAATTCTTGAAAAAATAGTTGAACATCATAAAGGTGAGAATGGTGTTATTCATACTGTCAACTATGAAATTATGAATTTTATTAAAAATAATTTAGACAATAAGAGATTTATTTATTATAATAATAGTAAAGAGAAAGAAATAGCTATTAATCGTTTTTATCAAACTGGCGGAGTTTTAGTTGGACCAAGTCATTTTGAAGGTTTAAATTTTACAGATGGTCAATCAAGATTTCAAATAATAATGAAAGTTCCATATTTGACATTGGGTGATAATTTTATTATGGAAAAAAGTAAACTTAATCCATTATGGTATAACTGGAAAACATATGTCACCTTAATACAGGGAATAGGTCGAAGTATCAGACATCGTGATGATTATGCCACTACTTATATAATTGATGGCAGTTTCAATAAGTTTATTGATTTAAATGGAGCATTCTTTTCACAAAATATTAAGGATAGGTTACAAATCGTATGAGAAAATTATTTGATGTCGATGAAAGTGAACTAAATGTGAGCTAAAGACTCACATCTTTCCTCTTTCATCAGAGCGTGACTTATCTTTTGGACATTGGTCTTCTCCTCGAGAGGTGTACTCGCAAGTTCCTTACGAGCATAGTTTTTAGATCCTATGAAGATCATATTCTTTGCACTATGAATATCTCTATCACACATATAGCCACAAGAACAAGTGTATGTTCTCATGTCTAGTGTGTGTTTATTTAGAGCTCCACAAGATGAGCATAATTGCGTTGTTGGTTCAGATTGTCTTAGCATTGTGATACTTTCTAAACTTTTTAGTTTAGCCTTTATTGTTCCCAAATAAGACATTTGAACTTGTCGTCCAAACAATCCCTTATGCCATGCAGAAATCATTTCATCTTGAAAATAGATATGTGAATAATTAGTCTTTAAATAACTAACTAATTTATTAGCTTTATCATTTTTTCTGTTTGTTACTTTTTCATATTCTCGTTTAATCTTTGTTTTAAGTTCTTCTTTATTTTTAGACCATTTAGTTTTAAATTTAAGTTTCTTTTGTAACTCTTTAAGTTTATCTGTCTCACTTAGTTTACAGTTAAACTTTTCACCATTACTTAACACTATGGAGTCTTTAATGCCCATATCTATGCCTATGACAGTTAGATCAGATTTATCTATGATTTCTTTATTAATGAAAGTAGTTACTTGTAGATAATAACCACTAGCTTTTTTAATTAATCTACCATTGGCGAATTCTGCTTCTTTAGGTAATTGATTAAAGCCTAATATCCTAAGTGGCTTTTTAATTCCTTGTATCTTTACTTTCCTATTGTTCTCAAGAAGTTTATAAGTAACATCATATTGAGGTAAAGGAATGCTATTGACTTCTTTACTGAATTTAAGTCTGCCTACTATACTGCCTTTCTTCTTTATAGTAGATAATGTCTTTATGTTTGCAATTGTTTTTTCATGTAGGCCCATTTTCATTTGTGAGCTAAGGCTTTTAAGTTCTCTATTCTCAAAATTATCTAAAACTTTTATGAAAACTTCTTTAGCTTTTCTTACACTTATATCAAATATATCATTTTGACTTAAGCAATGATTGTAAAACCATTTAGCTTCATGAAAAAGTAACTTAAGTTCATCAGATGGATTACTGATTTTTAATGTGTAGACATTACATCTTTGTTGACTTCTTTTTTCTTTAGTAGCCTTAATGGCTGCTTTAAGATTAGTCTTTCGCTCTTCAGTGAACATATACAATATATATTTAGTTAATTATCTAAAAATAGATAATTTTTTTTTAAACAATAAAAAAAATTTTTAAATAATATAAGAAATATTAAGGAAACGAGTGATTCATGGTTTGAGCTGAAGACTCAAACCTTTTCTCACTCAAATAATATAGATGAGAATAGATGAAAATAAATTAATTACTTCTTTTTTTGCTTTTGCTTTATTAACTATGGTTTTATGTGCATTAGTTCTTTTAAATATTAATCGTCAAATAGAAATGGGCAATATAAAAGCAAAACAGATTTCAGAAGAAAAACAACAAAAAACTATGCTTTGTATAAAAAATCAATTACACTGTTACAATGAAAACAGAAAAATGAAAGAAAACGAGATGATCAAAATGTGTGGAAATATTGATCATTGTGAAAATCCATAGTGTTATTTAAAAATCAAAAAATGGTATAATTTATCATGATTAAAAAAATAGAAATAGTCGCCAGAGATAATGATGAAATCACTATTATTTGGGAGGCTTATCGTAACATTATGATCAAGAAAAAAATTAATATTAATAAAATAGAGGAATCTGTTGGCAAGGAAGTTTTAAAAGCTCTTAAAGAAAAACATAGCGAATTTTTTGTCTAAGGAAGATAACATGATTTTAAAAACACTATATAAACAAGATAGTTAGAATAATTATAGAAAATTATTCTATTTGTGTGCAAGTGAGACCATATTCTCCACTCCATATCCCCAAGCCTTTACTCATGATGTTCTTAGCACCATTCGTATCTGCATCGAGTTTAGTTCCGCACGATTGACAGTGATACACTTCACCTTGTCTATTTTCTTTGTGGATTACGCCACATGAAGAACATCTTTGGGAGGTGTAAGCAGGATTTACTTTGATTAGATGAATACCATTCTCTTCACAAAGTAAAGTTAGTTTATTTATTACACGACTATAAGTCCAATATTGATTTTTGTTTCTATAAGATCTGCCATAACCTTTCTTAACACTTGGTGATAGATCTTCTACATATATAGTTTTAATATTTTTTAAAGGTATTTCTTTGACTGTTTTATTTATTAGTTCATTTTTAGTTATTAATAATTTTTTATATTTCTTAGAACCTCTAGTTTTAGAGGTTAACTGTTTATAGATATGTGTTAGTTGTTCACCATAATGATTGCCATCGCTATCACTTATGAGCTTATTAATGCCTTGGTCTACGCCTAAGTCTTTACCTAGTTCTCTTTTTTCTAATGATGATTCATAAATGAATTTAATAAAGAATTTATTGTCTTTAAATATAAGTTGTATAGAGTTATTCATTTTGAAATCTTTATTATTCATGAATTTATTACTTTGTTTATGAAACTTGATAGGTATATTTAATGTCTCTGCTTTATGTTTGTCTTTTTGAAAATAAGGCAGTTTAAACCTAATGAAAGCGTCAAAATGTTTAGTCTTATCAAATTCTATATCCCATAATCTATTGTCAATCATAACACTGAATTGTTTAATGATGGGGTATATATTTTCTTTATCTTTATTCATTAGTTGTGATCTGACTAGTTCAGACGCTTGTTTGTATACCACTTGCATCCATCTACTGTGATTGAATCGAATACCTTCTAGATCTTTAGAACTTAAATTCTTAGATAAAGGCAATATGTCACACCATAACATATAAATATGTCGCTGTAATTCATATTGATAATCATCTTTAAATTGAGATAATAAATTTAACTTACTATCTGTAGAGTATTTAAGAATATGTAAAGATGACCTTCTCATATGATATATTTTAAATCAATAATTAAAAAAAATTTTTTTTTAAACATAAAATTCTATATTTATATATAATTTAATATGTTTTCATTAATGTTTTAAAACATTAAAGGTGATTTTGAATTTTTAAAAGAAATGTTATTACATAAAGAAACATATAAAGGAAAAATGGCTACTATTAGATTTTTTGGTTTAACGCCTGATAAGAAACCTAGATTTCCATATTTAGTGGCAGTGAGAGATTACGAATGAAAATATTTACAAAAGATGACAAATCATTTTTTATTGGATTGTTGATTATGAATATAGTTTTATTTAGTTTTTTTGAGATTTTTATAATTCATCCTCCAGATTTCTTAAAAAACAAAATATACTTAAAAGAAAAAAAAATAAACAAAAAACAACAGAATAATTAAATTATATTAAGGGAAGATCAAAAGTAAAATGAAAAACACTGTTGATTTGCAACAAGCTATTTTCTATTGTATGGAAAATTATGACAATTGGCGTGAAATACCTGTTTTTTACCAGAAAGATATTTCCAAAGATAAAACTGAAAGTATAGCTTTTCATGCTGATATTGATTTTTTGAGATATGAGAATGAAAATTTTGTATTTTCTTCTTCTCATTTTCAAGATGAAACCACAATGGCTTTGGAATCATTATCTGAGATGATAGATGAAATGAGAGAAAATGAAGAAAATTGGGTTAAAAAATTAAAATTTGAATCAGAAATGGAATTTGAGTTTGAAACTCATGAAGAAGTTACTATTAACTCTGAAGAAGATTTTGATGAGATTAAAGATTTTTTTGTGAATGAAGAATGCTTTATTCTAATAGGCGAGTGAATTAAATGTATAAAGAATTATTAAAAACGATATTGGAAAAATATTCAACGTTGATCTTAAATGTGTGTGTTACACTTTTTGTTATGTTTTTATTTTTTTCTTTTTCTGATTATTTGAAATTGGAAATGAAGAAATCCAATTTATCTGAAGAAGTAGTTAATCAACCATTATATAGAATTTCTACACAAAAAAGTAAAAACTATGTTAAATGTATTTATGATCAATTGGAATGTTATAATAAAAATTTAGGATACAATAAGGTTTTTGTTTTGGAAGCTTGTAAAGATTTAGATTATTGTGAAACCTCAAAAGAGAGTGAAAAATGAAAAAATTATTTGTATTGGCGTTGTTTTTGATTTTAAACTGTGTTAGTCAACCAGCTTTAAAATATGAAATAAAAGGTGATGGCGAAGATGTTTGTGAAGGTCGCAAAGGTAAAGAAAAAATAAATTGTATTTCAAATATTTTAGATAACTATGAAAAAATAATGAATGCGACTCCAGTCATCAGAGTAATTTCAAAAGAAAGAAAGGATGAAGACATAGTATTGGTGACTAAAAAGTATTGTTTAGAAACTTTATGTTTTCAAGTTAGAGAAGAAGTTTATGATCCAACTGCTTGGGGAAAAATTAAGAATTATTTAATAACTGGTACATTAACTTTTTCTGTTGGTTTAGTTACCGGTTTTACTTTAAAATGATAGAAGATTTATTAGAAACCAGAGATCATTCAGTTGAAAGTCAAATTGATTTAATTTTAAGATCTTTTCCATTTGAAGATGTACATAAAATTTTTATATTTATGGATTATAAATATATAGCTGGTTTAACAGAAGAATACACACCGAGTATAGAAGATTTAAAATTTCTAGTAAAAGAATTATTAGAATCTGCAGGAAAGAAAGGTAAAAAAAATAAGACTAATATGACTATTTCATCTGGCAGATTTGAGGCTTTTTGGGAAAATGAAATGGAAGTTTTAAGTTTGAAATTTATTCCTTATGAAAGAGAAATTATAATTAATGAAGGTGATGAAACTATTTTTGTTTCATAAAGTGAATAATGAATTTTATAAAAAAAAATTTCATTTTAAAAATAACAATAAAAAATGATAAAAATGATTTATTAAATCTTTATTATGATTTAATAAATATAGATATAGTTGATCGTTGGATTGAAATAATTAATAAAAATATTAAATCTAATCATGAAATTTTTTTTAATCATAGAAAAATTTTTAATGAAGAAGAATTAAATAATATTTTTAATATGTTAGAAATTAATATTAAAAATATTAATGAAATTTATGATAGAAAATTAAAAACCATTTCTTCTTTTAATGATTTAATAGATAATCAAAATTCATTAAATGATTTACATGAAGAATTTGAATTTTTTGGTTATAGATTTGATAATATCGATAAAGAAGAAAATAAAGAGATTTTAAAAAATGAATTCTTAAAAGAACAATTTTTAAAACTAAATAATAGTATACATAATCTTGAGTCAATTATAAGAAGTAAAAATAAAGATTGTAACTGTTTAATTGATTTTTATCCACAAAAAATATTTGAAGAACTTAAAATTGAAGATTACTTTTTATTTACTCCTCAAATGAAATGGGGAAATATTTATTTAGGATATAACACTTTAGGTAAAAATTGGTTAAATTCTTTTTTTGATAATGATATGGATGTAATAAAAAGAAAAAAAATTGCTTCACAAAAAAGATTTGCAGCCGAATGTTTTATTAATTTTTCTAATCCTAATATAAATGAAAATATTTCAACTATTATTAATTATCAGTTTTATAATTGGTGGAAAAAAAATAATGTATCAGAATATTATCCAGAATTATCTTTAAGAGATTATGCTTTTGGATATATACATATTGGCTCTGTAAGAACTTATAATATTAATGACGAAGCTATAAAACACATATCAATGGATGAAGATAAAGAGATTTGGAATAAAAATGTATGGAGCAAATTCGATAAAGTAATAGATCTTAGAGTTTTAGATCTTAATGGGTTTAATGCTAAATTATCACGTTAGTTTATGTTAAAAATTCCAATTAATTCTTATCCATTAGAGTTATTATCTTTTTATAATCGAAATAAAATTTTTTCTCAAAAAGAATGTTATAATTTTTTTGATGCTTTAAATAACAATTTAGCTTATTTTAAAATTAATTTTGATTTTAATGATGATGTTTTCATTAATGAATGTAAAAAAATAAATAATTTTTTTGTTAATCACAGGAAAAATGACCATTATAATCATAATGGTTGGTCAGCTATAACTTTACATGGAATAGATGAAAACAAAACTGAACATTTTACTCAATATGGATTTAGTAACATCGAAGATGCTAATTATAAATGGACTGAAGTTTGTAATTTGATTCCAAATATATATAATTTTTTAATTAATCTACCTTATCGTAAATTTGATAGAGTTAGAATTATGAGATTATCTCCAAATGGATATATTATGCCACATAAAGATAATTTAGAAAGAACATTTGGACCTTTAAATATTGCAATTAATAATCCAGATAAATGTTTTTTTGTTTTTAAAGATATTGGAATTGTACCTTTTAAATCAAAAAATGGTTTTATTTTAGATGTAAGTAAAGAACATGCTGTTATAAATATGAGTAAAGAAAATAGATATCACATAATAGTACATGGAGATTATCGAAAGGAATTGTTTAATGTCTAATGTGTACACCCTTTTAAAAGTAAAAGAAAATAATAACATAAAAATATTATATGCAATAGTTGATCAAACAAATTTAAAAGAAAAACACGAGTTATTGTTTAATAAAATGTATGATATGACATATTTTAATACTCTAAAAATATCTAAAAAAATTAATTTTTTTAAAAATATCGATGAATGCTTATCTAATTCTTTAGATTATGATTTAGTTTTTATTCAATCTGTTGGAAATTTTATTCAATATAATATATTGAAACAACTAATTTATGATTATTATGAAAAAAATAATGATTTTTTTATTTTAGGTTTTGTTTTAGATTGGGAAGCAGAGTTAAATAAATATTGGTTAGAATGTCATCATCAAATGTTATTGGTTAATGTAAAAAAATGGAAAGAATTAGATTGTCCAATTTTTGGAAATTGGGAAATAAAAACAGAATATTTACCAAATTATTCCAGATCAATAGAAAATTTTCATGATAATTATACTCCATTTTGGGTTAAGGGAGAAGAAGGATTATCTTTAAAAACTAGAACTAAACAAGGATGGAATTTCATAAAAACAGCTTTATTAAATAAAATTAAAATAGATAATTTTTCAAATAATATGAGAGATTGTAGATTATATATATATCCTGAAACAAACAGTGATTTATTATATGAAAGTATTATTAACAAAGATTCTTCTAAACTTATTAATTCTAATCAAAAAAAATTTATTTTAAATATTGATAATGATGATATAAAACAAATATGGATATATAACAGTGAACATTATAATTTTATTAATAATGTTAAAAATATTAGTACTTATTTTGGACCAGCCTCTGGATTTAAATATTTAAATATATTAAAACATAATGATGATACAAAAATTGTATTTTATGATTTCAATAAAGATTCATTAGATTGGATAGAGTATTTAAAAAATGATTGGGATGGAGAAAATTATAATTTGTTTTTAAATAAACAGCCTGAATATATGAAAAAAAAATTTAAATATATTAATGGAAGTTTAGAAGAAAATGAGAAACTTTTAAATAATTATTTTAAAAAAGATTTTAAATATTTATGGAATAAATTTAAAAAATCTAAAACAGAATTCATACATATGAATTTGTTAAATAATAATGATGTATTAAAATTAATTAATTTAACTGTCGGCAATAAACCTATGTTTTATTATAGCAATATATTTTTTAATAATTTTTTAATTTTAAAATATTCATTAAAAGAAATAGAAAAGAAGCATTTATATTTTTTAAATATTATTAAATTTAAATATAAACAAATAATAACAGAGGGAACAGATCATTTAGGGAATTGGATGATTACTAATGAAGATATAAATATAAGAAAACGTATAAATAAAAAATTAAAAACGGATAAATCGGTAATTAAAATTTTTAATTAAAATCATCTTCAATTAATGAGTATAATTCTGGAAGGCAATCTTTAAATTTTAATTTATTTAAACTATCTTGATATTTTATATAATTAATTCTAGATAAATGTTTTCTTTCATCAAAAATTGATTCTTTTTCTAAACTATGATATAGTTTTTTAAAATATTCTTTTTTATTTTGTGACATAAAATCTGATTCAATTATTTTATTAAAGCCTTCTAATGTTTTTTCTAAAACTTTTGGTGGTAAATTATAAATACTGTATAAATCAGTATTTGTTAAAATTATAAAATGAATATTATTATAAGATATTTCATTATTTTTTAAATCATTAAAAAAATCATATATATGTATAATATTAAAAAAAGACATGACTGAAGTAATGTAATAATTAATTTTATTTTCTTTTATAAGATTAATGTTTTTAATGAAATTATTATTTGAAAATCCTGTTCTAATATATTCGCCTTTTATTCCTAAAGAATCACAAGAAGGAGAAACTATAACATTATTAAATAGTTTTATTTTTTCTATAAAACTATTTCCTTTATAATTTAAAACACTAAGATTTGTATTATATCTAATTAAAATATTAAATTTTTTTTGTTCAATTAGATAATCAATAATTTCCCAATGTTCATCCATTATTAAAGTCTCTCCACCTGCAAAATATATCTCTTCCAAAGAATTATTAAAAATTAATTCTTTAGTTTTATCTAATATTTTTCTGGTGTCTTTGATTTTTGGAATGTTAGCGTTTAGTTTTTTTTCCCATGAGCTGGAATAATGAGGACCGCAAGTTCTACAACTAAAATTACATTTATTACTAAGTCTAAAATCAAAATAAACAATGTTTGTTTTTTCTACTTCTCCATTAAATTTTGTATTTTTAACATTTTCTTTATATTTATGATAATATTTATCATTAAATGAATTTCTCATGGAAGCATATCTATCAATTTTTTCTCTATCATAGCAACTAGAACATTCTTTTATTTTTTCTCCTCTTAACATTTTTAATCTGATATTTTTAGCAACATCTGAATTCCATATATTATCTAAAGAATTATCATTAATATTTCCAAATATACTTTCTTTGGTATTAAGACAATTACAACATATTGGAACATTGCCGTTAGGAGAAATATTCAAATGAATCCATGGAGCCATACAAAAACTAGAATTATTTTCATAATCAAAATTTTCAATTGTGATTTTTTTTTGATTTTTAATATCAATTAAATTTTTAAAAATATTTATATTATCATTCATTGAAAATTAAAACACCTTAATTTGATTTTCTTTTTGAAAAAATAAAACATCATCTTCATCATTTAAAATTGGTTGTCCTTTTATATTTAAAGAAGTATTAATAAGATAAGGAATTTTTGTTTTCTGATACCATTCTTTTAATAATTTATACATAATAGGATTTTTTTCATCCACAGTTTGAACATGTGAAGTCATATCAATGTTACAAATATCTCGCATATTTTTCTCACGACAACGATATGTATATTGCATATAAGGACTCTCATCATTAAACATATGAAAATACTTCTTAGCTTCATCCTTTAAAATAGAAATAGAAAAAGAAAGATATCTATGTCTTTTTTTTATTTTATTAAGTTTATCTACAATATTTTTTTCATTAGGATTAGCAAAAAGAGATCTATGTCCAAGTGATCTTGGTCCAAACTCTGCTTTACCAATTGCTAAACCACAAATATTTTTTTTAAGTAATTCTTTAACTATATTTTTATAATTAATTTCTTTTTTTATTTCATAACCTAAAAAATTATTATCTAACTTTATTTTCTCTTTTGTCTTTGCTAAAACTGCTCCAATGGCACTACCAGCATCACCAGGATTACACGGGATATGAACTTTATTCATATACTCATAAACTATACGATTAGCTACACAATTAAGTGCACAGCCTCCTGTAAAGACCAAATTATCACTAAAATTTATTTTTTTAATTTCTAACATAATCATTCTGAGATAATCTTCATATATGGACTGTGTTGCTGCAGCTATATGTTTATATTCTTTTTTCTTTAACACTTTATTCCAGTTACGACAACCATGATGCATATTAATTTTTAATTTTAAATCATTTTTAAAAAAATCATTTAAAATTAATTGTTTATATTTCATTGAATCTCCAAAAGAAGCCAATCCCATTAATATATATTCTTCTTCATGAGGCTTTAATCCTATACGGTGAGTCATAGCAGAATAAAAAAGACCAATAGAATTTGGATACCAAAAACTTTTTATTTTTTTAATCTCTCTGTCTTCAGCTTGCCAAATGGAAAGACAATCAAATTCACCTATAGCATCTATTACTAATATTACACATTTTTTAAAGGGAGAAGTATAATATCCAAAAGCCGCATGACTTTCATGATGATATGTGGATGAAATTTGATATTTTTTTGATAAATTTAATTTTAATTCTTTTTTAAAAGTTTCACCATAAAAAAACTTTCTTATGTTTTTTAAATAATTTTTTTCACTCAAAATTATTTTTTCAGGCGCACCGAAATTTAAAGCGTAATCAATTAATTTTTGATTTAAATTAGAATCATTTTTTATTTTGGAGAATCTTTCGCTTTCAGAAGCAAACAACAACTCATTGTCTTTAAAGACAGACAAAGCAGAATCGTGTGAAGATGAATTTATTCCCCATATTATCATAGTTAATTTTATATTTTTTTAACTTAATAAATTAAAAAAATTATTTTTCTTCTGGAGGAAGATCTATTTCCATTGTTTTTTCTTCTTCCATCAAACCAATCCAAACTAAAAATTTTTTAATTAATTTCCATGCCCATAAAAATGGAGAAGCAATTGCTATTATAATCATTAAAGTGGTATCTATCATTTTTGTTCCTCTATTATTTCATCTTTTATACATAATTGATTATATAATTCTTTATCTTTAGACCATTCGCTGCCTGTCCACCATTCAAAACCAGTTATTCTACTTTTATAAAGTGTTGATTCTTCATAACCTTCACCATAATAATGATAATCTATTTTATTATTTAAACAAAACGTTAATTGCTCACTTCTTATCATTTTAGAAAATTGTAATTTTGGATAATCATAACTACAACCAACAATAATTGAATATAAAATATTATCATTAAAATAACAAAAATCAAAAGCAAACACTTCATTATTTTCATTTAATATTACAAAACATATAATATTTTTATGAATCATGATATCTCTTAAATTAGAAACTGTGATAAAATTTTTAAATTTACAAAACTCTAAATAATTTTTTTCTATACTTTCAAAATAAATATCTATTTCATTTTTTTCTATTATTTTAAAAGTATAGTTATTTTTTTTTAATAAATTATAATAATAATTATCTTCTTTTGTTTTATTAGCTATATTAAATCTAGTTGATCTACACTGATACCATTTTAGTTCATTTTCAAAAAAATCAGGTAACCAACCATTTTCAAACAACTCTTTCTTATTAAAATTTTCATCATCATTAATATATGCTTCAAAAAAAACATTTAGAGATTTATTATCTTGTTTTTTTAAAAATTTATTATTTTTAATTAAATAAGAATCACTTAAAGTAATGTTATGATTAAAATTAATTTTAAATTGTGTAATCAATTACTTGACCTTTCTCTATAATTTTTTTTACTTCAAAAGAATTCGTTTCATTTATTAAATATTCTTCAATTAAAGTTTCTTTTTCTTTTTCAGTTAATTTTTCTTTTGGAATTTCTAATCTGCGTCTGCCCATGCCATGAACATAAAGTGGTAAATTCTCTTTTTCCATATTCTATTTTTTATTTTTTTTTATTTTTTTGTTATTTTTATTCAAAACAATAAAAAATATATTAAAACAAAAGAGAGTTAAAAAAATGAACAGATTTAATTTATATCTAGAAAAAGTCATCAAAGAAAAAGAAATCATAAATGAATTTGTTATAGATAAAACTCAAGAAACTATTTTAAATAAAATTCTTGATATAAAATATACTCATGAAATGATAGAAAAAATTATAACAAAAATAACAGAAGATGATTTAAATTATATAAAAATTAAAAAAGATAAAAAAGACATAATTAATTATTTTAATAAAAAAGAAAATATAAATAAAGAAGATTTAATAATTATTGTTATCTTAGCTATTAGTGGAATTTTAAATAAAAAAAATATTGAAGAAATTAAAAAACAATATGATAAATTATGTGAAATTTTTAATAATAGTAAAATATACTTTCAAAGTAAAAATAATCAAAAATTTAGAAAAGAAATTTTAACAGTAATAAAAAAAGGTGACACTAATCATTATAAAAATTATAATTTAGGCACTTTAATGTCGACAAGAGAATTTAAAAATGAAGGAAAAATTATAAATTCAGAATTTAGAAAAGTTTCTATTTAAACTGTTTTTATTTTTTCCCAAATATTATTTACATTTAAAACGAAATGACCTTCACAATGATAAATATGATTCCATTCTTCTGGAGATATTATCGAAATCATGTGGTCATTTTCTTTCTTGTACAAAAATAATTCCATTCCAATGTGCGTTTTAAATCGAGTTTTTTGCCAAATTAAATCACTCCATTTTTTTTCTTCACTTAGTCTTAAAAGTTCTTCTTTAATTTCTTTAACTTTTTGTAAATAGTAATGATCAGTTGATATCAACTTCTTTTCTTTAAATAGATCAAGATCGTTTTCTATTTCAATCTTTAAAGAACCAATCTCTGTAGGAAATGTTAAACTATGTTTCTCTAGCATTTTAAATTCTATTTGTTTGACATGAAAGATGTCTAACGAATTACACTTTCCATATCACTTTTTAAAACTTTATTTTTATCAATGATTTTCATCAATTTTTCTGATATATCGTTTTTATTTATTTTCTCACCGTAAGAGACAGAAATGTTTTGTAAAAAATTTAATTTTTCTATGATATCCGGATGTGTTTTAGTGACAGCATTTATTTTTTTTATTATTTTTTCAAAAAAATCACTTTCAAAGAAATCTTTCATCATAGGATATAAAAATCTAATAGCAAAAACTGTTTCTTTGTTACGCGACATACTCTTAATTAAGTCAATATCAACTTTTAAATCACCCAATGCCTTTTCCGGATTGGTTTTTGCGAAAGATTGTTTTACATATTCATGTAATTGTCTTTCCAATGGATTAAAATCTTTAATCAAAGTAGTTAAATTGAAAAAATTAAAAACACGATATCTTAAAAAATCAAAATCGTTTCGTATGGAATAATGATTGTTTTTTAAACTAAATAAAACAAAAGTTAAATAAAATTTTTTATTATTAAAGCGCATAGATTCAGTCATTGAATAATATTTATAGTGTCCAGAAAGTGCATCAAAAAAATCTTTATTTTGATTTAAAAAATCTTCAAATTTTTTCTCGTTTGATAAAAAAACATCAGCTTTCTGTAAAATATCAAAAATTTCTTCGCAGTTATCTGATTCAATTTTTTTAACATAATTAATGATTTCTTGTTTTTTAATTTTATTTTTAACTAAAAAATTTTCAGCTTGTTTATTATTAATTAAAAGAAAAAAATAAAAATAAACAATATTTTCAATTTTTTCTTTAGTGTCTAAATCAATAAGATTCATTATCAAATTAAGCGAATCAATTTTTTCTAATTTTCTGATACAATAATTAAAAATATTTTTAATATTTATTTTAATATCATTCTTTTTTAAATTTGAAAAAATAAAATTTAATATTTCATTTACTTTGCTAATATCACCCTCATCAAATGAATCCGATGCAAATTTTTCTAATGTTAGATAAATTAAACGAACATTTTTTGAAGCAATAAATTTTTCAAGATAAGCATATAAAAACTTTTTATTGGTATTAAAATTTATTTTTTCAAGATAAACGTTTTTTTCATTTTTAAAGATTTTTGAATTTATAATTTTTTCAGCTAATTCGTCATCTATAAAATCATAATTATCGCCAAAAAATCTAATTAACTCACCAATGTTTGAGAGATTATTAATTGATAATAAATTACTAATTATGCTTTTTTTAATTTTATTGTCATTATCAAGACCGTAATCCTTTATTTTATCCATTAAATCTGGTAAAAAGATTAAATCATTACTAGATAATTTCTCTTTCACTTCAGAATCTTTAAAATTATTATCAAAAAAGTTTTTTACATTTTTAATATCAGATAGCAGATAAAGAAAACTAATTATTTTATTGTATTGATAAATTTTTTCTGCTTTTTGTTTCTGTATATATTTTAAAAAATAAGGAAATGAGTATTTATTGTTTTTAACGATATTAAGAGCTATAAAAATATTTACATAGTTATCATTTTTAAGATCAAGATTATGTACTCCTGTTTGAAATAAATAATTAATAAACTCAAAATTATCATTTTTAAGTAATTGCATAAAAAGTTTATAAATAAAATTATTATCATTTAATAGATAATCCATGTCTATATTAATATCTATTTTTTTAAATGTCTCTAAAAAATAGATAAATGTTTTATGAAATATTTTGTTTATTTTTTCGCTTGAAGCACTTTCTAAAAAACTTAAAAATCTTTTTGAGTTTTCTCTTGCATACACGTTATCTTCTTTAATTAAGATTGAAACTTTATCTATAAAAATCTTAATTAAACTAAAATTATTTAGTTTATATATTTTATTAAATAAATGATTTATGATTTCAAAATCATTTTCAATATTTATGTTTTTTGGACTTAAATTATTTACATATTCAATAACTTTATCGGCATCAAGATCAACTGCAATAATGAAATCTTTAATTTCCATCTTTTTATTATAGAAAATTATTTTTTTATTATAATCTCCACTATCGCTATATACTTTTTTACTATCTCGTACATTAACAATATTTTCTTTTTTCAATAAATCACTTTGTTTTTTGATCATGTAATTGACACAAGTCTTTTCAAAAAGACGAAGCTCATTTGCTTCTCTTCCATCATGATAGATTTGACTTGGCCACCAAACAATTTCTCCACTTTGTAAGACAAATGGTTTTATCAATATTCTGGCTATTGGATCATTTATGGTTTTAATATCATTAAAATTAACTAACCAAGCTATAAAAATGCCTTCTTGTATACCTGAAGCGACAAAGCGAGCATTTGAGCCAGCTTCATAATTATTACTCACATGCTCAAGAGACATGCAACTTCTCCAAATAGTGCCTGTACTCTGAGTCATAATCATTCTGGGTACCCAAGTAAGAACAACCACTTTTAAATCTTTAACATTGGTATCATCTATTTTATTATTAACAATATCTTCCATTCGTTTTTCAAATTCTGGTCTATACTCTGATAATTTCTTTATTTCGTTTTCTATAGATTTATATTCCATACTTTTAGAATCTTTATTAGCTAACAGTTTCTTTTTTGCATCAACATTCTTAACGTTAGCACCAATTTTTTTTAACTCATCCAAAAGATTTATCATGGCATTATTTTTTGTATAACAAATGTTATCATAAATATCATTTTCTTTTTTAAAACTGTAACCATTATTTGACATATAACTGATGATTTCTTCGTCAAGAGCATCCACAATTATTTCTCTGTTGTCTCTCATATAGTTAAAAAGATGACTCTCTTTGTCTTTTGATGTATTCATAATTCTTAAAATATTATCACTTGGTATTTGTGAAGACAAAGGTAGGACAATATATCTGGAAGACATTTTACCTAAACTAAAAAATCTTTTTAAAACTATTTTTAAATTTTTTCTGTAATTATCGTTTTCTTTTGAGTTATTTTTTAAATCTTGTAGCTGATCACTAACCAATTTTAAGTCTCTATTCATTTGCTGTTTGCTTCTTTTACCCAAAGTTTTTCTCATGGTTAGATGACTAAAAAGCATATCTTCATTTTTTAATATTTCATTATCTTTTATTTCTTTTTCTATTTGTTTTTCTGCTGCTTTAAGTTTTTTAATTTCTGTGATTTGTGGTTTTTGTGTGATATTTTTAAGATCTTGTTTATAAAATCCTTGTGTGTTCATGTTTTCAATTTCAGAACGCTTGTCAATTAGTAATTGATTTCTATCTGTTTCTTTCACGCCACCAATTGCCTTAATGGTTTGTTCAGTTAACAGAATCTTGTTAATAAAATTTTTAATCATATTTTATATTTTATGTTTCATTTAAAAAGTTTATTAATAATTGTCACTATATCACGTTTAAAGTTTTGATATTCTTTTTTATCAATGATTAATTTAAATAATTTACTATCAATTATATCATCTTTTTTAAAATTAAAAAAGCGTGCACACATATATAAGATGATATAAACTTTTTCATAGAAATCTTGGATATTATCGTTTTTTATGTTATCAGTTAAAAAGAAATCAATATTATCAACATTAGTGAGAACTGTTCTAACAAGTTCTATATTTTCCGTTGATAATTTGCTTAAAACTATATTTATGAGTTTTATATTTTCTTTGTGATCTGTGGAAATTTTTTGACGACTATATTTAATGGTGTCAATAAGTAAACTCATAAAAACTTTTTTAGTGATAGGATTGCTGGCAAATCTTTCTAAAAAATTTGACTTTAAGAAATATTCTGCTAATGATCGAGTGTAAATAAAACCATTAAGAGAGAAAACATCTTTTTGATAAAAGATTCTAAATCTTTTTTCAACAAATAACAAAAAACTTTCTTCGTCTAAATATGTTAATAATTCTTTATATTTACCATTATAAATAGTTTTTGTTTTCCCATCTGTCATTATATATGGAATGCCCGAGACATTCTGCGATAAAAAATAACTTGTAAAACTGTAATATATATCTTTGTTTAAATTAATATCATTTATTTTTAGTTTTGTATTTTTAAAAACTTTTGGTATTAAGCTTAATAAAAAACTTTTATCAGGACATCGACTCATGCTTATCTTAAATACATTCATCATTAATATTTGTTCGTCTATTGTTTTTAAAAGTATTTTTAATATTTCTTCGTTCAAGAGATTAACGGTTGAATAATCAAACAAATATTTTAAAACATTTGATGCCTCAAATATTTTCTTTTCTGGAAATTTACTGTTAATTTTTAAAAGTATTTCTCCTAAATCAAAACCATGATAAGCTTTTAAATTCATAAAAGTCCATAAAATATCATTAGCCTCTTTATCTTCTAAATATTGAAATAACAATTCTTCGTCTTTTAAAAATTTACCGTTAAAATATTTTTTATCAATTTTAATGCCACTAATTAAACCATATTCCTTTAATTTTTTAATCAATGTTTTATCAAGTTTTTCTATGTCACTTAAATAGAAATCATTTAGTTTACTTGCAAAATTCATTTTTAAAACTAAAGCTCTCATTTCATTTGGCATCATGTCGAAATATTTAACTAATTTTTGTAATACGTTGTTGTTTAAAACTAAAGGCGTTTTAAATGTTTCCATAAACATATTAAAATATTTTTTAGGCTCAATATCATTTTTGTTTATTATGTCTTGTAGTTCTTTAAAGAAGATATCACCATTATCGTTTGTATCAACAAATAATTGCAAGAACGCCACACAATCTTCTGTTAAATCTTTTTGTTTTGAAAGTTCTGATTTTATTAAATTATTTATTTTCTTTTTTTGAGATTTATTTAGATCTGTTGTATATCTCAAAAATAATATTTTTAAGACATTAAGTTTTGAAATAAAGTTTTTTAAAACATCTTCATTTTTTAAAAAATAATCTAAAATTTTAATATTCTCTTTTTTAAACATCATTCTGTCTAACACATTAATAAATAAATTCATAAAAACTAATTCGCTGTTTTCTTTTCTTAAAAAATTAAAATATGTTTCAAAACTTTTTTCATTAAACACATTATTGCAAATAACTTCGTTAAATTTAATACATTGAAGTTCGTTATCCATGTTAATGTCGTTTATTTTTTGTAAAGTATAATTTAAAAAAAACAAATTATTGGTTAAATATGATATTTTTAAAAGTTTAGCTACTGTATCTTCATCATAATAACTGTCTTTTTGTTGCTCTAAAAAATCAAACATTTTTTTGTTTGTAAAACCAATACTGTGAAAAATTGAATAAATTGCATTTTCATTGCTTTTGATTATTTTTTCAAAAGTATTTGTGTTTACAGCAATTTCATTAAGGCCATCATCAGATGACACATTGTGAGGTTCTAAGAATGCATCTTCAACTTCTTCTACATCTTCAAATCCATTATCTGTGTCATCAGGATATGTTTTTCTATCGTCATCGATATTTAAACCAAAAAGACTTTTTTTCTGTCTCATATAACAATAACTTTTAATTACTCTTTTAAAGATTATTGCGTTTTGTCCATTCAAACTGCCATCGTGATAAATTTTACTTGGCCACCAGACAACTTCACCCTGACTATTAAAAAATGGTTTTATTAATAATCTGGCTTTTGGTTCATTTATATTTTTAATATCACTTAGTTTTGCTAACCATGCAATAAAAACACCTTCTTGCATGCCACCGCCAACGTTACTGACATGTTGTCCTTCTTCATCTCCAAAATAACTGTATGACATACAGCTCTTCCAAATAGTACCTGTACTTTGACTCATGATTTGTCTTGGTAACCAAGTTAAAATAGCCACGCTTATGCTATCAATATTTTCCAGATCATCACTTTGATTTTTTATTATTTCCATTCTGGTTAAATAATGATCTTTAAAACCAATAATTTTTTTAATATCCATACTAATAGCTTCATATTGTGCCAATTGTGGATTCATTTTAGTGAGAATATTTTTTTTAGATTCCAGACTTTTAACAGATTCTTTTATTTTTTTAAGTTCGTCTATTAAATTAACTTTCACGTTTTTTTTATTAAAAGCTCGACAATCATAAAAATCTTTTTGTTCATCTTGAAAATGATATTCATTGTCTTTTAAATATTTTAAAATTTCAGAGTCTTCTGTTTGCACTAAAATTTCTCTGTTCATGTGTAATACATCCATAACAGATGTAAGTTTATCTTTTGAGTTATTAATGTTGATGATATCTTTTTCTGAAATGGAGTTTTTTAATGGTATAATTAATGTTCTTTTGCTTAAGCCGCCAAAATTAAAAAATTTTTTAAGAACGGTTCTCAGGTTCATTCTGTATTCATCTCTTAATTCGCTTTCTGTTTTCAAATAATCTATTTCTTCCATACACTTAGTTAAATCAGATTTTAGATTTTTACTTTTTTCAATTTGCATTTTTTGATATTCATCAGGAAAAAATAAATCAGAATCTATATTTTTATCTGCCATTTCTTTTTTAATTTTTTCAAGTTTAAAAATGATTTCACTTTTTTTCTGATTGGCTTTAATAATTGAATCTTGAAGTGGTTTACCTGTGATTTCTTTTTTTATTGACTTAAAAACGCCTTGCATCGAGAAGTCTTGTAATTTTTTTAAAACTGGTAAAAATTTTTGTTCTTTTACCGGTTCATTGATGCTAGCTGGTTGTTTTTGTTCAATCATAGTTAAACCTTATCTATTTCAATTTTTTGTTCTTCTGTTAAAGTGTTATTGTTTCTGCGTAAGAATATGGTTTTAACATATTCAAAGTTATGAATAAAATCGGTAAAGTCACTGATTTTTTTTCCACTATTTTCTTTTTTTACGATGATCATTTTACAGAAAGAAAGTAGCGGAAAAACATCATCGAAGTCAACCATATTCATATGATCAACTAAAGTTATGAGAGCGCTAAGAAAAGCATAATAGTTATTATAATTTTCTTTTTCTTCTCTCATGATTTCGCAATATTCAATAAATTTTTCATTCATATAGTTTTCATTTTCTTTTGTTTTATGAAAATTGTGACTATCTGCCATAATACGAATAAAATCAAAACATAAATAAAGTCGATCGTTTTCAATTAATGATTTTTCAAAATTATCTTCAAAGAATTTTATTCTATTGTTTTCTTTTATTGTGTTAAAAAATTTATCAAAATTAAAAATTCTAGTGTCATATTTTTTATAAACATAATCTTCTCTTTCTCGCAACATGCCTTTTTTAATTTCATCAATCATTTTTTGAAAAGCTTTGCTATTTTTAAAATCATTTAGACTAATATTAAAAATTTGATTTATTTTAAAGATACTGTGTTCAACAGTGTAACTGGAATCATTAATTAAAAAATTAACTGTTTTTTCATAGTCATCATCAAAAATATATCTGAAACTCTCCAAACATTCTGGATATTGACTAATATCATTTATTCCTCTCATAATGATATCAAGAATTTTTTTGTTTTTCTTGAGTTTTCCATCTTTAAATAAAATTTTAACTAAATAGGTATTAATTAAAAAACATATCAAATTTACATTCATTTTTTCAAAATTTATGTCAATTTGTTCGATGACATTGTCAATGTCAAGTATGGAAATAAAATATTTATAATTAGCGACTAATATTGGACTGTCATAATAACTACTATTATTAAAAATATAATTAGTTAAAACTGCATCAGTACTTAAATTTTTTACGATTAATTTTTTAAGTTTAGCTAAATTCATTAAATGACTGATATTTTTAACGAAAAGAATGTTATTTTTTTTATAAGATCTAATCACCGTTAAAATATTATCATTATCCATTTCTATGTCGTATTTTTTCATTAAAGAAGAAACAAAGTCATAATCAATTTCGTTTGTTATTGTTGGTAAATAATAGACAAAAATAAGTCTGCTTGTGTCATCTTTATTCATAACGTGAGAATATTTTTCATATATATATTGAACTTTTTTATTTCTTGATTCTTCTGTCATACTTCTATCACATGCTATATCAGATAAAAGATCAAAAAACATATTTGAATGTAAACCTTTCAAGCTTGAAACATATAACTCAAAATATTTTTTAAAATTCTCAAAATCAATTTTTGATAAGAATTGAGGGATATTGTTATAGTCAGTTGCTATATCATCTGTGATATAACCATATTCCATAAGTTTATTAAAAAATTCTGAATCTATTTTTTTAGATTTTTCTGAAATAGCTACATCAATGCTCATCATAAAGTTTTTATTTATGTTATGTGGTATAATATTTTTTTCTTTACCTATTTTCATAAATTCAAAACAATTTTTACGAACTCTAACATTTTCTCCTATTTTACTGCTAGAACTAAAAGAAACAGATTTAATTAAATATTTATTAATAAAAAAATTATTAATTGATTTCTTTATGGTGTTATAAAAAATGTCATATTCTTTTTGTAAATCTTTGCTCATCTTTTCATACATAGAGTCAAAATAAAAAAATAAATCACATGCGCTTTCTTGTGATTCTTTGTTGATTTCAAAAAGACTAATAATATTATTTTTATTAATAATATTTAAAATATTTTTAACGTCATTTGTTTTTTTAATGAAATCAGAGCCAAGGTATGGAAAAATTTTAGCTAAAAAACTATAATTATTTTTAGGACCATTATTAGCTAAAAAATCTATTAATATCTTTTTTTCTTTATAAATAAAATCTTTAATGTCATCATGCTTTACTGAATCAAATAAATATTGTATAAAATAATCTTTATCTTGACGTCGTATATCTTGATAATAATATTTTAAAAGATAGATAATAAATGTATATCTGTAAGGATCTTCTCGTGTACAAAAATAAGCTAAATATGCACCAACAGTTTCGTTTGTCTTTTGTTTATTTATTTTTGATAAATAATCAAAAGCAGATAGGTTATTAGTTTCTAAACTTCTAGATAACATTCTTTCCAAATAAAATTCAAGTTTTTGTGGATTTAATTTTTTAAGATAAAAAAACATTTTTTTATCACTATAGTCTGTGGCGTTAAAAAAATCTCTTTCTCCAGTTAAACTGTTTTGAATATTATTATAAATATCTTTTAAAGAACTTAATCCGAAATCTATTCCTCTGTCACTATTATCTTTGTATTGATCTTTTTGAATTTCAAGAATAAATCTATCGTTTAATTTTTTCTTCATATTGGTGATTGTTTTATATTGTTTTCTGTAACAGAAATTTTTAACACAAGACGCAAAAATTCTAATGTCAGCATTGTTAGAACCATCGTGATACATATCACTTGCCCACCAAATAAAATCTGCCATTTTATCTTGTTCTTCAACATATCTATCCTTAACAACAAATGGTTTAATTAAAATACGAGCTAATGGTTTATTAATGGTTTTTATGTCTTTAATGTTAACCAACCACGCAATAAAAACACCATTCTCTATACTGCTTGGAATGTAATGTTTATTAACACCACCTTCTCCAGATTCATCTTGTAGTTTCATACAACTACTCCAAATGGTCGTTGTACTTTGTGACATAATTAATCTTGGCACCCATGTGATAACCACAACATTGATATCGTCAATATTTTCATTTTTTATACTCTCTGTGTTTATTAAATCCA
>Ga0214921_10001230_pt1 | contig 44251 bp, 43 predicted proteins | sample LL1505_MetaG_FD_177992 | JGI IMG/M metagenome (GOLD analysis project Ga0214921, IMG submission 177992) | Freshwater microbial communities from Lake Lanier, Atlanta, Georgia, United States - LL-1505 | ecosystem: Environmental > Aquatic > Freshwater > Lake | place: USA: Georgia | collected...
CGCTTCATGCCGCCGTCGGTGATTTGAACAAGGTCAAGCGCATTGTGAAGGTCATGAGTCTTGTGAATTCAACTTCCGAATTTACAGATCAACATGTCGTGACCAATGGTTGCAGCGAATTGTTAGGTCAGGTTTTTGGCGCAGCAGGCGTGCATGCTCGCAGTGCATTTGGCGTCGCCCAGCTGCCCATGGGAGCCTGTGTAGAGATCGAATTGATCGCGGAAGTAGCCTAATTCAACAAAATTGCCACACTACCTTGCTTTGCAAGTTCAAGGAAAGCCAATGCAAATATTGCTGGTTTTGAGAGGAGGAATGTGAATTTACTAGGAAATTAAATCACTTTTAACGGCAAAACTGGTTAAATTTGTTTTAAATATGTATACAAAAAGAAGTACTATGAATTCTTAAGTAAACATTTATATAGGACATCCGCCATGAAACCCCTCTGCGTCAGCTTCGTCGAACAAGACTCAACATTGGCGGAACAGGTGCTTGCTCACCTGCAAACTGCTGGTATGCAGGCTCATCACTTTGTGGATGCGCATGACCTCAGCGCTCAATGCACCCATCCGATCAGCGATGTGGTGGTTTTAGACGCACACACTTTGGGTGAGCAACGTCTGACTTACACCGCCAAACTGGCAAAACACCCAGAAGTTCGAGTTGTCATGATTGCCCCAGCAACCGAGCCACAAGTGCGCATTGCGGCCATTGCAGCAGGTGCAGATGTTTGCATCAGCAAGCCCTTCAATCCCACTGAATTGATTGCCATCATTGAAAGACTGGCTGCCAGAATGCCCAGAGCCATCCAAACAGATTGGACCATCGACCCAGTCAGGGCATTGCTCACGGGTCCTTCCAACAACGCCATTGACTTGACTGCCATGGAAACCGTGCTGCTCACCCAATTGGCCATGGCACCCGAACAAGCCCTTCGAAGCGATGCACTTGAGCTTGCAATTTGGGGGCTTTCCGACTTTTACAACAACAAACGTTTGCAAGTTTGTGTGTCGCGTCTTCGCAAGAAGCTAACCAAGAGACACGGCCCTGAAGAACTGCTCGCCACTTGCTGGCGCTCCACTTATCAGTTTGTGCCGCGCATGCACTTTGCACCCAAAAGATAAAACGTCCCTCCCTGGTTCAAGCACCTCACAAGGTGCTTGAACGCTTGAATGAGCAACAGGTTTATCAAGGTGCGTTATTCGACTCGCACAATGTGAGTTGGCTTGAAACCCAAATCTGCCGCCTTGCCCTTGCGTGCTCTTGCAGCACGGGCATTGTTCAAGCTTCTGATCTCCAAAGTTTCTTCGCGGTCTTTACCGCCACGACCAATGCCGATCAATTTCACACTGCGCGTGTAGGCTGCAGCACCTGCCAAGGTATCTTTGGCTTCTAAATCAAGCAACATCAAGCCACGTCCGCCTTTTTCCATCAACTTGAGTTCGCTGATCTCAAAGGTCAGAATGCGGCCGCCCGTAGAGGCACACGCCACATGCGTTGCCGCTGGTATGCTGGTTGCGCCAGGTTGAAGCGTGGCGTTAGAACCAGCAACGTGAGAAGGCGCACACACCGATTCACCTTCACCCACCGTGATAAAAGCTTTGCCACCTTTTTGACGAGAAATCATGTTCTCCACAGTTGCCATGAATCCATAGCCACCCGAACTGGACAGCAAGAGCGTGGCGTTTGAAGGCCCTGCAAAATAATGGGCAATTTGCGTTCCGACTTCCAATTCAATGAGGGTGGTCACAGGTTGCCCATCGCCTCTGGCGCCAGGCAGGGACGCAACAGGCACAGAGTAAACACGGCCACTGCCCTTTTGCGCTGTGCCAAAGGCCAGCAGAGTGTCGATCGTGCGGCATTCAAAGGTGCCATACAAACCATCACCAGCTTTGAAAGCAAAGCTGCTGGCATCGTGGCCGTGACCTTGGCGTGCACGCACCCAGCCTTTTTGTGACACCACCACCGTGACGGGTTCGTCCACCACTTTGACTTCGGCCACGGCCTTCTTCTCTTCTTGAATGAGCGTGCGGCGAGGATCGGCAAAGGTCTTGGCGTCTTGCTCAATCTCTTTCACCATCAAGCGCTTGAGCGATGCGGGATTGGCCAAAATTTCTTCAAGTTGAGTTTGCTCAGTGCGCAACTCTTTGAGCTCTTGCTCAATCTTGATGCCTTCCAAACGCGCCAATTGACGCAGGCGAATTTCAAGAATGTCTTCCGCCTGGCGTTCGCTGAGTTTGAAGCGATCCATCAAGGCTTGCTTGGGCTCATCGCTTTGGCGAATGATGGCAATGACCTCGTCAATGTTGAGCAACACCAACTGACGGCCTTCCAAAATGTGGATGCGGTCCATCACCTTGCCCAAGCGATGCTCTGAGCGGCGAACAATGGTTTGCTGACGGAATGTGATCCACTCCGAAATCATTTGGCGCAATGACTTTTGCACAGGCTTGCCATCAATGCCCACCGAAGTCATGTTGATGGGCGAAGAGGTTTCCAAGCTGGTATGCGCCAGCAATGCTGTAATGAGTTCTTGCTGTTCAATGCGGCTGGTTTTGGGTTCGAACACCAAGCGCACTGCGGCATCTTTGCTGGACTCGTCGCGCACCACATCGAGCACCGACAAGATGCTGGCCTTAAGTTGCATTTGATCTGCACTCAAAGCTTTCTTGCCAGCCTTCACTTTGGGGTTGGTGAGTTCTTCAATTTCTTCTAGTACTTTTTGCGAACTAACACCAATGGGCAACTCGGTGACCACCAATTGCCATTGGCCACGTGCCATGTCTTCAATTTTCCAACGGGCGCGAACTTTCAAGGAGCCTCGTCCAGTGCGATATGCATCGGCAATGTCAGAAGCTGGACTGATGATTTGACCGCCACCCGGATAGTCGGGGCCAGGCACCAAAGCAAACAATTCTTCATCGGTGAGCTTGGGTGACTTGATGAGCGCCACGCAAGCATCGGCCACTTCGCGCAAGTTGTGACTTGGAATTTCAGTGGCCAAGCCCACCGCGATGCCGCTGGCACCATTCATCAAAACGAACGGCAATCGTGCAGGCAATTGGCGAGGCTCTTCGGTGGAGCCGTCGTAGTTGGCAATGAAATCGACTGTGCCTTGGTCAATTTCATCCAACAACAAAGTGGTAATTTTGGAGAGGCGCGCTTCTGTATAGCGCATGGCAGCCGCGCCATCGCCATCACGGCTGCCAAAGTTGCCTTGGCCATCAATCAGCGGATAACGCTGGCTGAAATCCTGCGCCATGCGCACCAGTGCATCGTAGGCCGCTTGGTCGCCATGAGGATGGAATCGGCCCAGCACATCGCCCACGACGCGGGCACTCTTCACAGGCTTAGCACCGGTGGCACCCGAGAAGCCCAAGCCCATGCGGGACATGGAATAAAGAATGCGTCGCTGAACAGGTTTTTGGCCATCGCACACATCGGGCAATGCACGGCCCTTAACCACGCTTAAGGCGTATTCAAGATAAGCGCGCTGGGCATAGGTGGCCAAATTCAGCGAGTCATCAGACTCGCTGTTTTGAAGGTCTAAGGTGGGTTGATCGTTCATGATTAAATGTCCACTTCGATGTCGTCACCGTGCAGCTCCATAAGCTCGCGACGGGCAGCGGCCTCGCCCTTGCCCATGAGCTGTGTGATCAGGCTTTCTGTTTGTGCAAAATCCAGAGTGCCCAACTGCACAGGCAACAAACGGCGAGTGTCTGGGTTGAGCGTGGTTTCCCACAACTGTTCGGCACTCATTTCACCCAAGCCTTTGAATCGGCTGATGCTCCAAGCACCTTCGCGCACACCGTCTTTGCGCAGCTTGTCCAAAATGCTTTGCATCTCGGCTTCGTCCAATGCGTACATCTTGGCCGCAGGTTTTTTACCACGCGCTGGTGCATCCACGCGGAACAAAGGTGGGCGCGCCACAAAAACATTGCCCGTTTCAATCAACTTGGGGAAGTGACGGAAGAACAATGTGAGCAACAAGACTTGAATGTGCGAGCCATCAACGTCGGCATCACTCAAGATGCAAATCTTGCCGTAACGCAGTCCCGACAAGTCGGGCAAGTCGTTTGGCCCATGAGGGTCGACACCAATGGCCACTGAAATGTCGTGAATTTCGTTGTTGGCAAAAAGTCGATCGCGATCGACTTCCCAGGTATTTAGCACCTTGCCGCGCAGAGGCAAAATGGCTTGGCATTCTTTGTCGCGTCCCATCTTGGCACTACCGCCCGCAGAGTCGCCCTCGACCAAAAACACTTCGTTGTGCGCGATGTCTTTGCTTTCGCAATCGGTGAGTTTGCCTGGCAAAACAGCCACGCCCGAACTCTTGCGCTTCTCAACTTTTTGGCCCGCCTTTTGGCGATGCTGTGCTGCCTTGATGGCCAGCTCGGCCAACTTTTTGCCGTACTCCACATGCTCATTGAGCCACAGCTCTAAGCTGGGGCGCACAAAGCTAGATACCAATCGAACGGCATCGCGTGAGTTCAAACGCTCTTTGATTTGGCCTTGAAATTGCGGGTCGAGTACTTTGGCTGAAAGCACAAAACTGGATCGCGCAAACACGTCTTCTGGCATGAGCTTGACGCCCTTGGGCAACAAGCTGTGCAGCTCAATGAAGCTCTTGACGGCAGTGAACAAACCATCGCGCAAGCCGCTGTCGTGCGTACCGCCAGCGGTGGTGGGAATCAAGTTGACATAGCTCTCGCGCACAGGTTGGCCGTCTTCTGTAAACGCCACCGCCCAGCTGGCGCCCTCACCTTCGGCGAAGCTGTCGTTGTTGCCGTCGGCAAAGCCTTCACCTTCAAACAAAGGAATCACTGGCTCGCCATTCAGAGTTTGCATGAGGTAGTCGCGAAGGCCAGCCTTGTATTGCCAGGTTTGGGTTTCCTTGGTTTTCTCATTTAGCAAGGTGACTGTCACACCGGGCATGAGAACCGCCTTGCTTCGAAGCAAATGCGTGAGCTCGTTCATTGGCAGAGCACTGGATTCGAAGTATTTGGCATCGGGCCACACACGCACTGTGGTGCCCTGTTTGCGGTCACCATCACCGGCTTTGCGCGTGACCAACTGCTCAATGACATCACCACCAGAGAAAGTCAAAGAAGCCACTTGACCCTCTCGGTAACTTGTGGCTTCCAAACGTTTTGCCAACGCATTGGTCACACTCACACCCACACCATGCAGACCACCAGAAAAACTGTAGGCCCCGCCCTTGCCTTTGTCGAACTTGCCACCCGCATGCAAACGCGTAAACACCAGCTCGATGACCGGTGCTTTTTCCTCAGGATGCAAGCCAAATGGAATACCACGGCCATCGTCTTCGATGCTGACCGACCCATCGACATGCAAAACCACCTTGATTTTTTTACCGTGACCTGCCAAAGCTTCATCGGCTGCGTTATCAAGCACCTCTTGAATGACGTGCAAGGGGTTGTCGGTTCGGGTGTACATGCCCGGTCGCTGTTTGACGGGCTCTAGGCCTTTGAGGACTCGAATGGAGCCTTCGCCATATTCGGGAGATGATTTTGCTGAGGTTGTAGTAGCCATGGGCGCAGATTGTAGTGTGAAATCAGGCAAAGTACTGGATAAATTTACAGCCCAAGCACCGAGCCAAAGCTGGCCACCATCGTGCATCATTCAGGTCATCTGGCTTTCAAGCCAACCAGTTTCATCAGGAGTTTGCAAAGATGCATGGCACAGAAGCCCCTTCCTCTTGGATTCAAAAATGGTCGCACTTGGCCAAACCGCAAAGTCAGGTCTTGGACCTGGCCTGTGGCGCCGGTAGGCACATGCAGTATTTCAAGTCTCAAGGCCACCATTGCACGGGCGTTGACCGCTCAGCGCAAGCCCTGGCAGAGGCTGCCCTCCACGGACGGGTCTTAGAAGCAGACATTGAAGGCGGTCCTTGGCCCCTGAGCGGTCAGACCTTTGATGTGGTGGTGGTGACCAATTACCTGTGGCGTCCATTGATGCCCCATATTTTGGCCAGTCTGGCGCCAGAGGGGCTTCTGATGTACGAGACGTTTGCAATGGGACACGAAAAAATAGGCAAACCTTCAAGGCCCGACTTTCTGCTTCAACCAGGTGAGTTGCTTCGAACATTCGCCCCACTTCGCGTGATTGCTTATGAAGACGGTTATTGGGAACAACCCGCCAAATACATCCAAAGAATCGTCGCAGTTCGGCAAGTCGCCAATCAGGACGGTCAGTTTTGCCTTAGCAGTCGTTAGAATGCTTGTTTGTCGTTCTAATCACTCGCCATGACGAAACCATTTCAACCCATTACAGGCAGCATTCCCGCTTTGGTCACTCCCATGTTGGAGGACGGTTCCGTGGATTACGTCAGCCTTCGAAAATTGATCGATTGGCACATCGCCGAAGGCACCGATTGCATTGGGGTTGTAGGTACAACGGGTGAGTCACCCACCGTCAATGTCGAAGAACACCGCGAAATCATTCGTGTGTCGGTAGAACAGGCCAAAGGACGTGTGCCCATCATGGCGGGTTGCGGCGCCAACTCCACAGCCGAAGCCATTGAGCTGGCTCAATTCGCGCAAAGTGTGGGCGCCGATTGCCAGTTGCAAGTTGTCCCCTATTACAACAAGCCAACCCAAGAAGGCATCTACCAACATTTCAAGGCCATCGCAGAAGCGGTGCCCAATTTGCCCATCATTTTGTACAACGTGCCTGGCCGCACCGTGGCCGATATGCAGCATGAAACGGTTTTGAGACTTGCACAAGTTCCTGGCATTGTGGGCATCAAAGAGGCCACAGGGAACATTGAACGCGCGCAGTGGCTCATTCGCGATTTGCCCAAAGAATTTGCGGTGTACTCTGGCGACGATCCCACCGCTGTGGCCCTCATGTTGTGTGGTGGCAAGGGCAATGTCAGCGTATCTGCCAATATTGCACCTCGTTTGATGCGCGAACTTTGCATGGCCGCCATTGCTGGCAATGTTCAAAAGGCCATGGAAATTCAATTTCAACTCATGCCTATTCACAAGAACTTGTTTGTCGAGGCCAATCCTATTCCAGTCAAGTGGGCCATGGCTCGCATGGGCTTGTGCGGTGGTACATTGCGTCTGCCAATGACAGAACTCTCAAAATCGCAGCACCCAGTGGTGGAAGCTGCTTTGCGTGCCAGCGGACTTATTTAAGGACAACCCAGTGAATCGATTTGCCACTTCTGCTCGTCAATTGACTCCCTTGGCTTGTGTTGCCACCCTCACCTGTTTCTTGTCAGGCTGCTCAACACTTGAAGACAGCAAAATTGACTACAAGCGTGCCAGTCAAGCCACAACGCTTGAAGTCCCCCCCGACCTCACCCAGTTAAAACGCGACTCTCGATATCAAGTGTCCGGATCCAACAGCGCCTCTGCCATGGCTGCAGCTTCAGGCACTATGGGTCGCTCAGCCAACGATGCAGGCACAGCCACCAATCAAGCAGGCAATGCACGCATTGAAAGATCTGGCTCCCAACGTTTTCTGATCGTTCAGAGAAACGCCGATTCTGTCTGGGAACCTCTGCGTGAGTTCTGGAAAGACAATGGCTTTGTACTGACACTCGATCAACCAGAACTGGGCATCATGGAGACAGACTGGGCAGAAAATCGCGCCAAATTGCCACAAGACTTTATTCGCAGAACCTTGGGCAAAGTGTTCGACTCCATTTACTCTACAGGTGAACGCGATCGCTTTAGAACGCGTGTTGAACGAACAGCCAATGGCGTAGAAATCACCATCACACACAGAGGCATGGCGGAGATTTACACCACCAACACCAAAGATGCCACCGTATGGGCGCCTCGCGCGGCAGACGCCGAATTGGAAATTGAATTTCTGCGTCGACTGATGATGCGCTTGGGTGATCAAAATCTGACTGCTGGCTCACCCACCAACAAAGCAGTCACTGGCACAAGCGCGTCTACGCCAATGAGTATCCTACCCAGTGATGTCAAAGTCACCAAGCTAAGCAACTTGCCAGCCATTGAAATCAAAGACGGTTTTGACCGCGCATGGCGCAGAGTCGGCGTTGCCATTGACCGCACTGGCTTCACAGTCGAAGACCGTGATCGTGCACAAGGCGTGTTCTTTGTGCGTTATGCGCCGCCTGGTACTTCAGACAAAGAGCCTGGTTTCTTTGCCAAGCTTTTCGCCAGCAAGAAGGACATTCCAACGCTTGCCAAATATCGAATTGCTGTGACCAGCAAAGGCGACATCTCTACGGTTCAGGTTCAAGCTGCAGACGGCATGCCAGAAACTTCTGCCAATGCAGAAAGAATCATTAAATTGTTGGCAGACGAAATCAAATAAGTACCGTTCGACCTTAAGTCCAAAAGGCCTGGACGAAAAAAAACCCCGCGAAGCGGGGTTTTTCTTTGACTGCCAAGAATTACTTCTTAGGAGCTTCTGCAGGAGCAGGCGCTGCAGCAGGTGCTGGTGCAGCGGCTGGAGCAGCAGCGTCAGCTGGCTTGGCATCAGCAGCAGGAGCAGCAGGAGCTGGAGCAGCAGCTGGAGCGGGTGCTGGAGCTGGTGCGGGAGTTTCTTTTTTACCGCAAGCGGCCAAAGCAGCAGCAGCGATCACGGCAGCCAAAACGAGGGACTTGTTCATGATTATTATCCTTAAAGTGAATGAAAAACAATTTCCGGGAAATTGCCATCAAGGTTAAAAAACCCTGTTGACAGAACAGCAAGCACTCGAGCTCTTGCCGTTCAGCCTTGAATTATAGCTTTATTGGCGCGTCACCTGCAGTGCCGCCATTCAGGGCTCTGAATGCCACCAGCCCTCTTCCCACCAAGCCTGCATCAATTCAGCGGCAGGTGCGCTCAAAATCGATGCCTCTTTGGCACTCAGCGTCTTTTCATTGGCCAGCTTTTGCAGCAATTTGGCATCTCGGCCAGAGGCACGGAAGCTTTCACCATTGACAAAGATGTGTTTGGGATCAAAGAGCATTTTGGTTCGCCGATCCAGGTGAATGGGGCACGGCCATGACCACTGACCCAGGTCATCTGGATGGGGGGGGTCGAACCAGACATTGGGTTTGGGCTCGGTCAATGCTTCACCCAACAAACAATTCAAAATTTGAGGATCTTTCAAGGCTTTGGTGACGGCTTGGAGGGCAAATTTTTGCAAAGCAGGCGGAATGCCAGCATCGCGAACAGCGGCTGTTTGTCTAGGGTCTTGGTAAATGACATCCAAACTTGAACCTGCTTTATCAGACATGTCATCTGACATGACCTCTGATAGCCCCATGAGCAGTTCGCTGGCCAATTGGGCTGTGCGCGGGGCCTTGAAACCAATCGAGTAAGTCATGCATTCGCCCACTGCAATGCCGTCGTGGGCATAGCCTGGTGGGAGATACAGCATGTCACCGGGGTTCAGCAAATACTCGGCCTCAGGCTTGAAGTCTTTCAATATTTTGAGTGGCACGCCTTCCTGTAACTCAAACTTTTTCTGCCGCCCAATACGCCACTTGCGCTGTCCATGGGCTTGCAACAAAAACACGTCATAGCTGTCAAAGTGCGGCCCAACGCCACCGCCATCGGTGGCAAAACTGATCATCAAATCGTCAAGCCTGGCATCTGGCACAAAGCGAAATTGCTGCAAAAGCGCATGAACAGCGTCGTTGTGCAAATCGACGCCTTGAACCAATACTGTCCAATTTGGCGTCTTCAATGAAGGCAAGCTTTTGCGCTTCATGGGGCCTTTTTTCAAGGTCCATTTTTCGCCTTTTCGAACAATCTGACGCGACTCCACCTCTTCGCTTTCAAGCATTTCAAGCAGGCTGGTTCTGTCAATCAGCGGCTTCAAGCCGGGAATGGCTTGCCCAATGAGAAGTGGTTTCTTCTGCCAATGGCGCTTCATGAATTCGGTTGGGCTCAATCCGCCCAGCAAGTTTAAGGGGGTGTTTTTTTGCATCACATTCAATTCAAAAACGATTTCAAAACTGCGACAATTCTCAGATGGATATTACTTCTCAATGTGTGGTCGAACTGACCTGGACGCTCAAAGATACTTTGGGCGAAGTTTTAGACGAGCTTGACGAGCCCGTGGCTTTCTTCGTGGGGGGGAATGATTTGCTGCCCAAAATTGAAGAGGCGCTGCAGGGCCATGCGGCGGGGGCGAAAGTCGATTTACACCTCGAGCCTGAAGATGCATTTGGCGATTTTGACGAAAATTTACTTTTCTTAGAGCCCAAAGCACTCTTTCCCAAAGACATCGAAGAAGGCCTGACCATTGAAGGCACTGCGCTTCCCTCTGGCTGCAATCCCGATGCGCCGCGCAATGTGCTGTACACCATCACCGAAATTTACCCAGACCATGTGGTGTTAGATGGCAACCATCCCCTGTCGGGTATCGCTCTTCGCATCAGCTTGCAAGTGAAGCACGTTCGCACGGCCACCGCCGAAGAACAAGAGGCTGGCACTTGCGGCACTGGTTTTTTCAAAATTGAAATTGGTGATACCCCAGGCTCAGCCGGTGGCTTATTGCATTGAAGCTTCTATTTGGATTTTTTGGGGGGCGTACTAGACAAAGACCTTAGGCCTTGCCAGTTGAACCATAGCCACCCTGCCCTCGCTCACTGGAGGCGCCAAATTCCGTCACCACATTGAAACGAGCTTGCACCACAGGCACGATCACCATTTGCGCAATGCGTTCCATCGGTTGAATGGTGAAAGCTTCTTGACTGCGATTCCAACAACTCACCATCAGCGGGCCTTGATAGTCGCTGTCAATCAATCCAACCAAATTGCCCAGAACAATACCGTGCTTGTGACCTAAGCCCGAACGCGGTAGCAGCATGGCTGCAAAGCCAGGATCTTGGAGATAAACCGAAAGCCCCGTCGAGATCAATTGCCAAGCATTGGGTGCCAGCGTTAAGGGCGCATCCAAACAAGCACGCAAATCGAGTCCAGCACTGCCAGGGGTTGCATACGTTGGCAGTTGATCTGCCATTCGGGGGTCTAAGATTTTGACGTCAACGTTCATCATTTTTTGCATGACTCAATGTTTGGAAAGACGGCTGGCAATGTCTTGAATCAACTGATATGCCAGTCGGATTTTGGTATCACGGGGTAACTCTTTGGCACCTTGTGCATCAACCAGCAGCAGTGCGTTGTCGTCTTGACCAAAGGTGCTTGGGCCAATGTTGCCCACCAACAAAGGCACACCTTTTCGAGCACGTTTGGCAGTGCTGTGCGCCAGTAAATCGTGGCTTTCTGCCGCAAATCCAACGCAAAACAAATCGCCCTTCTGAGCGCGTGCCGATTGAGCCACCATGGCCAAAATATCAGGGTTCTCGACAAAGCTCAGTGCTGGGGTGTCACCAGACCCGTCCTTTTTAATTTTTTGCTCAGCCGAGTTTGCTGGCCGCCAATCGGCAACGGCGGCGGCTGCAATGAACACAGTGGCCTCAGCAGCTGCTGCTTGAACCGCTTCGTGCATTTGCAAGGCCGATCGCACATTCAGGCGTTTGACTTCTCGCGGGGTCGGCAGACTGACAGGGCCAGCGACCAAAGTCACTTCAGCGCCAGCATGCTGGGCAGCACGCGCAATGGCAAAACCCATTTTGCCGCTGGACAAATTGGTGATGCCCCGAACCGGATCAATGGCTTCATACGTGGGACCGGCTGTGATGAGCACGTGTTGGCCTGACAGCACCTTAGGCGTCCAAAAAGCTTCCAGCGCATCGACAATTTCGTCGGCTTCCAGCATCCGACCATCGCCAGTTTCACCACAGGCTTGGTCACCTTGACCAACGCCCAGCACATGAGCGCCATCGGCTTTGAGTTGCGCCACGTTGCGCTGAGTGGCTGGGTGCGCCCACATTTCACGGTTCATGGCGGGTGCCAAAATAAGGGGCACGGTTTGTAGGGGCCTGGCCAAGCACATGAGGCTGAGCAACTCATCTGCCTTGCCATGAATGAGTTTGGCCATGAAATCGGCACTGGCCGGCGCGATCAAGAGGGCGTCGGCTTCTCGGCTTAAATTGATGTGGGCCATGTTGTTGCCCTCGCGCGAGTCCCACTGCGAGGTGTAAACCGGCTGGCCCGACAGCGCTTGCATGGTGACAGGGGTGATGAATTGCGCAGCAGCTTCGGTCATGACCACCTGCACCTTGGCACCCGCCTTGACAAGCGAGCGGCACAATTCGGCCGCCTTGAAACAGGCAATGCCCCCTGTGAGTCCTAAAACAATGCGTTTTCCGTGCAAATCGTTCATGTTTGGCAATGTAGCAGATCGGGAGACCTTTATAATCTCGTTTTCCATCTCCCGGGTGCTTTGCATCCCGTCCTGGACATGACCAAATTCGTCTTCGTCACCGGTGGTGTGGTGTCTTCCCTCGGTAAGGGAATTGCCTCCGCCTCGCTCGCCGCGATCCTTGAATCGCGCGGCCTCTCAGTCACCCTCATCAAGCTTGACCCGTACATCAATGTCGACCCCGGCACCATGTCGCCGTTTCAGCATGGTGAGGTGTTTGTCACCGACGACGGTGCCGAAACCGACCTCGATTTGGGCCACTACGAGCGCTTCATCAACACCCGCATGAAGAAGGCCAACAACTTCACCACGGGTCAAATTTACAAAAGCGTGCTTGAAAAAGAGCGCCGCGGCGATTACTTGGGCAAGACGGTTCAGGTCATCCCTCACATCACCAATGAAATTCAGGATTTCATCAAGCGAGGTGCAGGCTTTGGTACCCCTGAGGCTGTTGATGTGGCCATTGTGGAAATTGGCGGCACCGTGGGCGACATCGAGTCCTTGCCCTTTTTAGAGGCAGTGCGCCAACTGAGCTTGCGCTTAGGGCCCAACAATGCAGCCTTTGTGCATCTCACTTACGTGCCATGGATTGCTGCAGCAGGCGAACTCAAGACCAAGCCAACACAGCACACGGTCCAGAAACTGCGGGAAATTGGCATTCAACCCGATGCGCTCCTGTGCCGTGCCGACCGCATGATTCCTGAAGACGAGAAAGACAAAATCTCCCTCTTCACCAACGTCCAAACCTGGGGCGTGATTTCCATGCCGGATGTCGACACCATTTACAAAGTGCCGCGCGTCTTACACGAGCAAGGTCTAGACGCTCTCATTTGCGACCGTTTGCACATCAACACCCCACCCGCCAACCTCAAGCGCTGGGACGATTTGGTGTATGAAACCGAGCACCCCCGAGGCGAAATCTCCATTGCCATGGTGGGCAAATATGTGGAGCTGTCTGACAGCTACAAATCGGTCAATGAAGCTTTGCGCCATGCGGGCATGCGCAACCATGTGCGCGTCAAAATTGAGCACATCGATTCCGAAACCATCACGCCAGAATCAGTGGCACAACTGGCCAAATTTGATGGCATTTTGGTGCCTGGTGGTTTTGGCAAGCGCGGCATTGAAGGCAAAATTCAAACAGCCCGTTTTGCACGCGAAGGCAAAGTTCCTTACCTGGGTATTTGCCTGGGTATGCAAGTGGCTACCATTGAATATGCACGCCACGTGGCAGGCATGAAAGACGCCAACAGCACCGAATTTGAGCCCGAAACACCCTTCCCTGTCATTGCGCTCATCAACGAATGGAAAGATGCCGACGGCACCATCCAAGTGCGCGACGCACAATCCGATTTAGGGGGCACCATGCGTTTGGGCGCTCAAAGCTCCGATGTTGCAGCAGGCAGTTTGGCGCACGGTATTTATGGCCCTGTGGTCACTGAGCGTCATCGCCATCGCTACGAAGCCAACGTCAATTATTTAGACACGTTGCGCAAAGCGGGTTTGGTCATCTCAGCCCTGACCCAACGCGAACAACTCACTGAAATCGTTGAGCTTCCAACGTCTGTGCATCCTTGGTTTGTCGGTGTGCAATTTCACCCCGAATTCAAATCAACACCCTGGGATGGCCACCCCTTGTTCAATGCTTTCATCAAGGCATCCATCGATCACCAACAAGGTGCAAAACACCTGAAGGCTGTCGCTTAACAAATCGCGACCCCTCACCAAATAGACCAGGAACACCATGAAACTGTGCGGATTTAATGTTGGGCTAGACCAGCGCTTCTTTTTGATTGCCGGCCCTTGCGTCATTGAGTCCGAGCAATTGCAAATGGACACGGCCGGCACCTTGAAAGAGATCACCTCGGCCTTGGGCATTCCATTCATCTTCAAGAGCAGCTACGACAAAGCCAACCGCTCATCAGGCAGCACCTTCCGCGGCCCCGGCATGGAAAAAGGTTTGGAAATATTGGCCAAGGTCAAGCGCGAACTTCATGTCCCTATCCTCACCGATGTGCACACCGAAGCCGACATTCCCACAGTGGCTGCCATCGTGGACGTGCTGCAAACCCCTGCCTTCCTGTGCCGCCAAACCGACTTCATCCGAGCCGTGGCCCAATCTGGCAAACCGGTCAACATCAAAAAGGGGCAGTTCTTGGCCCCTCACGATATGAAGAATGTGATCGACAAAGCGCGTGCAGCTGCCCGTGAGGCAGGACTACCAGAAGACAACTTCATGGCCTGCGAACGCGGCGCCAGCTTTGGGTACAACAATTTGGTGTCTGACATGCGCAGCTTGGCCATCATGCGCGAAACAGGTGCGCCCGTGGTTTACGACGCCACCCACTCCGTTCAATTGCCCGGCGGCCAAGGCACCAGCTCTGGCGGCATGCGCGAGATGGTGCCTGTGTTGTCGCGTGCAGCGGTGGCTGTGGGCGTTGCAGGCTTGTTCATGGAAACACACCCCAACCCAGCAGAGGCCATGTCGGATGGCCCCAATGCCGTGCCTTTAAAGCACATGAAAGCCTTGTTAGAAACATTGCTAGAGCTGGACGCTGTCACCAAAAAGAACCCCTTCTTAGAGAATAACTTTCAATGATTCACGGCACCCATGAGCCGTACCTGAAACATCACGTTTTTTAATTTAGACAGAGAGAGAACCAAAATGAGTGCGATTGTTGACATTGTGGGCCGCGAAATCTTAGACAGCCGCGGCAACCCCACCGTTGAATGCGATGTGTTGCTGGAGTCCGGCGTGATGGGCCGTGCCGCAGTCCCTTCTGGCGCTTCTACCGGTAGCCGAGAAGCCATTGAATTGCGCGATGGCGACAAAAGCCGCTACCTGGGCAAAGGCGTATTGAAAGCGGTTGAGCACATCAACACCGAAATTTCCGAAGCCGTGTTGGGCCTCGACGCATCCGAGCAGTCATTCCTCGACAAAACCCTCATCGACTTGGACGGTACAGACAACAAGAGCCGTTTGGGCGCCAATGCCATGCTGGCCGTGTCTATGGCTGTGGCCCGCGCTGCAGCTGAAGAATCTGGCTTGCCTTTGTACCGCTATTTTGGCGGCATGCACGCTTGCCAGTTGCCCGTGCCCATGATGAACGTCATCAATGGCGGCGCACACGCCAATAACAACCTCGACTTGCAAGAGTTGATGATCATCCCCGTGGGCGCCCCTAGCTTTCGAGAAGCTGTGCGTTATGGCGCCGAAGTGTTCCACGCTTTGAAGAAAATCATTCACGACAAGGGCATGAGCATTGCCGTGGGTGACGAAGGTGGCTTTGCCCCCAACGTGCCCAACCACGAAGCCGCCATTCAAATGATTTTGGACGCTATCAGTGCCGCTGGCTACACGGCTGGCGAACAAATTGCCATTGGCCTCGACTGCGCTGCCAGCGAGTTTTACAAAGACGGCAAATACGAACTCGAAGGTGAAGGCTTGTCTTTAACCGGCGAGCAGTGGATCGACATGTTGGCCACTTGGGTCGACAAGTACCCCATCATCAGCATTGAAGACGGCATGGCCGAGGGCGACTGGGACGGCTGGAAGTTGCTCACCGAGCGTTTGGGCCAAAAGGTTCAAATTGTGGGCGACGACTTGTTCGTGACCAACACCAAGATTTTGAAAGAAGGCATCGACAAAGGCATTGCCAATTCGATCCTGATCAAGATCAACCAAATTGGCACCTTGACCGAAACTTTTGCGGCCATCGAGATGGCCAAGCGCGCGGGTTACACCGCCGTCATCAGCCACCGCTCTGGTGAAACTGAAGACTCCACCATTGCCGACATTGCCGTGGGCTTGAACGCGGGTCAAATCAAAACCGGCTCGATGAGCCGCAGCGATCGCATGGCCAAGTACAACCAACTGCTGCGCATCGAAGAAGACTTGGGCGATGTGGCTGAGTATCCTGGTCGCTCCGCGTTTTACAATTTGCGTTAATATTATTTGAAACTATTTTTCCAGACAGCCCTCCTCAATGCTCATGGACAACCGTCTTTTGCCAGCCATCTTGATCACCTTGCTGCTGGTCTTGCAGGGTCAAATTTGGCTTGGCAAAGGCAGCGTTCCCACCGTCATTGAGTTGGAAAATAAAATCCAAGTTCAAAACGAGTTGAATGCCAAAGCCAAGCGCATCAATGGCCAACTCAACTCTGAAGTCAACGACCTCAAAGAAGGTTTGAACACCGTGGAAGAACGTGCCCGTCATGAACTGGGCATGGTCAAAGCGAACGAAATTTTCGTGCAGATCGAGAAATGACAGATCCGGTCGAGTGGGCCGGCTTCGTGTTGTCGTTGGCAATGGTCTATTGCAACATTCGCCAAATTCATTGGGGATGGTTGTTGGCCATCCTCAGCTCTTTTCTTTATGGCTTTGTTTTTTGGAAAACAGCGCTTTATGGACAAGCGGCATTGCAAGTGATGTTCATCGTGATGGCAGCCTGGGGCTGGCAACAGTGGCTTCAAGGCCAATCTCAGAATGAGGCTTCAACAGACAGGACAGCCACTGACCCACTTCCGATCAGCTCACTCCAACGACATGAATGGCAACGAGCAGGGCTGGCAACACTTCTGGCTTGGTCTTTTTGCACCGTGGTTCTTCAACAATTCTCCGACAGCAAGGTGGTGGGTTTAGACGCCTTGATCACCGCCTTGGCATTGTTGGGGCAATATTTGTTAGGTCGCAAAAAAATAGAGACTTGGTGGGTCTGGTTGGCCGTCAACATCCTGACCATTGCACTGATGGTCACGCAACACCTCTGGCTAACTGCCGTCCTCTACTTTGTCTTTGCAGTGCTCAGCGTGGTGGGCTTGAGAGCCTGGCGAAAACAACATGCGCACTGAACCTGTTCGCATCGCCTTGCTTGGCGCAGAGAGCACTGGCAAAACCAGCCTGAGCTTGGCCATGTCAAAGGCGTTGAGTGCACATGGCCTCTCCGTTTTCACAGTCACAGAAAAGCTTCGAGAGTGGTGCCATCGCCATGGCCGAACGCCCGAGGCTCATGAGCAAGCTCAGATTGCAGCATCTCAATTGGAAGCTATTTTTTCCATCCAAGAGGGCTGGGTCATCGCCGACACAACGCCCCTGATGACCGCGGTCTACAGCGATTTTATTTTTCAAGACAAATCTCTTTACGACTTTGCGCTGGCGCACCAAAGCAAATTTGATGTCACGCTGGTGATGGGTCTGGATGTCGCTTGGGTTGCCGATGGTTTGCAAAGAGACGGCGAACATGTGCGAGAACCCGTGGACAGTTTGCTTCGGCAAGCTTTGTCTCAGGCCAGCATTCCTTTCAAGGTCATTTACGGCCAAGGCCAAGCCAGAGTGAATGCGGCCCTACTGGCACTCCAAGACAGCTTGCGCCCCGAACTCCAAAGTCTTCTGGCTTCACTGCCTCTTTTAGCGACGCAACAGGAGCGAGAAAACGCTCAATTTGGTCTAAATCGGGGACGGATCGCTTGGCGCTGCGACTTGTGCAGCGACGCAGATTGCGAACACAAATTGTTCAGCGGTTTGCTGAAATCTTGACTCTCAATGCAGCCCTGGGCCTGTGGGAGGTGAAACCTCTGCTTGGGTGAACAAACTGGCTGCATCAACAGGGTCAAAATGGTACTGCTGACCGCAAAACTCGCAACCCACCTCGATGGATTCCCGCTCAGCCAGAATACTCTCCACCTCGGCTGTGCCCAAGCTTTTGATCATTCGGCCCACTCGCTCTCTGCTGCATCGGCACTGAAAGCGCGGCCCTGTTTCAGCCGCCAAGGGTTCAAATCGGAGCAACGGCTCTTCCCAAAAGAGGCGATGCAATATGCTGTCAACATCTAGGCCCAACAACTCTTCGGGCTTCAAACTCTTGGACAGAATAGAAATCCGGTTGTAGTCCTCATCCTTGCCAAGTGCCGATTCGCGTTCAACCGCATCGTAACGACCTGCCAAGTTGCCTTCACCTTCCATTGGCAAGCGCTGAATGAGCAGACCTGCGGCAACCTTTGAATTGGCAGCCAGAACCAAGGTGGTATCGAGTTGCTCCGACTGAAGCATGTAGTGTTCAAGCACCTCGCTTAATTTTTCAATTTTTTCCTTTCGATCGCCAAACAAAGGCACCACGCCCTGATAGGGCTGCTGTCCTGGCAATCGGTCTAAGGGGTCTAAGGTGATGGCACATCGGCCCTCGTTGTGCTGGTTCACCATGTGGCTGAGCAAAGCATCCGGCGCAACCTCGCCCTGCACAGTGGCGGTAGCCCGAAATCCGAAGTCGGGCTGAACTTCAACGACCGACAATTTGACAGGGCCGTCTCCAAACACCTGGAGCACCAAAGCACCATTGAACTTGATGTTGGCCTGCATCAAAATGGCTGCAGCCGACATTTGACCCAACAGCTCAGAGACAGGTGCCGGATAGGGCCCGGTCTCGGTATTGGCTGCACGCCTTTGCAGAGACTCTTGCCAAGCGTCGGTTAAACGCACAATGGCGCCCCTGACAGGCAAGCCTTCGAATAAAAATTTATGCAATTCAGACAATTTTTTTCAGCCCCGATTGAAAGCGTTGTGCATTCAGAACGTAATTTTTGGCAGACATTCGCAGGCCCTGAATTTGTTCTGGGCTTAACTCGCGCACCACTTTGGCAGGCGAACCCATGATCATCGAACCATCTGGAAATTCTTTGCCTTCTGTGACCAGGGAGCCGGCACCCACCAAACAATTTTTCCCAATTTTGGCGCCATTCAACACCACGGCCCCGATGCCAATCAGCGACTCATCACCAATGGTGCAGCCATGCAGCATCACTTGATGCCCCACCGTGACGTGCTTGCCAATGGTCAAAGGCTTTCCATGGTCTGCATGAAGCACACTGCCATCTTGAATGTTGCTGCCTTCTCCAACCTGAATGGTTTCGGTATCGCCGCGAATCACGGTGCCAAACCAAACGCTGACATTGGCAGCCAACACCACATCCCCCATGACTTGGGCACTGTCAGCCACCCAAGCGCTTTCAGCCACGAGGGGTCGCTTGTCATCCAAAGAATAAATGGCCATATCAATTGCTCCTAAGGGCATTTAAAACCTCCATTGTAGGCAACCCTAAAATAGCGCATGGCCGAACCTTCTCCAACCCCATTGAACCAGCACCTGCGCGCAGCGGTCTTAGGCCCCTTGCTGGCTCGAAATGCGGTCCAAAAGGCCGAATTGACATTGGCCTTGGACTTGGACTTGCCCATCGAACCGCTGGCGCATGTGAGCGACCCTGGCGGCATACCCGGTCGGCCGGCCAAACCTGATTTGGTGTCGCATACCGCCTTGAAGTCAAAACCATTGACCACCCCAGATGGCAGAGCCTTGCTGCTGCATGCCATTGCGCACATTGAGCTCAACGCAATTGACCTGGCATTGGATGTGGTTTGGCGGTTTGAAGGCCTGCCTGAAGATTTTTACCTTGACTGGGTGCGCATTGCCAAAGAGGAAGCCAAGCATTTTTTGCTCATTCAAAAGCATTTGCTTGGGATGGGCTATGACTATGGCCACTTCCCGGCACACAACTCTCTGTGGGAAATGGCAGAGCGAACCCGCGGTGATATTTTGGCTCGCATTGGCTTGGTCCCCAGAACCATGGAAGCGCGGGGCCTAGATGCCTCACCCGCCGTCAAAAACAAGCTCATCAGTGCTGGCGACCACGCAGCAGGCCGCATCATGGACATCATTTTGGAAGAAGAAATTGGTCACGTCGCTGCGGGCAATCGCTGGTATCGGTATGTGTGTGAAACTCGGGGACTCGACCCCATTCACACCTACCGTCAACTGATTCAGCAATACGATGCACCCAAACTCAAGTCGCCATACAACCTCGAAGCCAGACGATTGGCTGGATTTGATGAAGAAGAATTGAACTATTTGGCGGTCAATGGCTTGTGAAACAAAACCATTAAAACGATCATGCAAATCAATGCGTCATTCAAAGGGTTTCCAGGGCATCATGCGCCAGTCGACTTGGCCCACATTGGTGATCAGAACTGGCATATCTTGAAAGGCCACCTGCCCTTCCCCTTGGCCGTCATCAAAGCGTCAGCCATTGCCCATAACTTGAAGTGGATGCAAGATTTCTGCAGCAAGCGCCAGCTCGATATTGCGCCGCATGGCAAAACCACCATGTCGCCAGAGTTGTACAAAATGCAAATTGACGCAGGCGCTTGGGGCATCAGTTTTGCCACGGTGTTTCAAGCTGGCTTGGGCATTCGCAATCAAGTCAAACGAATCATCATTGCCAACCAGGTTTTTCAGGCATCCGATTTAGAAGCCTTGTCGCATCTGCTTAAAACTCATTCTGATGTCAGCGTTTTCTTTTTGGTCGACTCTCTGGCACAACTCAAACAGATTGAATCTTGGCGCGCCAGCAGCTCTTCTCAACAAGCTTTCTCTGTGCTCATTGAACTGGGCATCGCTGGCAAACGTACCGGCTGCAGAGACCATGCAACTGCCATGCAGTTAGCCCGGGAAATCAAAGCCACAAACGGCCTGTTGTTGGCGGGCATTGAGTGCTACGAAGGCGCTTTGGCCACCTGTCACCATGAGCACGACCAAGCGGCCGTCGCCACCTTGATGCAGCGCGTTCAAAACTTAGCTTTGGCTTGCGAAAAAGAAGACTTGTTCCAATGCTCAGAAGTGCTCATCACAGCAGGCGGATCTGCCATCTTTGATCTGGTTGCGGCGCACCTTCAACCACAACTGAGCAGACCAGCTCGAGGCATCTTGCGATCAGGTTGCTACCTCACGCATGATCACGTCGAGTATCGAAAAATGTTGAGATGCGTTGGCGAGCGACTCAAGCTCACAGAAACTCTCAAGCCGGCACTGGAAGTCATTAGTTCGGTTCAATCTTGCCCAGAAGCTGGCCTGGCCTTACTGTCCATGGGCAAACGCGATGTGTCGTACGACTTGGATTTACCAGTGCCCATTTGGCAAGCTGCCTTGGGCGATGCGGCAGTGAGTTCGGTGCCAGCACATTGGGAAATCAAGGCCTTAAACGATCAGCATGCTTATCTGCATTTCAACCCGCAATCACCAGCCTCTGAGCACCCTGTTGTGGGGCAAATCATAGGCAGCGGCATTTCGCATCCTTGCACCACCTTTGACAAGTGGCGCTGGATGCCCATTATCAACGATGATTATGTCGTCACCAGCGGCATCTCAATTCATTTTTAAAACAATCACCCCCTAGGGTGGTGCTGCGCATGCAAGTTCTTCAAGCGCTCCCTGGCAACGTGGGTGTAGATGGTGGTCGTTGAAATATCAGCATGACCCAGCAAGACTTGAACGGATCGCAAGTCGGCACCATGGTTGAGCAAATGTGTGGCGAAGGCATGTCTCAAAGTATGTGGGGACAAAGGTGCAGTGATTCCTGAAGTAAGCGCATATTTTTTGATCAGCTGCCAAAACATGACCCTCGACATGGCTGTCCCCGCCTTGGGCCCACTGGCTGTGACAAACAAATCATCGGTTTGTTTGAGGCCGAGTAAAGCACCCCTAGAATTTTGCAAATAGGCCAGCAAACTGTCGCGCGCCATGTCGCCAAATGGAACCAGCCGCTCCTTGCTGCCCTTGCCCATGACTCGCAAGACACCTTCGTTCAAAGAAACGTGCAGGGTTTTGAGTTTGACCAATTCCGAAACGCGCAAACCGCTGGCATAGAGCAGTTCCAGCATGGCTTTGTCACGCAGACCTAAGCTGGTGTTTTCATCCGGCGCAGACAACAAAGCATCTACCTGGTCTTCGGACAAAGTTTTGGGCACACGCAAAGCTTGCTTGGCTGCCAGCATTCTGAGAGTGGGATCGAATGGAACAATTCGCTCGCGCAGGGCCCAACGGTAATAGCGCTTGAAAACTGTTAGGCGGCGATTGGCTGACGTGGCTTTAGACAGGCTGTGCCTGGCCGCAAAGTAAGCTTGCAAATGAGACTCTTGGGCAGACTCCAAGGGCCCAAAGCCTGATGCTTCTAGCCAATCGGCCAAGGCCTGCAGGTCCCGTCGGTAGGCGGCCAAGGTGTTGGCAGACAAACCATCTTCTAACCAAACCGCATCAACAAAGCGGTCGATGGCGGCTTGGCTTGAAACTGACATCAATCGAGTCTGAGTTTCTGCTTTTCAACCACGCTTTTGTAGACTTCAAATTCAGCTTTGATTTGGGCTGCAAATTGCTCGGGGGTATTGCCAATGATCAAAGAGCCTGTGTCTTCAATGCGTTTGCGAACAGCCGGATCTTCCAAGGCTTTGCGGGTGCCAGCGCTGATTTTGTCAATCACTTCTTTGGGTAAATTCTTAGGCCCCAAAATGCCGTAATAAGCCATGCGATTGACGGGCTCCAAACCAACCTCTTTGAATGTGGGAACATTGGGCAGCTGAGTCAAACGCTGAGGGGCGGCCACCACAATGGGAATCAATCTGCCATTTTGAATAAACGGCAAAGCAGACGGCATGTTGTCAAAAATAATGGGGACTTGGCCCGCAACGGTGTCATTCAAAGCAGGGCCAGCGCCTCTGTAAGGAATGTGGGTAATGAACACACCCGCCAAGCTTTTCCAAAGTTCTGTCTGCAAGTGGCCAATGCCGCCCGTGCCTGAAGACGCATAGGAGTATTTGCCAGGGTTTTTCTTTAACTCAGCCACAAATTCTGCATAGGTGCGTGCTGGGAAACTGGGATGCACGGCAATGACATTGGGCGTGGCCGCAATGTTGATGATGGGGGTGAAGTCTGTAATGGGGTTGTAGGGATTCTTGGGGTTGATGGCAGGATTGGCTGCCGTCGTGGAAACAGTTGCCATACCCAAAGAATAGCCGTCAGGCGCGGCACGCACTGTTTCTTGGGCACCCACCACGCCGCCGCCGCCGGCCTTGTTTTCCACCACCACAGATTGGCCAATGGCCTTGCCCAAAGGTTCAGCAATCACTCGGGCAACGATGTCGGTGGTGCCACCTGGGGCAAAAGGCACCTGCAATTTGACGATTTTGCTGGGGTAATTTTGAGCTCCGGCGGTGCCTGCCACAACACCCAAGGCCAGCACAACGGCTGAAGCCAGCAAACTTTGACGACGGTCCATGAAAACTCCTAAAAATAGCTTCTTAACATCATAAGCAATAACACGGGTGTTCAGAGAACAAACTCTCAAATACAGCCGTTATGCTACGGGGGTGAATTATGCTCAGCTTTTATTTCCCGACTTTTCCCTGATTTTGTGTGGTTACTTTCTGTGCCGCTTCACGGGACTGAACCGCAGTGTTTGGCAACAAGCCGAATTCTTGGTTTATTACTTCTTATTCCCGGTTCTGCTTTTCTACTCGATTGCCAAAAGCCCCTTGGACATTCAAGCTACTTCGAGCTTTTTATTGGCCGGCATCAGCATGGGTTTATCGGGCATTGCACTCAGCTACAGCCTGCCCTACTGGCCTTGGATTGGGGCCAAACTAGACCGCAGAGACCACGCTGCCACTGCTCAAATTGGTTTCAGATTCAACTCTTTCATCGCTTTGGCTCTGGTGGAACGTTTGTCTGGCGCAGAAGGTTTGCTCCTCATTTCCGTGCTCATTGGTTTTTGTGTTCCCATGTTCAATGTGGGAGCGGTGTGGCCCATGGCCCGTCATGGCGACGCTGGTTTTGGCCGAGAGTTGGTTCGCAACCCTCTGATATTGGCCACCACCAGCGGCTTGGCCTTCAATTTATTGGGGTTCAGCATCCCGGCCATCATTGAACCCAGCCTTTCAAAAATTGGGGCGGCCTCCTTGGCTTTGGGACTGATGTCTGCGGGTGCTGGCATGGAAATCAAAGCCTTGAACCAGGGCAAACTTCTGGGCAGCTTGGTGTTGCTTGTGAAACACCTGTTTTTACCCTGCATTGCTTGGGGTTTGGCGCAAATGTTCAAACTAAGCGACTTACAAACCACCGTTTTGCTTATTTTTTCGGCCTTGCCCACTGCGTCAACCTGCTACGTGCTGGCCGCCAGAATGGGCTACAACGGGTCTTTGGTGGCTGGACTGGTCACGCTTTCAACCTTGCTGGGTATGTTGAGCTTGCCCTTGGCTTTGGGCGTCCTTCAAGGTTTGCACTTTTAAGCACGCTGCGCCAAAGACCAGGCCACTTGCTCTTGCACCACGGGATCTGGATGGTTTTGCCAGCGAATCAGGGCCTTTTGCAATGCCATTGCTTCAGCCTCCGTAATGCCACGGCCACGGCCATGCCCCTGCTCGCCCCGCAGTGCATTGCCTGCAGCCAAAGCCACATTTCGAAGCCATCGGGCATGGCCAATTCGCCGAATGGCACTGCCTTCTGTGTGGGCTAAGAAACTGACTTCATCCCATGCGAGCAAATCGAGCAACTGAGGCGCAGTGAGAGCGTCTCGCGAATTGAAATCAGGCAAGGTGCTTTTCTTGGCATATTTGTTCCAAGGACAAGCCCATTGGCAATCATCGCAGCCATAAATTCGATTGCCAATGAGGGGCCGCAATTCATGCGGTATTTCACCCGCATGCTCGATGGTCAAGTAGGAAATACAGCGCCGCGCATCCAATTGGTAAGGGGCCACAATGGCTTTGGTTGGGCACAGATCGAGGCAAGCCGAACAGCTACCACAATGCGATGTGATGGACTCTGTTTCTGGCAACTCAAAGTCGATGAAGATTTCGCCCAAAAAGAAAAATGAGCCTGCATCGCGTTGCAAAACCAGGGTATTTTTGCCCCGCCAGCCCTGCCCACTTCTAACTGCAAGCTCGGCCTCCATCACAGGCGCAGAATCGGTAAACACTCGGTAACCAAAGGGCCCCACCCACTCGGCCATTTGGGCTTGGAGTTGTTGCAGTCGGTGGCGTAAAACTTTGTGGTAATCCCGGCCCCTGGCATAAACCGACACCACCCCCTGCATGGGTTGCTTTAAGGCATGGGCTTCAGTTTCGAGCGATAGATCGGCCGCATTGCTGGGCAAGTAATCCATGCGGACGGTGATCACACTGACGGTGCCAGGCACCAATTCGGAGGGTCTTGCGCGCTTCAGGCCATGACTTGCCATATAGTTCATGCTGCCGTGAAATCCTGCAGCCAGCCAAGCTTTGAGTCCGGGCTCTGCTTCGGACAAATGCACACCTGTCACGCCAATTTGAGAAAATCCCAATGCCTGTGCAGCGTTTTGCATTTTGGACCACAAGGCTGCGGCATCCAGCTTGGCTGCATTGATTGAAAGAGAATGATGAGTGGTGTTCACCCTGAGATTGTAGGAACTCCTGAGCCCCATGGCACAGGCAGCTGGCTATGGACTCATGAAAATCAGACTCAAGCCTTTGCCCAATGCATGGCACAACAAAGCGAATTACTCGATGCTTACCTCGAACTTGAAGGCAACTTGGGTGCCGGCAAAACCACCTTGGTCAGGCATTTGCTGCAGGCCCTAGGCATCAAGGGCCGCATCAAAAGCCCGACCTATGCCGTGGTCGAGCCTCATGAGGCTTTGAATGAAAAAGATGGCTTGCGCTTTCCCATTTGGCATTTTGATTTCTATCGATTCAATGAGCCTGAAGAATTTGAAGAAGCGGGTTTCCGCGATATCTTTGCCAGCCAAGGTTTGAAAATTTCGGAGTGGGCTCAGCAGGCTGAAGGCATGTTGCCCCTGCCCGATTTGAAATTGAAAATCACTGTCAACGAACTCGATGGTCGGCAAGTTGAGGCCAGTGCCTTCACACCCCAAGGTTTGAGTATCTTGCAAGCCCTACAAGCCGCCATTCCCTCTCACTCTCCATTGACGACAGGTCATGCCCATTCAGCGCCGTGATTGGCTCAAATTTTCAAGCCTTGCCTTGATGCTGGGCTGGGCCGATATCTGCAAAGGCGCCAGCCTGTTGGCCGTTCGGGTATGGCCCGCCAGAGACTACTCGCGCGTCACCTTGGAATCCGATGTGGCGTTGAAAACCAAGTACACCTTTGTGCCATCGCCACCGCGCTTGGCCATCGACATTGAAGGCTTGGAACTCAACCCCGCCATCAAGGAATGGGTGGGCAAAATCAAGCCCGACGACCCCAACATCACGGGTGTTCGCGTTGCCCAAAATAGCCCTGGTGTGGTTCGGATGGTGTTTGACTTGAAACAAGCGGTTCAGCCCCAAGTTTTCGCCCTCACACCCGTCGGCAATTACCAACACCGCTTGGTATTGGATTTGTACCCAAGCACGCCCGTAGACCCTTTGGAGAGTTGGATTGCTGAGCGCACCCAAAGCAACGACCCCATCGCCGAGTGGCTCAGCAGAAATTCAAGCACAACTTCCACTTCGAACTCAGCTAGCACCACGGCCAACTCGCCAACGCCAGGCCATGTTCAAAGCCCGCAGAACCATTTACCTGCCCCGCCTGTCACAGATCGATTGATCGTGGTGGCCATCGACCCTGGACACGGCGGTGAAGACCCAGGGGCAATTGGCCCCAATGGCACCAAAGAGAAAGATGTGGTGCTACAAATTGCACTCAAACTGCGCGATCGGATCAACGCCACACAAGTCAAGGGCAGTCCCATGCGGGCTTTTCTGACGCGCGATGCCGATTTTTTTGTGCCTCTGCATGTTCGTGTCCAAAAGGCCAGAAAAGTCCAGGCCGATTTGTTTGTCAGTGTGCATGCCGATGCATTTTTCACACCCAATGCACAAGGCGCCAGCGTGTTTGCGCTCAGTCAAGGCGCGGCCTCCAGCAGTGCAGCCCGTTGGATGGCGTCGCAAGAAAACAAGGCCGATTTGATCGGCGGCATGAATCTGGGCGTGAAAGATTCACAAGTTCAGCAAGCGCTGCTGGACATGAGCACCTCCGCTCAAATCAAAGACAGTTTGAATTTAGGCGGCGCTATTTTGCGTGAAATTGGCAGCATCGGCCGGCTTCACAAACCCAAAGTAGAGCAAGCTGGCTTTGCGGTCTTGAAAGCACCCGATATTCCCAGCGTGCTGGTGGAAACGGCATTTATCAGCAACCCCAGCGAAGAAGCCAAACTGGCCGATCCACAATACCAAAATGACATCGCCGATGCGTTGGTCAAAGGCTTGCAAAAATACTTCGAACGCAACCCACCCTTGGCTCGCAAGCGCTCAACTTAATGAGACTTTTGGTTGGCGCGCCAAGCGCCCCACAGCGCCAATAAGCCTGGGATCAAAATCATGGCCCAAATGATTTTGCTCAAGTGGGTTTGCACAAAGGCTGTTTCGCCAAACAAGTAACCTGCGCCCGTGAGGCCGCACACCCAAATGAAGGCCCCAAGGACATTGAAGGCGACAAAGCGAGATGGGGTCATGGCCGCCACACCCGCTACAAAAGGCACAAAGGTTCTGACAAAAGGCATGAATCGCGCCAAAACGATGGTGATGCCACCATAGGTTTCGTAAAAATTGTGCGCCTTGTCAAAAGCGGCTCGGTTGAAAAAACGCGAGTTTTCCCATTGGAAAACCTTGGGTCCAAAGAAACGACCAATTCGGTAATTGACTTGATCCCCCAAGATTGCCGCAACCAGCAACAAACTCATGGCCAGAGGCAGGCTCAGCAGGCCCGTGCCGCAAAGCGTACCCACCACAAACAACAAAGAGTCGCCCGGTAAGAAAGGCATCACGACCAAGCCAGTTTCCACAAACACAATGAGGAACAGCAAGGCATAAACCCAGATGCCGTAATTGGCCACAAACATCTCCAAATAACGGTCTACGTGGAGAATAAAATCGATCAATTGCATGAAATAGTCCATCTGCAGATTATCCCTTTCTTGAAACACCTCCCCATTCATCGGGAAATAAGGGGGTCCTGCACCTACAATTTGACGATGTCCAAAGTCCAAACGCCGCCCACCATTCGAGAACTGCCTGATGTGCTCATCAGCCAGATTGCAGCGGGTGAAGTGGTCGAAAGGCCAGCATCTGTCGTGCGTGAACTGGTTGACAATGCACTTGATGCGGGTGCGAGCCAAATTACGCTTCGCTTGCTGGGCGGTGGTATTCGCCTGATATCGGTCGAAGACGATGGCTGTGGCATTCCAGCAGAACAACTGCCCATCGCTCTGAAAAGACATGCCACCAGCAAAATTGTAAGCCTGGAAGATTTGGAATCAGTGGCCACCATGGGCTTTCGAGGAGAAGCACTCGCAGCCATGAATTCAGTGTCAGAGATGAGTTTGCTGTCGCGCATTGAAGGTGCACCGAGCGCTTTTCTTTTAGAAGGTCAAACGGGTGAACTTCGGCCGGCAGCCAGGGCCGTTGGCACCACAGTTGAAGTCAAAGAACTCTTCTTTTCAACACCTGCTCGCCGTCATTTTCTAAAGTCTGAAAACACAGAACTGGCCCATTGCATTGAAGCTGTTAGACGTCATGCCTTGGCCAGGCCCGAGGTTGGTTTTGCCATTTGGCACGAAGGCAAGATTGTCGAGCAATGGCGAAGCCACCCAGGCGAAGCGGGCTGGAACCAACGCTTGGCCGATGTCTTGGGCGAAGATTTTGTGGCTTCTTCAGTCAACATCGATTTCAGGTCTGGGCCTGTTCATGTTCGCGGACGGGCCGGCACGCCCGATGCAGCGCGCGCCCGCGCCGACCAACAATTTGCTTATGTCAACGGCCGTTTTGTTCGCGACAAAGTCATTTCCCACGGCGCACGCAGTGCCTATGAAGATGTTCTGCATGGCCAACGCCAACCCGTCTATGTGCTGTATTTGCAAATGGATCCGGCCCGTGTGGATGTCAATGTTCACCCCACCAAAATTGAAGTTCGTTTTCGGGATAGCCGTGAAGTCCATCAGGCCATGCGACACGCCATTGAAAGTGCACTGGCAGTGCCCCGCGCACAGTTGCTTTCTGGCACGCAGGGTGCCAGTGGCGGCCTTTTAGATTCAGAAACCACCCAACCACTTCAACTGCGCCCCAGCCCCAACGCAGCGCCCGTTCACGCCAGTTGGTCGCAACGCGGTATGGCATTTGAAGTTCAGCGCCGCTCAGAAGATCCTGCACAAGCATTGGCTGATTTAAAAACCTTGTGGGGCAATACCCCCAGGCTAGAGGAAGGAACAGCCAGCTTTGCAAGCTCGCCTTCCTTGGCAAAAATTGCTTCCGATGCCTCTTCTCAAGAAGAACATGATTGGCCGCTTGGCCGGGCCATTGCCCAACTGCAAGGCGTTTATATTTTGGCCGAAAACAAGCAAGGCTTGGTGGTGGTTGATATGCACGCGGCGCATGAACGCATTGTGTATGAACGCCTCAAACAGCAACTCGACAGCACTCAAATCAGCAGCCAGCCTTTGTTAATTCCAAGCGCCTTTGCGGCCACGCCCCAAGAGATTGCCACGGCAGAAAGTTGCGCAGAAGTGCTAGCCCAATTGGGACTAGAAATTTCTGCACTCTCAGCCAAAACATTGGCGGTTCGAGCAGTTCCCACATCTTTGGCGCAAGGCGATGCCGTCGAGCTGGCCCGCAGTGTGTTGGCCGAATTGGCACAACACGATGCAGCCACGGTGGTGCAACGCGCCCAAAATGAAATTTTGGCCACCATGGCCTGTCATGGCGCAGTGCGCGCCAATCGCAAACTCACATTGGATGAAATGAACGCCTTGCTCAGACAAATGGAAGACACCGAGCGCTCAGATCAGTGCAACCATGGCCGCCCAACCTGGCGGCAAGTCAGTCTGCGTGAATTAGACGCTCTGTTCTTGCGAGGCCGTTGATGTCCAACACGCCCCCATTGGGTACTCGCAGTCAGTCGATGACGGTTCTTTTGCTGGCCATGCTGCTTGGCTTGCAGCCCATCACCACTGACTTGTACTTGCCAGCCCTGCCCGCCTTGACTCAAGGGTTTGGCGCCAGCATGGTGCAAGCCCAACTCACGCTCACCGCACTGCTCTTGGCGTTTGGCACCTCCCAGTTGGTCTGGGGGCCCTTGTCTGACAAATGGGGGCGCAGACCCGTTTTGTTGGGCGGCATTGCGGTTTATGTGGCTTCTGCCATTGGCTGTGTTTTGGCGCCTGGCATTGAGGCCCTCATTGCAGTGCGAACGCTTCAAGGTGTGGCCATGGGCGCGTGTGTGATGGCCGCACGCGCCATCGTTCGCGATTTGTATGAGCCCGTGCAAGGCGCCAAAATCATGTCTCAGGCTCTCACGGGATTGGGTGTGATTGCTTGCACCTGCGTGCCGGTAGGCGGCTTTCTCACAGACCTGCTGGGCTGGCGTTGGGCTTTGAGCACTTTGATTGTGTTTGCCACCTTCACAGGCGTACTGATTTATTTTTATTTTGATGAAAGTTTGCAGCAACGCAACCCGCATGCGCTGCAAATCAACAATTTGTGGGCATCGGTCAAACACATTGTTCGCCACCCTACCTTTCAAGCCTACAGCGCTTTGTCAACCGCTTCTTATGCAGGTCTTTTTACCTTTTTGGCCACCTCGCCATTTGTTTTTACGCAAAGCATGGGCTTGAGCAAAACAGTGTATGGCCTGTTGATGTTTTCGATGTCGCTGTCCTACATCGTTGGCACCTTCATCTGCCGTTGGTTGTTGTTGCGCATCAGCGTCCAAACCTGTGTGTTCATGGCCAGTTTTGTGAGTTTGTTGGCGGGCGCACTGATGCTGCTGGTGGCTTATGCAGGCCCAGGGCAATCTTGGTTTGGCGCTTGGGCTGTGATGCTGCCTGTCAACATCTTTTTGTTGGCGCATGGCGTGCACCAACCTTGCGGTCAAAGTGGCAGCATTTCCCCTTTTCCTGAAATGGCCGGCACGGCGTCGGCCTTGAATGGCTTCTCGATGATGTTGGTCGCTTTTGGCATAGGCACTTGGATTGGCACGCACATGAGCGATCCCTTGTTGACCATGGCACAAGGCATCATGTACGCATCCATTTGCTTGGGCCTGATTGGCTCATTGGCTGTGCGCAAAATTCCTTTGCTTCAGGCTGCCCCCGCACCTGTCACAAAATGAAACTTCATGCAATTGCCATTGCAGGACCCACAGCCAGCGGCAAAACAGGCCTAGCCATGGCCATTGCAGACTACCTGCAAAAAAGAGGTGGCGCAGAAATCGTCAGCGTCGACTCTGCCTTGGTTTACAAAGGCATGGACATTGGCACGGCCAAACCCAGTCTGGCAGAACTGGCGGCCGTCCCCCATCACCTCATCAACATTCGCGACCCCCTCTATGCTTACAGCGCAGCAGAATTTGCGCGTGATGCTTTGGCCTGCTTGAAGGAAATTTCTAGTCGGGGCAAGCTGCCGCTTTTGGTGGGCGGCACCATGCTTTACTTCAAAGCCTTGTTAGAGGGTTTGAACGACATGCCTGGTGCAGACCCGGTCATCAGAGCCCGCATTCAAGAAGAAGCAGAAAAACTGGGTTGGCCTGCGCTGCATGCGCAATTGAAACTTGTTGACCCCCTCACTGCAGCACGTCTCGCCCCTGCGGACAGCCAACGGATCTCGCGGGCTCTCGAGGTGTTCAGAGTTTCGGGCCAGGCTCTGTCGAGCTTTCAACAAAATGCGGTCGGTGCGAGTGCAGCGCTCAACATTCCCATGCTCAGCCTGGAACCCCTTAACCGTGCCTGGCTGCACCAACGCATTGAACAGCGCTTTGACGACATGCTGGCGCATGGCTTTTTAGAGGAGGTCAAAACACTGAGGGCACGCGGCGATTTGCAAATCGACCTGCCCTCGATGCGCTGCGTGGGTTATCGTCAAGCTTGGGAAGCCCTGGACGGCATCATGCCCATGGCCGAGTTGCGTGACCGCGGCATCTTTGCCACCCGGCAATTGGCCAAAAGACAACTGACTTGGTTAAGAAGCATGCCAAAGCGTCACATTGTGCAAGCTGACGGCGCGCAGGTCGTGCAGCAAGCTCTGCAGTGGGTGGATGCGCAATGGGCTTCAAACGCCGCCTAAACAGGCCCTGGCCCTCAAGCCAAATTGATCAATCCCAATGCGCTTTGCCCCGAAGTGATTTGGTCTGTCCTCGCTTTACTTTGCTGTCGACACGTTTCACTTGCGAGCTGCGTGTAGGCCGCGTTGCTTTGCGCTTCTTTTTTTCAAATGCCGCCAGTTCTAGTAAGTCGTGCAAACGCAGCAATGCGGCCATTCGGTTCATATCTTGGCTGCGATGCTCTTGCGATTTGATCACCACCACCCCAGATTGTGTGATGCGGTGATCGCGCAAATTGAGAAGCCGCTCTTTCAAATCCAAGGGCAAACTGGAAGCTCGAATGTCAAAGCGCAATTGAATAGCGCTGGCCACCTTGTTCACATTTTGACCACCGGGTCCCTGCGACCGAATGGCTGTGAGCTCGAGCTCATCGGGTGAAATGTGAAAAATTGTCATGACAAACCCTGAATATGCAGCCTCTGTGAGGCTTCTCTCTTGGGCATTGATTGTGCCTCGCGTAAACTGCGCAATTAACTACCTCAAGGTGATCCTATGGCCAAAGGTCAACAAAAATCAAACAAAGAGTCCAAAAAACCAAAAAAGGACACTTCACCACCCAAAACCATTGCCGTCGACACCGAGCGTCCCGTGCAAAAAATCACGGCCGTGATTCCCCGTGGCAAAAAACCCATTTGAAATACAACAGCTTCTCTATGATGAGTGATTCTGCGCAAAGTCTTTGGCCCCAAGCGGGTTATGCACAACTGAAAAAAGACGCGCGAGGTCATCTCACCGTCACTGATGATTTTCTAAGAGTTTTGTTGTTGCGCCCAGAGTTGGCGCCCATTGAAAGTTCTTGCAAGCATGAAATTGAAATTCATGGGCGCTTGCTTGAAAATCCTCGGCTTGATTTGCAAACCGCCGACTTGGCCCAGGTTGAAGATCGCGACGCCGCCGACAACATGGCAGTCTGGCTGCGTTTTCGCAACCGCATCTTGGCCCACGCCACCCTAGAAGCCAGTTACTGGGCTTTGTTTGAGGGGCAAGGCGTTGATGTGCCGCCCATCTTGGTGAATCAAATCACGCAAGTTTTGGTGCAACACATCTTGGGCGAAGGCTGCACGCCTTTAGAAGCCCGAGCCGCAGAGTTGCTTTTCAGAACCCAAAAAATATCTGTCTTGGAAGATGGCTCCGTGATGGCTGCAGATTACGAAACAGTGGAACGTCATGCGCTTGAAAGCGGCTTTGGAAGCTTAGGCGAATTGCTCAAGCAAGGCGGCATCCCCCTGCGCAGTGTCGACCTGGACGTCATTCAAGACAGCAACGAAGACAGCTATTGGGAGCGCAGCGAACGCTTCGACATGGTGGCCTGCCTCAATTTGGGACAGCCCCTCATTGACGCATTTTGCCGAGTGCTCGAACGCTGGATCGCCCACTTCACAAGCGCCAGTGTGGGCATTGTCACGGCCCGCGAAATTGAGGATGCACATTGGGTTTGGCACGTGGGCCTCGATGCCCAGGCCAGCAGCATGCTGAACGACCTCTACAACGGTCAAAGCATTGACGAAGATCGCCAGCGTCGCATGTTGTGTTTGTTTGTCTTGAACTTTGACAACGCCAGCGACATGCTGCAAGAAGTGAGCGGCAAACCGGTGTACCTGGCCATGGCCATGGACCCGCAAAATCTGCTCAAAATCAAACCCCAAAACTTGCTCTTGAATTTGCCGCTTGCACGCAGGTCTTGACGATGTTGATATCCCATAGGGTCGCAGCCAAGGGCTAGACGAGCCTCGTTTGAACCAAAGATGCAAATCAATCTTTGCGCCAAGCTGGCAAAACCCAATTGATCCAAATGGCCAGCGTGGCCAACAGTTCAATGCTTGGCAACAGGGTCGAACCCCAGGTTTCAAAACTGTTCATGATGCCCCGACTTTAATGCACCTGTGACTCAATTGAGTTCCAAAACAGCCTGACTTCTTTGGGTTCACCCTAATGCCTGAAAGAAAAAAAGAGCGTAACTTGCGTTGGTTAGCAACTTTTTTGTTCCAACCCTAGTTGAGGAGTGAGTTATGTTTGCATTACCCCGTCGTCGTTTGTTGGCCACTGCCATGCTGGGCATGTTGGGTGTCTTGAGCGCCCTGCCCGCTGCGGCTCAAAACTATCCCGTTCGCCCCATCACGCTCATCGTGCCTTGGGGTGCTGGAGGCGGCACCGATGCAACAGCTCGCATCATTGGAAGCCTGCTAGAAAAAGACTTGGGCCAACCCGTCAATGTGGTGAACCGCACTGGCGGTAGCGGTGTGGTGGGCCATGCCGCCATTGCTTCTGCACAGCCCGACGGCTACACCATCGGCTTGGCAACCGTCGAAATTGGCATGATGCATTGGCAAGGTCTAACCGATCTGACCAGCGCCTCTTACACACCCATTGGCTTGGTCAATGCCGACCCAGCGGGCGTTCAAGTGCGTGCCGATTCACCCTACAAAACAGTGAACGAACTGTTGGCAGCCATCAAGGCCAATCCTGGCAAATTCAAGGCGTCCGGTACAGGACAAGGCGGCATTTGGCACTTGGCCATTGCGGGCCTTCTGCGCGACCAAAAAATTGACCCAGCGGCTTTGCCTTGGGTCCCCAGCAATGGCGCTGCCCCAGGCTTGCAAGACATGGTGGCGGGAGGTATTGAAGTTGCCCCCGTGTCATTGCCCGAAGCTCGCTCATTGATTGACTCTGGCAAAGTTAAAAGCCTGGCCATCATGAATGACAAACCTTCTGCCTTGTACCCCAATGTGCCCACCCTGAAGGCCGCCATTGGAAGTGATTGGACCATGGCCGCATGGCGCGGCATTGTGGCTCCCAAAGGTTTGCCCGCACCCGTGCGCGACAAATTGGCTGAAGCTGTGCGCAAAGTGGCCGCCAGCAAAGAGTACAACGACTTCATGGCCAGCCGCGGCTTTGGCGTGATCTATGCAGGACCCGACGATTTTGCCAAGTTCATGGTGAAGTCAAATACAGAATTGGGCGCCACCATGAAAGCAGTCGGCTTGGTCAAATAAGGCCATGAAAATTCATGACACGCTCTTTGGGCTGTTCTTTTTGGCATTGGGTACCTTGGTGCTCTATGCCGTCAAAGGCTTTCCAAATATACCGGGCCAACCTGTGGGCCCGGCACTTTTCCCAAGCTTAATTGCGACAGGTCTTTGCGTCACTGGTGTCTTACTGGTTTTCAAAGGTCTTCGAAATCGCACCCCCACAGCATGGTTCGCATGGGAGGACTGGGTACGTTCTCCAAGACATGTTCTAGCCTTGTTTGTGCTGCTTGGATCCGTGGTTTTCTACATTTCATTTGCAAACTCACTTGGATTTTTACCCACCAGCTTCATCATGTTGGTTGCGCTGTTCAAGGTGCTGCGAGTCAACTGGCGTCGAACTTTGATGGTGGCTGTGATTGCAACGCTGGTTGTTCATTTTGCTTTCTACAAGCTTCTGCGCGTCCCCCTGCCATGGGGCGTCCTCACCCCTTGGGCCTGGTGAAATTGTTCACATCGCTTATTCAGTCAGTCGCATGAATTAGGAACCTCTCTATGTGGACAGCCATCGGTCAAGCGTTCTCCATGGTCTTTGAGCCTTACACCCTCATGGTGATGGTGGCTGCCGCTTTTTATGGCCTTTTTGTAGGGGCAGTACCCGGACTCACGGCCACCATGGCTACGGCCTTGTTGGTTCCTGTCACGTTTTTCATGCCGCCAATTCCTGCCATCGCGGCCATGGTCACGGCCACAGCGATGGCCATTTTTTCGGGAGATATTCCAGGATGCTTGTTGAGAATTCCAGGCACCCCAGCTTCGGCTGCCTACACCGACGAAGCTTTTGCCATGACCAAAAAAGGGCAAGCCGAAATGGCTTTGGGCGCTGGCTTGGTTTTCTCTGCCGTAGGGGGCTTGTTTGGCACTGTGGTGCTGATTTTGGCAGCCCCAGCACTGGCCGACTTTGCTTTGAATTTCAGTTCCTTTGAGTATTTTTGGTTGGTACTTCTGGGCCTCACTTGTGCCGTGTTCATCACCACTGATCAACCTCTCAAAGGCGTTGTGACCTTGCTGCTTGGTTTGTTGGTGGCCTGCGTGGGCCTTGGCAATCCAGCCGGTTTTCCCCGCTTCACTTTCGGCAATGCCGAGTTGACCGGTGGCATTGGCATGATCGCCATGATGATTGGCATGTTTGCCATTTCAGAGATCATTCGCTTTGTGGTCGATACCAGTCCGCCCGCCGAGTTGGTGGTTGAAAAAGTAGGCAGCGTCCTGTCGGGTCAGTGGGCCTTGGCTAAAAAATACCCCAAGCAAATTTTACGCGGCAGCGTTTTGGGAACGGCTGTAGGTGCGTTGCCAGGCGCCGGTGCTGACATTGCAGCTTGGATGTCGTATGCCATGAGCAAGAAGTTTTCCAAGGAACCCGAAAAGTTTGGAACAGGCCATGTAGAGGGCATTGTCGAGTCGGGATCTGCCAACAACAGCGCGCTTGCGGGCGCATGGATTCCAGCGCTGGTGTTTGGTATTCCAGGCGACTCCATCACAGCCATTGTGATTGGCGTCTTGTACATGAAGAACATGAACCCAGGGCCTGCACTGTTCACAACCAACCCTCAAAATATCTACGCTGTGTTTTTGCTGTTCATCATTGCCAACATCATCATGATTCCTCTGGGCATCTTGTGCATCAAAGTAGCCAAGCGAATTTTGTTGGTGCCTCGTGAGATATTGATGCCACTGATTTTGCTGTTTTGTGTGGTGGGTACATTTGCCATCAACAACTCGATGTTTGAAGTGGGCATCATGTTGGTCGCTGGTATCTTGGCCTATATTTTGGAAGCCAATAAATTCCCGATTGCACCGGCTATTTTGGGCGTGGTTTTGGGAGGCATGTTGGAAGAAAACTTCATCACCTCCATGATCAAGTCGAACGGTGATTTGGGCGCGTTCTTGGCCCGCCCCATTGCATTGGGCTTGGCAATGGTGTGTCTACTGGTTTGGACTTGGCCTCTGGTGGCCAAGCTGCTGCTCAAATCACAAAAAACTCAAACCGCCTGAGGCACAGGCACATTGAATTTTTCTGCCCAAGGTACAAGGGTAGGCATGATGCTGGGATAAAGCTGCAAACCCTGCAATTGGCTCTGTGCTTGGTGTTGCAGACCTCGCTCTCCCGGCAATCGAACCTTCTCACCCTGCCTTGCAGGTCTTGAATTGTGGCAGCGCTCAATCACATGATCCAACTGTCGCTCAAACGCTGACAAACCTGCAAACGCTTGAGGATCGATGATTTGCAAAAAGACTGTGGCGCCCCACCCCTCTGCAGGATCGGCTCGACCATGTCCCGCCAAACCACCTGTCATGGCCTCCACCATCAAACTGAGGCCGTAACCTTTATGGCCTGAGTCCATGCCGCCCAAAGGCAATATCGTGCCCTTGGGCTCGGCAAACAACACTGCCGGATCGGCACTGGCTTGGCCATGGCCGTCCATGACCCATGCAGCAGGTAGACACTTTTTCTCATTGAACAAACGATTGGTCATGCCGTTGGTCGTGGCCGAGGTTGAAACGTCGACCACGATGGCTTGCTTCGAGCTTGGAATACCAAAAGAAACTGGATTGGGCGTGAAGACGGGGTCTAAGCCTCCAAAGGGCGCAACACTGCTGGAGTTGGGGTCTGAGCAATGCAGTGCCATCAACATGCCAAGCTTCGTTGCACGCTGATGGTAGGCCGCAAGACAAGCAATGTGGTGGCTGCGTTTGATCACAACGGTGCAAGTGCCCTGCTGCTTAGCGCGTTCGATTGCCAGATCCATGGCACGCAATACAAGCCATGGGCCAGGCAATCGTTTGCCATCCCAAGTGATGGCAGCAGGAAAATCTGACACCACTTCTGGTTGGCCGTTTTGAGTCATTTTTCCAGAGGTCAGCTCCGTCAAATAAGGTGCCAACAAACCCAAACCGTGGGTTGTATGACCCAATAAATCACCTTCAACCAAGATATCTGCAACAGCTTGTGATTTCTCAGCGTCCAAGCCAGTGGCCGCCAGCAGCGATTTTGCAAAAAGGCTTAATTCATTGACCTTGTATTTCAAACCAGTCTCCCCTTTTTTTATCGGACAAGCCTTCCTGGATGGTTGGCCTTCAGTGCCATATTAGCGATTTTTGCCATCCGAGCAAGGCTGCTCTTGGCAAGAGATAATCCAAGTGTTCTGACTGAGCAAACTCGGCCTTGATTCAACGTCACTTGATTTAAAAATGCAAATTAACTCTCATCGCATGGACGGGGTCGACACCCCCATCATCCCCACCATTGCAGCTTTGGTCAGAAACAACCCGGGCACCATTTCCCTCGGGCAAGGCGTGGTCAATTACGGCCCACCCGCAGAAGCCATTGCAGCCCTGCCCGGCATGATGGGTGATGGCAGTTTGCACAAATACTTGGGTGTCAGCGGGCATCCTGGCTTGGTCGAAGCCATCCAAGCCAAATTGGCACAAGAAAATCAAGTGCAACTGGGTTCCGACGCCATGCTGATGGTCACTGCGGGCAGTAACATGGCTTTTTTAAATTCAGTCCTGGCCGTGGCCGACCCAGGCGATGAATTTATCTTGCCCATGCCGTTTTATTTCAACCAAGAAATGGCCATTCGGATGTGCGGCTGTGTACCTGTGCCCGTTCCCACCCATGCCGATTTCAGTTTGAACATCGAAGCCATGGCAGCGGCCATCACACCGCGCACGCGCGCTATTTTGACGGTATCCCCCAACAACCCAACCGGCGCTGTTTACTCAGAAGTTTCGCTGCGTGCCATCAACGCCCTGTGCGCCCAACGTGGTCTTTACCACTTCAGTGACGAAGCCTACGAGTACTTTACCTATGACGGTGTGAAGCACTTTTCGCCAGCCAGTATTCCGGGGGCCATGAAGTACACCTTGTCGTTTTACTCGATGTCCAAGAACTACGGCATGGCCAGTTGGCGTGTGGGCTATGTGGTGTTTCCAGCCAACTTATTTGATGCCATGAACAAGGTGCAAGACACCAACCTCATCTGTGCGCCCATGCCTTCTCAATTGTTGGCCCTGCAAGCATTGAAAAAAGGTCGCCCATGGGTTGAGCCCAAAGTGGCAGCCTTAAGCCACGTGCGTCAAACGGTTTACCAAGCGCTAGAAGCTTTGGGTGACTTGGTGCAATTCCCAAAAACGCAAGGTGCGTTTTATGTGCTGATGAAACTACCTGGTTTGAAAGAAGGCATCGAGCCCATCGCCTTCAATCGCGCCATGACAGAGAAGTTCAAAGTGGCGTCCATTCCTGGCTTCGCATTTGGTCTGACGCAAACGCGCGAAGCCAACTACCAACGTTTGTCCTATGGTGCGTTGGAGGCAGCGAGTGTGGCTGAAGGTGTGCAGCGGTATGTGGCGGCTGTGCAAGATTGGTACAGCACTTACTGAGGCGCTTTCTGAGTTGCCTACTGAAGCCCACCCTTCAGCGCATCAGGCAGCGGCAAGGGCATGACTTCAATGCCCTCCTCCAGCAAGTCTTGCGTTTCTTCCGCCGAGGCTTGCCCACGGATGTTGCGCTCTTCTGATTCACCGTAGTGCATCTTGCGCGCTTCTTCTGCAAAGTTTTGACCGACGTCTTCGGTGTTGGCAATGACGTGCTTGACCATCTTCATCCAAGCTTCTTGCACCATTTCTGCCGCTTCAGGGTGAACCTGGGCCAGGCTTGAAGCCACAGCTTCTGGGGAGGGTACTGCAGACACTGCGGGCAAACCAGTCGAACCGGTCGAACCAATATTAGGCGCGACAGAACCGGCTGCTGTAGACGACTCTTCTTTGGCTACCGACTTGGCCTGACGAGGTTCTTCTGCACCAAAATTCAAGCGCGGCGCAGAAGGCAACTTTCGCACTTCGGTGTTGGCGCACAGGGGACAAGCCACCAAATTTCTTTCGCGCTGCGATTGGTAATCGTCTTCTGAGCCAAACCAGCCTTCAAAGGTGTGCATGCCAGCGCACTGAAGGTTCAAGACTTTCATGCGGCATTCACCCAAGTTAAATCATGCTGACCTGACAAATAGTTCTGCAACCAAAACATGCCAGTGAGGGTTTTACCGTCGGTCACTTCGCCCTTCAAGCAAGCTTGCTTCAAGGCCTCAGGGGTTTGCGTGATGACTTCCAAAAACTCGCCCGGGTCAAGCTGACGCTGACCTAAGCTTAAATCTTTGGCAAACCAAATTTCAATGAACTCGGTTGAATAAGAAATAACAGGGTGCATCACGCCTGCCTTCGCCCACTGCTTGGCGCTATAACCTGTCTCTTCAAACAACTCACGTTGCGCACACTCAAGGGTTGATTCATTGGGGTCGAGCTTGCCGGCAGGAAACTCGAGCATCACTTGCTGCACGGGGTATCTGTATTGACGCTCCATCACCAACTGCAAGGGCTGGCCTGGCACTTCCAGCAAAGGAACGATCATGACCGCACCAGGATGAATGACATATTCACGCGAGGCCTGTGTGCCATCGGGTAACGCCACCGTATCGCGGAAAGCATGGAGAAAAGAACCCCTGAAGAGCTCCTGACTCTTCAGCTTGGATTCAATCAGATGTGAATCCATCTGATTGACCCTGTTCAATTGGCCAACATTTGGGTCACTGAGCTGGCACACAATGACATCAATGCACCCGGCACGATGCCCAACACCAAGACCAGCAGACCATTGAGAGACAGCACAATGCGGACATCGGTATCGGCTGTGACGGTGGTGGCTGTGACGGCTTCATCAAAGTACATCACTTTGACAACCCGCAGGTAGTAGAACGCGCCAATGAGTGACATGGCCACAGCAAACACGGCCAAGGCAATGTCGGCTGTGTGGCCTGAAGCAATCAAAGCTTGCAGCACAGACAACTTGGCATAGAAGCCCACCATGGGTGGAATGCCGGCCAAGGAGAACATGCAGATGGCCATCACGCCGGCGTACAAAGGGCTGCGATTGTTCAGCCCTGCCAAATCTGTAATTTCTTCACTCTCAAAACCTTGGCGAGCCAAGAGTAGGATGATGCCAAAAGTGGCCAAGGTGGTGAGCACATAACCCACGACATAGAACATGGCTGAGCTGTAGGCGTTGGCGCCCATGGCGGCGTTGCCACTGACCACGCCCGACATCAGGCCAATCAAGACAAAGCCCATTTGGGCGATGGTGGAATAGGCCAACATGCGTTTGAGGTTTGTTTGCGCAATGGCCGCCAAGTTACCTACCAGCAATGAAGCAATGGCCAACAGCGCCAGCATTTGCTGCCAGTCGATGGCCATGGGCAACAGGCCTTCCACCAACAAACGAATGGCGATGGCAAAGGCCGCCAATTTAGGTGCGCCTGCAATCATGAGTGTGGCCGCTGTAGGCGCACCTTGGTAAACGTCGGGCACCCACATGTGGAACGGCACCACGCCCAGCTTGAATGCCAAACCAGCCACCACAAACACCAAACCAAAGACCAACACTTGGTGCTTCACCTGGCCGCTGGCAATGACTTTGAAAACAGTGGCCAAATCCAGTGACCCCGTTGCACCGTACAACATGGACATGCCGTACAACAAGAAGCCTGAAGCCATGGCACCCAACACAAAGTACTTCATGGCCGCTTCTGTGGCTTGGGTGTTGTCGCGGCGCAATGCCACCAACGCATAGCTAGACAAGGTGAGCAGTTCAAGACCGAGGTACAACACCAAGAAGTTTTGGCTGGAGATCATGACGCTCATGCCGAGCAATGCAAACACCGAGAGGCTGAAGAGTTCGCCACCGCGGAGCATCTCACGATCGCCCGCATAGGGACGCGCGTAAACCAGAGTCACCATGACAGCAATGGTGGAGAAACACTTGAGCCAATGGCCCATGGGGTCGGACACGACCAGGCGTCCAAAACCATACAGGGTATGACCAGCATCGGCGTAGAAAGCATGTAGCAAGGCAACACCACCCAAGGAGGCCAAGCTCAAAACGTAAGTCACCGTGCGCTTTGGGCTTGTCACCAGCAGGTCGACCAGCGCGATCACGCAGGCCATCACCAGCAACACGATTTCTGGATAGATCGTCATCCAGCTGGTTGAGTCAATCATGTCTATTCTCTCTATTCATTAAGTTTCAGCTGATCACAAGCGATCAAGGCAATTTGGAAGCAGCCACGTGCTCCAACAAATTGGCCACAGAGACTTCCATCACATCGGTGAAAGGCTTTGGATACAAGCCCATGTACAAAACGGCAATGGCCAACAAAGCCATGACCGTGAATTCGCGGGCGTTGATGTCCGTCAACTCTTTGACATCGTCATTGGTCACAGGGCCGAGGTAAACACGCTTGAACATCCAGAGGGTGTAAGCCGCGCCAAAGATCAAGGCAGAGGCGGCCAACAAACCCACGACGAAGTCGTACTTGACTGCGCCGAGAATGACCATCCACTCACCCACAAAACCTGCCGTGCCTGGCATACCGCAGTTGGCCATGGCAAACAGCAACGCAAAGGCAGCAAACTTGGGCATGGTGTTGACCACCCCGCCATAGCTTGAAATTTCTCGCGAGTGAACGCGGTCGTACAACACACCAATCGACAAGAACATGGCCGCTGACACAAAGCCGTGTGCAATCATTTGCACCAAACCGCCCGATACACCCAGCGGATTGAAGATGAAAAAGCCCAATGTCACAAAGCCCATGTGCGCCACAGAGGAGTAAGCCACCAGCTTCTTCATGTCTTGCTGAACCATGGCCACCAAACCCACATAGACCACAGCCACCAACGACAAAACAATCATGAAAGTGGCCCACTCACGCGAAGCGTCGGGGGCAATGGGCATAGAGAAACGCAAGAAACCGTAGGCACCCAGTTTCAACATGATGGCGGCCAACACTGCAGAACCCCCGGTGGGCGCTTCAACGTGCACATCAGGCAACCAAGTGTGAACGGGCCACATGGGCACCTTGACGGCGAAGGCGGCAAAGAAGGCAAAGAACAAGAAGTTTTGCGCCGTGGCAGACAAAGGCAATTCATGCCACGTGGCAATGTCAAAGCTACCGCCTGATTGGATGTACAAATAGATCAAGGCAATCAAGGTGAGCAATGAGCCCAGCAGGGTGTACAAGAAAAACTTGAACGCCGCATAGATCTTGTTGGGTCCACCCCAAATGCCAATGATCAAGTACATTGGAATGAGCGTGGCTTCAAAGAACACATAGAACAACAAGCCATCCAATGCAGAGAACACGCCAATCATCAATCCGGACAGAATCAAGAAAGCGGCCATGTATTGGTTGACTTTGCGGGTAATGACTTCCCAGCCAGCAATCACAACGATGACGTTGATGAATGCCGTCAAAATGACAAACCACAAAGAAATACCGTCAACCCCTAAGTGGTAGTTGACATTGAAGCGCTCGATCCAAGAAAGCTTCTCAACAAACTGCATCTCGGCCGTGTCGAGTTGGAAGCCGCTGTACAAAGGCAGTGTCACCAAAAAGCTGACCACAGCACCGACCAAAGCCAACCAACGCACAGACTTTGCCTGTTCGTCACGTCCCAAAGCCAATAAAACAATGCCAAACGCGATAGGCGTCCAAATGGCAAGGCTCAACAATCCCATTTTGTAAATCCTTATTTGTTGAGCCAGACGAAATACGTCATGAGCAAAAAGATACCCAAGATCATCACCAGTGCATAGTGATACAAATAGCCGGTTTGCAGCTTGCGAGTCCAGTTGGCAACCATGCCCACCAACTTCCACGAGCCGTTCACGACCAATCCGTCGATCAAGGTGCGATCGCCGATCTTCCAAAGACCTGTGCCCAATGCGCGCGCGCCTCGTGCCAGAATGTTTTCATTGATCCAGTCCATGTAGTACTTGTTTTCCAAGATGACCACCAAGGGACGCAAGGCCCTTCCAATGGCAGCCGGTACTGCTGGATTGATCAAGTACATGTACCAAGACACCACCACACCCGCCAAAGCGAGCCAGAATGGTGCTGTAGAAACAGCGTGCATGGCCATGGCCACGGGACCATGGAACGCGGCGGCCAACTCTTTC
>Ga0214921_10001231_pt1 | contig 44224 bp, 38 predicted proteins | sample LL1505_MetaG_FD_177992 | JGI IMG/M metagenome (GOLD analysis project Ga0214921, IMG submission 177992) | Freshwater microbial communities from Lake Lanier, Atlanta, Georgia, United States - LL-1505 | ecosystem: Environmental > Aquatic > Freshwater > Lake | place: USA: Georgia | collected...
GCGCTTTGACGTTGCCGTTGCCGTCACCGATAAATTCTTCGGTGCTTACGGCAAAGACGCGGTTATCTAACTCTTCGTGAGCAGAAGAGACGCGGTAAATCATTGGATAAGTCGGCCAAGGTTGTGAAGAAGGACGTTCCTCAGTTGGACGCGGCATGATCTCGAGTTGGGTAACGCTGGCAGCGCCTTGGCGAATAGAAGTACCAAGGCAATCGGCGCCGGTGTCTCCTCCTCCAAGAATTACCACGTGCTTTCCAGCGACATTTATATCTGGGTTGGTGACTTCGCCAAGTGCTTGCTTATTTCCCCAAGGCAGAAATTCCATCGCCTGATAAATACCTTTATTTTCACGTCCCTTAATTGGAAGATCGCGCCATTGTGTTGCACCAACTGCAAGAACGACTGCATCGTATTTCTTGCGAAGATCGGCACCAGTTAACTCTTCGCCTACGTTAACGCCTGGACGGAAACGAGTTCCTTCTTTCTCCATCTGGGTAAGGCGGCGATCAAGAATGTTCTTCTCCATTTTAAATTCAGGGATTCCGTAACGTAGAAGTCCGCCGATTTTGTCAGCGCGTTCGTAGACCGCAACTGTGTGTCCAGCGCGAGTTAACTGCTGAGCCGCAGCAAGTCCTGCTGGACCAGAACCAATAACTGCAACTGTCTTGCCAGTTAAGCGCTCAGGTGGAAGTGGTTTCACATTTCCAGCACCGAAGGCTTCTTCAATGGTGCGAAGTTCAACTTGCTTAATGGTTACGGCATCAGCGTTAATTCCGATTACACAGGCGGTCTCGCAAGGAGCTGGGCAGAGGCGACCGGTAAATTCTGGGAAGTTGTTGGTGGCATGCAAGCGATCAATCGCTTCATCCTTATCGCCCCGCCACATCAAATCGTTCCATTCTGGAATTAGATTTCCGAGTGGGCAACCTTGGTGGCAGAACGGAATGCCGCAATCCATGCAACGGCCAGCCTGCTTCTGCAAATGTTCGATACTTTGTGGTTCATAGACTTCGTGCCAATCTTTAATTCGCACATCTACGGGACGTCGCTTTGGGGTCTCGCGCGGCGTGGTTAGAAATCCCTTTGGATCAGCCATTTGCTGCAACCTCCATTACATATTGATCAACTGGTAAGCCATCTTTAGTGGCACGTTCGATTGCGGCTAAGACGCGGGCGTAATCGCGTGGCATAACTAGCGAGATGCGATTTAGCGCAGCGTTCCAATCTGCAAGCAGCGCTGCTGCGATTTCAGAACCTGTCTCGGTATAGAAATCAGAGATCAACGCCTTGAGCGCTGGCTGCTGATCTTCCGGAACGGCCAAGATATCGACGAGTTCGCCATTTACCTGAGCTGGGTTTAGATCTAATACAAATGCTCGGCCACCTGACATTCCTGCTGCGAAGTTACGACCTGTGCGACCAAGAACAACAACGGTGCCACCTGTCATGTACTCGCAACCGTGATCGCCAATTCCTTCGACAACTGCAGTTGCTCCAGAGTTGCGCACACAGAAGCGTTCACCAACAAGACCACGAATATAGATCTGGCCAGAAGTTGATCCGTAGCCGATTACATTTCCAGCGATCACGTTCTCGTGTGATGCAAATGTCGCACGTTCGTCTGGGCGAACAATTATGCGTCCACCAGAGATTCCTTTACCAACATAATCGTTGCTATCGCCATACATGCGAATAACAATGCCTTGTGGCAAGAATGCACCAAGTGATTGGCCGGCAGAACCGTGAAGGGATACATCAATTGTTCCGATTGGAAGTCCATCTGCGCCGTAGCGTCGAGTTACTTCGGCGCCCAACATAGTTCCAACTGTGCGGTTAACGTTACGTACAGGTAGATCAATGCGAACGTTCTCGCCTTTTTCTAGCGCCGGTGTAGCTAACTCGATTAACTTGTTATCAAGCGCTGCGGCAAGGCCATGATCCTGAACTGTTGTGCGGTGCAGAGGTGAATCAACATCTGGGCGAACAAGAAGTGGAGCAAGATCTAGCCCGCTCGCCTTCCAGTGATTGACCGCATCGCGAGTATCGAGATACTCAACATGGCCAATAGCCTCTTGCAGAGTACGGAAGCCTAGTGATGCCAAGATTTCGCGAACTTCCTCGGCGATGTATTCAAAGAAAGTTTCGACAAACTCTGGTTTACCAGTGAAACGCTTGCGAAGCTCAGGGTTCTGGGTTGCGACACCAACTGGACATGTATCCAAGTGGCAGACGCGCATCATTACGCAGCCAGATACAACTAGTGGCGCGGTTGCAAAACCATATTCTTCAGCGCCAAGTAGAGCGGCGATTACAACATCACGTCCAGTCTTTAGCTGACCATCTGCTTGTACAACGATGCGATCACGCAAACCATTTAGCAGAAGAGTCTGCTGGGTTTCAGCCAGACCAAGTTCCCAAGGCGCTCCCGCATGCTTTAGCGAGGTAAGCGGTGATGCACCTGTTCCACCATCGTGGCCAGAGATAAGTACAACATCTGCGTGCGCCTTGCTTACTCCTGCAGCAACTGTGCCCACACCGACTTCAGCAACTAGCTTTACGTGGATGCGCGCATTCTTATTCGCGTTCTTTAGATCATGAATAAGTTGTGCCAGATCTTCAATTGAGTAAATATCATGGTGCGGAGGTGGTGAAATCAACCCAACGCCTGGGGTTGAGTAACGAACTTTTGCGATCCATGGGTAAACCTTGTTGCCCGGAAGCTGTCCGCCTTCACCAGGCTTTGCACCTTGGGCGATCTTGATCTGAATATCATCAGCATTTACCAAGTAATTACTTGTAACACCGAAGCGACCGCTCGCAACTTGCTTAATTGAGCTGCGCTTTGAATCACCGTTCGCCATCGGAATAAAGCGCGCTGGATCTTCACCACCTTCGCCAGTGTTTGATTTGGCGCCAAGTCTATTCATTGCAATGGCCAGCGTTTCGTGAACTTCTTGTGAGACTGATCCCCACGACATAGCACCAGTTGAGAATCGTTTTACGATCTCAGAAATTGGTTCTACTTCATCAATTGAAATTGCGGGACGTTCACCTTCTTTGAAGGCAAAGAGACCGCGTAGAGTCATGAGCTCTTTGCTTTGGCTATCTACCTTGCTGGTGTAGCGCTTGAAGATGTCGTAACGCTTGGAGCGAGTTGAGTGCTGCAGCGCGAAAACAGTCTCTGGATTAAATAGGTGAGGCTCGCCATCGCGGCGCCATTGGTATTCGCCACCAATTGGCAGACGCTTAGAACCTGGGATCGCTCCCCCAGGCGGATAAGCAATGTGATGGCGGGCAATAGTTTCTTCAGCAATTGTGTCGAGGCTGATTCCGCCAAGTCGAGAAGTTGTTCCAACAAAGTATTCGTCGACAACTTCTTGCGAAAGTCCAATAGCTTCAAACACTTGTGCGCCGGTATATGAGGCGATAGTTGAGATACCCATCTTCGACATAACTTTAAGAACACCTTTGCCAAGGCTCTTAATGATGTTGCGTACAGCTTTTTCTGGAGTGATTCCGGTAATGACGCCTTGTAGAACTAAATCTTCAGCAGATTCCATTGCAAGGTAAGGGTTTACCGCTGCTGCGCCGTAACCGATAAGGAGAGCAACGTGGTGGACCTCACGGACATCACCAGCTTCGACAACAAGACCGACTTTGGTGCGAGTCTTCTCGCGGATTAAATGGTGATGAACTGCCGCAGTCAATAGAAGAGAAGGTATCGGTGCATCTTCGGCATCGCCGTCGCGATCAGAGAGAACGATGATGCGCGCACCTTCAGCAATTGCTCCAGATACTTCGCTCTTAATTTCTTCAAGACGAGTGTGAAGCGTGTTGCCATCTCCTGAGACAGGGAAAAGGCCACGAACTACATAAGTGGCTAAGCCAGGATGATCGCCGTCGGCATTTACGTGAATGATCTTGGCCAGTTCATCGTTATCGATTACTGGGAAGGCGAGAGAAATTTGGCGACATGAGGCAGGACCAGGATCGAGCAAGTTATGTTCTGGACCAATTGATCCACCCAAACTTGTTACGAGTTCTTCGCGAATCGCATCTAGTGGAGGGTTGGTAACTTGGGCGAATAATTGAGAGAAATAATCGAAGAGCAGACGTGGTTTTTCAGAGAGCGCTGCGATCGGAGTATCGGTGCCCATAGATCCGAGAGCTTCCATACCGTTCTTAGCCATAGGTGTAACCAAGATGCGCAGTTCTTCTTCGGTATAACCGAATGCGCGTTGGCGGCGAACCACTGATGAGTGGGGATAAACAATGTGTTCACGCGATGGAAGCTCAGATAGCTTCTTAATTCCGGCATGTAACCATTCGCCATAAGGCGCTGCATCTGCCAAAGAATCTTTAATTTCATCATCTTCAATGATGCGACCAGCCTCGATATCAACTAAGAACATCTTGCCTGGCTGCAAGCGGCCTTTGCGAACAATCTTCTCTGCAGGGAAATCTAATACGCCAACTTCGGATGCAAGAACTACAAGTCCATCATCAGTCACCCAGAAACGTGAAGGACGAAGTCCATTGCGATCTAGAACTGCGCCAACTTGATGTCCGTCAGTGAAAGTTACACATGCTGGACCATCCCATGGCTCCATCAAAGATGCGTGGAAGGCATAGAAATCACGACGTTTCTGCGACATCGTTGTGTGATTCTCCCAAGCTTCCGGGATCATCATCAAAACTGAGTGCGGCAAAGAACGTCCACCAAGATAGAGAAGTTCTAACACTTCATCGAAAGAAGCAGAGTCACTGCCGGACATTTCAACAATTGGGAATAAGCGGCTGATATCTCCAGGGATTAACTCACTTGCCAGCAAAGATTCGCGGGCGCGCATCCAATTGCGGTTTCCCTTAACAGTATTAATTTCGCCGTTGTGAGCGATAAAGCGATAAGGGTGGGCCAGTGGCCAAGATGGGAATGTATTTGTGGAAAAGCGAGAGTGAACAAGCGCCATTGGTGAAACAACTCGCTCATCGCTTAGATCTGGGAAAAATTCTTCGAGTTGTCCAGTTGTAAGCATGCCCTTGTAGACAATGGTTTGAGATGACAGTGATGGGAAGTAAAGATCAAGCGTGTGTTCAGCGCGCTTGCGCAGACAGAAAGCTAAGCGATCTAGCGCAATCCCAGATTCATTTTTATCTCCTGCAATAAAAATCTGTTCAAACTTTGGCATAACTGAGATTGCTGTCTTGCCAAGCGATGTTGCATTTATTGGCAGCTCACGCCAGCCCAAAATTGTTAAGCCCTCTTCACTTGCAATCTTGGCAATTTCCGCACGGACTTCGGCGCCTTGTGCAACAAATGCGATTCCGGTTGCGTAACTTCCCTCTGCGGGAAGTTTGAAATCTGTAACTGCGCGATAGAAAGCATCGGGGACGCGAATCAAAATTCCTGCGCCATCGCCGCTATCTGGTTCTGCACCAGATGCGCCACGGTGTTCTAGATTGCGAAGTGCGGTAAGTGCTTTATCAACGATTTCGTGTGTTGCAACTTTATTTAGAGTAGCAACCATCGCAACGCCGCATGCATCATGCTCGTTTGCGGGATCGTAGAGTCCCTGTTGTGCTGGGTAGTTAGATGGAAGGGCCATCTGAAACACGCTCCTGTTGCTCACACTAAAAAAGTGGGACAACTTTGGCCCGAAAAATCTCACCGCAAGCGGTGGTAGATGCAAAAGGGTAGCAACTGTTGAGGCAATTGGGCACCCCAGATTGGGCCTGCGCAGCAGTGAGTTTAGATACCGCTGATGTGGAGAAGTCGGCCGATCCCTGCGGTAATCGCCATACCGAAGCAGCCTCCCAAGATCACGCGCAGCGTTGGAGCCAAGACTTTTGAACCCGCGGTCTTCGCGCTGATGATTCCGGTGAAGATCAACCCAACAACTGTAAAGCCGACGATGCTAAAGGCGACCTTGCCGGGAGTAGGAGCGAAAGCTCCAAGAAAAGGAATTAGCCCACCTGAAGTAAATGCCGCAGCAGATGCAATCGCAGCTTGAACAGGTCGCGCCTTGGTGTGTGGGAACTGACCGAGCTCATCGCGCAGATGCGCTTCGAGTGGATCGCGCGCATGCATCGCATTTGCCACCTCTAGCGCAAGTTCCGGCGAGAGTCCACGTTTGATATAAATTTCTTGGAGTTCAAGAAGTTCCGACTCTGGATCGGCTGCTAAATGTTCAATCTCCAATAAGCGATCTGATTCTTCAATATCGTTCTGCGAACGAACTGAAACATATTCACCAACCGCCATAGACATTGCGCCAGCAACTATTCCGGCGGCGCCAGCCGTAATTAAAAATCCTTGCCCATCACCGCCACCTGCCTTGGCTGCTGTTACGCCGATCATTAAAGAGGCGGTAGATACCAAACCATCATTGGCGCCTAATACTGCAGCGCGTAACCAGCCAGCGCGATGAGTGCGGTGGTGGAGATTTCTTTGATAGACATCTTCTAAAGCCATATTTAGAGCCTACCCGATCGACAATAAATTTCGGTGCAGGTTTAAGCCTTATCGCGGGCTTGTAATCTAAAAAATAACGCTGAGCCCAAGGCAACTAAGGCCAGACTCACCCATTGATTAATCCGCATGCCCGCAAATTGGTGTGCCGAATCTATTCGCAACGACTCAATAAAGAATCGACCTAACGAGTAGACGCCGATATATGCCGCAAAGGTGGCGCCAGCCGACCAATTGGTGGCGAAACGAATCAGTACCAAGGCTAAGAGAGCGCACCAAATCGCTTCATATAGAAAGGTGGGATGGAATGTTTCAAAGAGCCCATAACCACGCGGACGATATTTGTAGGGAATAGATAGTCCCCACCAAGTATCAAGTGGGCGTCCAAAGAGTTCGGCGTTAAACCAATTTCCAAATCGACCAATGGCTTGCGCAAATAAAATTCCAGGTGCGATGGCATCGAGAAAGACGCCAAAACTGGGAAGGTTCACGGCTCTGGCAAGTCTGCGATATGAAAAGAAAGCGCCAAGTGCGCCAAGTGAGATAGCGCCCCAAATGCCAAGCCCGCCTTGCCAAATTTTTAAAGCAGAGAGCGGATCACCGTTTTGGCCAAAGTATTTATCTGGTGAAGTTATAACGTGATAGAGACGGCCGCCAATAATTCCGGATGGAACTGCAATTACTGCAACCTCAGCGACCACGCCTTCTAGAGATGGATCGTGCGCCGCTAAACGTTTATTGCCAAGCCAGATTGCAATAGCAATTCCGGCGATTATGCAGAGCGCATAAAAATGTAGGTTAAACGGCCCGATCGAAATCTGCGACTGCGTGGGCGTCGGAATCGAGCGGAACATGTTGAAAGCTAGTTAAGCTTTTTCAACAGCGAGCATGAATTCAGCCAGGCTGTTGTAAGCCTTATTGCGATCAATCTCTTTACCGTTGATATAAACAGTAGGAGTTGAATTTACGTTGCGCTTTGCTCCTTCTTCGGCAACGTTCTTAACCCACCCGAGGTAGTCCTGGTTCTGCACACACTTGTCATAGTCAGGGCTAGAAATTCCAAGTCCTAGAGAGAGGGTCTGAAGGTATTGCGTAGACCATGCTCCAGAATTTTCCGCCGGTTGATTTGCATACAGCGTCTTGTGGAATTCCAGGAATTTTCCTTGATCGGCTGAACATGCTGCAGCGTTTGCAGCAAGTTGTGATTCGCTGCCAAGGAAGGAGAGCATGTGGAATGCAACTTTAGCTTTCTTGGTCTTAATCAAATCTTCAATGTACTCACCGCTAATACTTTCAAAGCGTGCACATGCCGGACATTGGAAGTCCTCATAAATTTCAATAAATGGAACTCCGGTCAACTCTTTGTTAAAGACCATGCCGTACCCATCTTCAACAGAGACGCTAGAAGGAATGGCGGCGGTGGTATCCGATTTCTTTGATAGAACTGTGGGTACCAACATAATTAGAACTACGCCCACAACAACTGCGATTACAAGGTTGCGAGTGAAGTTATCTTTTCCGCCGTTAGGCTTCTTTGCTTGCGCCATCTTTATTCCACATCTCCTGCGTTAGATCGGTTTGGGTCTTTATCTACTGCAAACTTTGTTAGCGGGTAGCGGATTAAGAATAGAGCCAGCGCCGCTAAACCAGCATCTCTGAGAATTTCCTGAAGGTAGCGAGTCTGGCCAGGTTCAACGGCGCCTCCCCCACCGAAGCAACCGCAATCAATATTTAATCCACGAGCCCATGCCTGAGCGATGGCGATAATAAAAACGACCATGGTCAATCCACCAAGTGCTGCCGCAATCCGAGTCCCAGCGCCAAGAATTAGCAAGAGCCCAATAGCTATTTCAAAAAACGGTAGAAAGACTCCCAGAAAGTTTGCGATTGAAATTGGGAGCAACTCGTATGCGCGAACTGCCATCTGCGATTTATCTAGGGTTCCGACCTTCAAATAACCAGCAGCGAATAAAACTCCACCTAGAACCAGTCTCGCAATTAAACCAAGCCATGGTTGAGCCTTAGAAAATTTACTCATCTTCCCTCACGAACTCCTTTAGCTAACTCTTTTGCAAGTTCAGTAACAGCAGCTAAACCAGCCTCTTCAGTTGGTGCATCTTGCAAAGCTTTAATAAATGCTGAGCCGACAATAACTCCATCGGCATATGCCGCAACGCCTTTGGCTTGCTCGCGTGTAGAAACACCTAAACCCACTGCGATTGGAAGGTCGGTTGTCTTGCGAATTCGAGCTACTAGATCGCCTGCGCCCGATGAAACTGTGTTGCGCGCACCGGTTACGCCCATCAAGCTGGCGGCGTAAACGAATCCACCGCATGCTGAGGTCACCTTCGGAAGTCGCGCATCAGATGTACTCGGAGCTACAACATAAATTGGATTAATTGCACTGTTCTTCGTAGCAGCAAGCCAACCAGCAGATTCTTCAATAGTTAAGTCCGGAGTTATAACTCCTGATCCGCCATTAGCGGCGATTGCTGTGGCGAATTCGCTAACTCCAAAACGTTCGATTGGGTTCCAGTAAGTCATTACAACCGCTGCAACGCCAGCGTCCGTTGCCACCTTTAGCGCTGACATTACTTCAGCAGACCCCGTGCCGTTTTCAAGGGAAGTAACCGCTGCTGCCTGAATAGTTGGTCCATCCATTACGGGATCGCTATAAGGAAAACCAATTTCGATTGCATCAACTCCGGCATCAACAAATGCCTGGATCACCTTTGCGCAACCTGCTTGTGATGGAAAGCCAGCAGGAATGTAGGCGATGAGAGCTGCACGATTTTCCGCGCGCACCTTTACAAATAAATCATCTAAAGCGGTCATTAATCGAGGGGAATTCCAAAGTATTGTGCGGCCGTTTGTACATCTTTATCGCCGCGGCCAGAGAGATTGATGACGATAATCGCATCTTTTCCGAGTTCGTTTCCTACTTGCAGCGCGCCAGCTAGTGCATGTGCCGTTTCGATCGCAGGAATGATTCCTTCTGTCTTGGATAGAAGCGCAAAGGCATGCATCGCTTGTTCATCAGTTATCGCTCGGTACTCAGCCCGACCAATGTCGTGTAGATAAGCATGCTCTGGACCAACACCTGGGTAATCAAGACCCGCAGAAATCGAATGTGATTCAACAGTTTGTCCATTGGCATCTTGTAAAACATATGAACGAGTCCCGTGAAGAACACCGGGCGTTCCTCCGGTAATGGTCGCGGCATGGCGACCAGTCTCAACGCCATCACCACCGGCTTCTAGTCCAATCAAACGAACTGAAGGATCTGAGATGAAGCGATGGAAAATTCCTATGGCATTTGATCCACCACCAACGCAGGCAAGAACGGCATCGGGTAGGCGACCGGTGAGAGCTAGAACTTGTTCGCGCGTTTCTTCACCAATTATTTTGTGGAAATCGCGCACCATCGTTGGAAATGGATGAGGACCAGCAACTGTTCCCAATAAATAATGGGTAGTTTCAACGTTGGTAACCCAATCGCGCATCGCTTCGTTGATCGCATCTTTCAAAGTCTTTGAACCTGAAGTCACCGGAACAACTTCTGCGCCAAGTAACTTCATACGTGCCACATTTAGCGCTTGCCGTTTTGTATCTTCTTCTCCCATATAGACAACGCATTCCAGACCCATCAGCGCTGCAGCCGTTGCAGATGCAACGCCGTGTTGTCCGGCACCAGTTTCGGCGATGATGCGCTTCTTGCCCATGCGCTTGGTGAGCAGCGCTTGTCCAAGTACGTTATTAATTTTGTGGCTGCCGGTGTGATTTAAATCTTCACGCTTCAAAATTATGCGCGCACCACCTGCATGTTCAGCAAATCGTTTCGCCTCAGTGATGATGCTTGGTCGCCCGGTATATGTGCGATGTAGTTCTGCGAGTTCTGCGACAAATGAAGGATCAAGTTGTGAAGTCCGATGCGCTTCTTCTAGTTCTTCTAGAGCGTTGATCAGAGCTTCCGGAACAAATCGTCCGCCGTAAGGACCAAAGTGCCCCAATATTCCTGCGAGATCTTCTTGCGGCGTAGTCGACATGGGATTAAGCCTACCCTTGACCTAATAAGTTCCGCATTGCCAAATCTGGGTCGCCCGAAGTGACGAGGGCTTCACCTACCAAGATTGCGCCCGCGCCCGCGCTCTGTGCAAACTCAACATCGCTGCGAGATGAGATCCCCGATTCAGCGACGCGGATTAGATTGCTAGGAATTCTTGGAATTAAATCAGCAAATGCTGCTGGGTCTACTTCCAGGGTCTTTAGATTTCGAGAATTTACTCCAACGATTCTGGGCTCAATTTCCAGCGCTCGTTCGAGTTCATCTGCAGTGTGAACTTCAATAAGAGAGGCCATTTTCAACTCAGTTGCGATATCAAAGAAATCCTTAAGCTGGCTTTTGGAAAGTGCAGCAACAATTAAAAGAATTACATCTGCTCCATGTGCGCGAGCCTCAAAGAATTGATACTCATCAACCATAAAGTCTTTGCGCAAGATTGGAATATCTACTCGAGATCTAACTGCATCTAAATCTGCCAAAGATCCTTTAAAGCGACGCTCTTCGGTTAAGACGCTAATAACACTGGCACCCGCGCCTTGATATTTTTCGGCTAGCGCTGCCGGATCTGCAATTGCAGATAGCGCACCTTTACTTGGAGATGAGCGCTTAACTTCGGCGATCACCTTCATCTCATCTCCAGAGAGCGCACGATGTGCGTCACGAACTGGCGCTGCCTGGGACATCTCCTCGTGGATCTGTCCCAGAGGTTTGCGACGCTTCGCCAAATCCTCTCGAACGCCTTCGACTATCGAATCTAAGACGCTCATCGCTTCTCATCTTCTATCTGACTTGGATCAATCCCCTGATCAAGTGCGCTCCAAGAATTAAGCGGGGCCGCCTTGCGAGATTGCCGTTCGTAACGTTTAGAGATTCTAAACTTTTGCGAGATGAATACGGTCCCTATCGCTACTACAACAATTGAAACCAGAATTTGTACTAGATCAGACATGGCTTGGTCGCATTCGATTCGCCGCGTTAACTGCCCCTAAGACCGCTGCTGCCTTATTTGCGCACTCTTGGTTCTCAGATTCTGGATCTGAATCAGCTACTACTCCTGCACCTGCTTGAACATATGCCATTTTCTTATAGATCAGCGCTGTACGAATCGCGATGCAAGTATCGATATTTCCGGTGAAATCGATATAACCGATTGCGCCACCGTAAAGCCCACGGCGCGTTGGCTCTAACTCTTCAATAATCTCCATCGCTCTTGGCTTTGGCGCGCCAGAGAGCGTACCCGCAGGAAAGACAGCAAAGAGCGCATCAACTGGTGAAGATGAATCAGCCAGGTCGCCGATCACGGTTGAGACGATATGCATTACATGCGAATAGCGTTCTATGTGCATGAAGTCGATCACTTCGACTGAACCAGGTGTTGAGATGCGACCAAGGTCGTTGCGTCCAAGATCTACCAACATCAAGTGCTCAGCGCGCTCTTTTGGATCTGCAAGCAACTCTTCACCCAAGCGGTGATCTTCTTCTGCAGATGCAGAGCGTTTTCTAGTGCCGGCGATTGGGTGGACCATTACTTCTCTACCGGTTACCTTTACCAAAGCTTCTGGACTCGAGCCAACGACTTCGATTCCGTCTGTAAAGCGGAATAAGTACATGTACGGGCTTGGGTTGTGTAAGCGCAGAGCGCGATACACATCCAACGCATCCGCGGTGCACTCCATCGCAAAACGCTGCGAGAGAACTATTTGAAATGCTTCGCCGGCAACGATCTCTTCTTTAGCCTGTAAAACTTTGGATTTAAATTCCTCGCCTGACATATTCTGTGTAAATTCAGGTGTTTCGCGCTCTGGAATCTGATCAATATAGCCTGGAAGTGAACCTTGTAAATCTGCCTGCATACGGTCTAACCGTGACTGTGCATCTTTATATGCTTCATCAATTCGCTCGTTGCTGCCATCCCAGTTGATGGCATTGGCAATCAGAGTGATTGTGCCTTCAGCGTGATCCATTACCGCTAAATCACTAGTTAACATAAAGGCGATTTCCGGAAGCGGAATATCTTTTTCGCTAAGTGAAGGAAGTTTCTCCAGGCGACGAACCGCGTCGTAACCCATATATCCAACTAGCCCACCAGTAAGCGGCGGAAGGCCGGCGATCTTTGGCGATTTCAAATGTGCTGCAGATAGTCGCAAGGCTTCAAGGGGATCAATGCCAACAGGTGCACCTGCTGGTGCGGTGCCTACCCAAATTGCGCTGCCATCTTTTTCACTAAGGGTGGCTTGCGAATGAGCGCCGATAAATGAATAGCGCGACCAGGCTCCCCCGTGTTCGGCGGACTCTAATAAAAATGTAGATGCTTCGTTCTTGGCAATCTTGCGATAGACACCGAGTGGAGTCTCGCCATCCGCAAGTAACTTTCGATAAACAGGAATGACATTAAAGTCTTTGGCATACTCGCGAAATTCAGAGAGTTGCATCAGCTATCCAAACCAAAGTGAATCGGATTATGGAAGCAAGAAATATCTCCGGTGTGGCAGGCGGCGCCGACTTGGTTGACTTTTAAAAGTAGCGCATCGCCGTCACAATCGAGTGAGATTGAGAGCACTTCTTGGGTATGGCCAGATGTTGCACCCTTTACCCAAAGTTCATTCCGGCTACGGCTCCAATAAGTTGCTCTACCAGTTGCCAAGGTTTGTGCCAGTGATTCGGTATTCATATAGGCGAGCATTAAAACTTCACCCGTTGTGGCATCTTGCGCAATCGCTGGAATCAGATCTAGTCCTGCCTTTAAACGCGCTGCAATATCGGGAGGAAGTGCAGCGCTCATGTTCTTATTCTGCCTTAAGCGGTTACATTGTTGCGAATGGAATAACCCTGCGCGCTTAGGTAGCGCTTTACATCACCGATGCGGTGAATTCCAAAGTGAAAGACGCTCGCTGCCAGTAACGCATCTGCTCCGGCATCAAGTGCTGCAGCAAAATCTTCGAGTTGGCCAGCGCCTCCACTGGCGATCAGCGGGACCTTCGAAATCGCTCGTACGGCAGTGATCATGCCGATGTCATAGCCGGCGCGAGTACCGTCGGCATCCATCGAGTTGAGCAGAATTTCTCCAGCGCCAAGTGCGCAAGCTTTTTCAACCCAAGCCAGCGCATCTAGGCCGACGCTCTGTCGGCCGCCGTGGGTTGTAACTTCAAAACCAGATTCAGTTCGAGCTCGGCGCGCATCAATTGAGATCACTAAAACTTGCGAACCAAAACGATCGGCAATTTCGGCGATTAACTCTGGGCGCGCGATTGCCGAGGTGTTAATCGAAACTTTATCTGCGCCAGCTCTTAACAAGCGATCGACATCATCAACCGAGCGAATTCCCCCGCCAACAGTCAAAGGAATAAAGACTTGCTCAGCAGTCTTGCGGACAACATCTAACGTCGTCTCACGATTGGAGCTGCTCGCTGAGATATCTAAGAAGGTTAGCTCATCAGCACCTTCTAAGTTATAAAGCGCTGCCATCTCAACCGGATCACCAGCATCAACTAAATCGGTGAAGTTAACACCTTTTACAACTCGGCCATCTGTCACATCAAGGCAAGGAATTATGCGGATAGATAACGCCATTTAAATTGCACCTTTAGTTAGCGCTAAAGCTTCTTGCAATGTAAATGCCGCCGCATAAAGAGCTTTACCTACGATCGCACCTTCAACACCGATTGCGTGGAGTGAAGATAAAGCTTGAATATCGTCAAGTGATGAGATTCCGCCGCTGGCAACGACCGGTTTCTTCGTTGCTGCACATACCTCTTTGAGAAGTTCTAAGTTTGGTCCTTGCAAAGTTCCATCTTTAGTTACATCGGTAACTACATAGCGACTGCAACCATCACGCTCTAAACGTTCAATAGTTTCAAAGAGATCGCCGCCTTCTTTTGTCCAACCGCGCGCTGCCAAGACATGGCCTCGAACATCTAGTCCAACTGCGATGCGATCGCCGTGTTCAGCGATTACTCGCGCTGTCCATTCGGGGTTTTCTAAAGCTGCAGTGCCGAGATTTACACGGGTGCACCCAGTTGCAAGAGCGCGCCTAAGCGAATCGTCATCACGAATTCCACCAGATAGCTCTACTTTTATATCAAGACGCCCGACTACTTCTGCCAGCAAAGAAGTGTTCTCTCCACGTCCGAAGGCAGCATCTAAATCAACTAAGTGAAGCCACTCAGCACCAGCTGCTTGAAATTCCAAGGCAACTTCTAACGGCGCGCCGTACACGCTCTCTTGCGCAAGTTCTCCCTGAACTAAGCGAACAGCTCTCCCATCTTTAACATCTACGGCTGGAAGAAGTTCTAGATAATTTTTCTGATTCATAACGTCCCCACCCAATTCTTGATCAAAGCAAGTCCAGCATCGCCGGATTTTTCGGGATGGAATTGCGTCGCTGCTATAGCACCATCTTCAACTGCTGCCAGAAACTTTTCGTTGTACGTGCTCCACGTTTGCACCTGACCAACTGCTTTCTTTGCAGCATAAGAGTGCACGAAGTAGAAAGATTGGTCTTCAATTCCGTTAAATAGCGTGGAATTTGCAGAAACATCTACGGTATTCCAACCCATGTGAGGCAATATTGGCGCATCCAATTTTGTAATGCTCTCTTGCCAAACGCCAACTCCTTGGTGAAGTACTCCGTTGGTATGTTCATCTCCATCGCGAAAGAGGATCTGCATTCCAACGCAAATGCCAAGCGTCGGGCGTTTCTTTTCTACTCGTTCGCGAACGATCGCATCTCCACCAACAGAAACTAATCCGCGCATACAGGCTGCAAAAGCGCCAACGCCAGGAACGACCAAACCTGCCGCATTTAGCGCAGTGTCACGGTCAGAGGTAACAACAACTTCTCTTCCACTTCTTTCAAATGCCCGCTGTGCAGATCGTAAATTACCTGAACCGTAATCAAGGATTGCGATCACTATTAGAGTGAACCTTTTGTTGAAGGAACTCCTGCGATTCCGCCATCGAGTGAGACTGCATCGCGAAGTGCGCGAGCAACTGCTTTGAATTGCGCTTCAAATACATGGTGGGCATTGCGTCCTTCGAGAACGCGCACATGCAGTGCGATACGCGCTTCGGCAACTATGGATTCCCAGATGTGCTTGCCGAGGGTTGTATCAAAGGTTCCGATAAGTTCGACGATCTCAGGTTGGCGATGTACGAGATAAGGACGACCGGATAAATCAACGGCTGCTTGAACTAAGACTTCATCGAGTGGAACCATGGCATCGCCAAAGCGACGAATGCCGACCTTGTCGCCTAGCGCTTCGCGTAGCGCCTGCCCGAATGCCAGAGATGTATCTTCAACTGTGTGGTGTGAATCAACGTCGATATCGCCAGTTGTTTTAACGGTGAGATTGAAACCAGAGTGTTTACCGAGCTGCGAGAGCATGTGGTCAAAGAATGGAACGCCGGTGTCAACAGAAATCTCACCAACGCCGTCGAGATTTAACTCAACAAGAACGTGTGACTCTTTAGTTTTGCGTTCGACGCGGGCTGTTCTCATCTACTCATCTCCATTAACTTAACGGTTGAAGCTACTTTAAGATTTCCTTTAAGGCGCTGATAAATTTTTTATTCTCGGCCTCATTGCCAATGGTCATACGCAAGTGCCCTAATAATCCCACATCTCTGATCAAAACACCGCGATCGAGAAGTTGGCGCCACAATTGCGCTGGTTCCAATTTAAATCCAGAGAATACGATGAAGTTAGCGCTGCTTGGGCAGACGCTAAGGCCCATCGCCTCGAGTTCTGCGATTACTTTCAGTCGAGATTGAATAAGTGTGGCAACGGTCCCCAAGAGCTCACCTTGATATTCCAGCGCTACCTCAGCAGCAGCTTGTGTGATCGAACTCAGGTGATATGGAAGTCGAACCAAGAACATGGCATCAACTACGTCACTGTTTGCAACTAGATAACCAACGCGCGCACCAGCAAAGGCGAAGGCCTTACTCATAGTGCGGATCACAACCAGATTTGGGTACTTTGCAATCAGAGTCACCGCAGATATTTCGCTAGAAAATTCGGCATACGCCTCATCGACTATCAGAAGGCCATTAACTTCAGAAGTCGCCTTTGCAAGGAGTTCTATGTCATCAATGCTCAAGAGGGTTCCGGTTGGATTGTTTGGAGTTGTTATAAAGGTGAGAGACGGCTTTGATTCAGAAATCTGTGCGATCGCTTTTGCGGTATCTAAAGTGAAATCTGGACGGCGCCCACCATCTCGCCAATTTACGCCGATGACTTTAGCGATCAAGGGATGCATTGAATAAGAAGGAGTAAAGCCAAGCGCTCCCCTAGAGCCGAAAGCCATAAAGAGAGATTGAATAATTTCATTACTGCCATTAGCAGCCCAAATTGAATCTGCGGCAAAGTTTGTTCCAGATAAAGTGTTGATAAATTTTGCAAGGGAAGTGCGCAGAACCGTGGCATCGCGATCGGGATAGCGATTCAAAGTAGCCGCTACTCGGTGAACTCGATCAGCAATAGCTTGAACTAGTTCAGGCGAAGGCGCATAAGGATTTTCGTTGGTATTTAAAGTTGCCTCTGCTGGAACTTGCGGTGCGCCATAAGGTGATAGTTCAGAGAGATCTTCGCGAAGTGGCAGCCAGAGCGGCCATTGCTTTGCGCTCATAAATCTTCCAATCGAGCTGACATCGCTTCACCGTGTGCCGGTAGGTCCTCTGAGTTAGCAAGAGTGATTACCGTCTGCGCGACATCAGTAAATGCTTCTTTCGAGTATTCGATGTAATGCAATCCACGTAAGAAGGTTTGAACAGAGAGCCCGCTGCTGTGGCAAGCACAACCACCTGTGGGAAGGACGTGATTTGAACCAGCTGAATAATCACCGAGTGAAACGGGCGAGAAACGTCCAATGAATACCGCACCTGCGTTGCGAATTTCTAGCGCATCTCGTGCAGAGTTCTGGGTCTGAATTTCTAAGTGTTCTGCGGCATAAGCATTAACCACATCTAGACCTTGTCTTATTGAGTCGACTAAAACAATCGCAGATTGAATTCCCGAGAGCGCCTCGCGAATTCTGATTGAGTGCTTAGTTGCTGCAACTCTTACTTCTAACTCCTTGGCAACATCAGCTGCTAATTCTTCAGATGTTGTTACGAGAACTGCAGCGGCAATGACATCGTGTTCGGCCTGAGAAATTAAATCTGCTGCTACATCGCCAGCGCGCGCAGTTTCATCGGCCAAAATTGCAATCTCAGTTGGTCCAGCCTCGGAATCAATACCGATGACTCCGCGTAGCGCCCTTTTAGCGGCTGCTACATAAATATTTCCGGGGCCGGTAACGAGATCACACTTCTCGCAAAGTCCTTCCATTCCGTAGGCAAAGAGCGCAATCGCTTGTGCACCGCCAACTGCATAAACCTCAGTGATTCCAAGAAGTGCGCACGCGGCGAGGATAGTTGGGTGTGGAAGTCCACCGAATTCTTTCTGCGGAGGAGAAGCAACCGCGATGCTGGAAACTCTGGCGATCTGTGCCGGAATTACATTCATTAAAACGCTACTTGGATAGACCGCGCGCCCACCTGGAACATAAAGCCCAACGCGATCCACCGGAATCCAGCGTTCGGTAACAACTCCCCCGTCAACAACTTTGGTCGTGGTCTCACCGCGAGTTTGATCGTTATGAACTTTGCGAATGCGCTCGGCAGAGAGTTCGAGCGCTGTGCGAATCTTGGGATCTAATTGAGCTAAAGCTTTATCTAGCGCGCTCTGCGGAACGCGAATTGAGGCGGGTCTAACTCCATCGAACTCTTCGGCAAGTTGGATTAAATCAGCCTCAGTGCCGGTCTTAACTTTCTGCAAAATTGGTTCAATGGAAACTAGCGCGGCGGCGATATCTAAAGTCGCACGTGGAATCGCCTTTTGGTAGCCCGCCTTAGTGAGAGCTTTACCGCGTAGATCAAGCGTGCGAATCATGAGGCAAGTCTAAGGGCTAGCGGTCTAGCCAGGCGCTGCCAATTAAATTAGCAGCGCTAGCGTTAAATCACATTTTTACTAAGCAGTCCGGCCCCAATATGGATTTCAGATCTGCGCTCAAACTAGGTGAAGCAGTAACAAGGGCATCGATCTTCATCGTAGTTAACACGCCTTGATCATCGATCTGCATATGGACTTCACGTTTTCCAGGATGTGAACGCAGGATCTCTTTCATACGGTCAACGACCGGTGGCGTGCATTGTGCGATCGGTAGAGAAATTAAGAGCGGTCCTACTGGGCCAGTTGATACATCGAGTGACTTCATTTCCAGCGCTGTAAAGCGAAGCACCTCATCGCGGCGTTCGAAACGGCCACGAACCGTTACCACTCGATCTTCAATCAAGGTAAGTGCATATTGGTTATATGTATTTGAGAAGAAGAGAACTTCGATTGCGCCTTCAAGATCTTCTAGGCTAACAATCGCCCAAGATGATCCTTGTCGTGAGACTTTTCGCTGCACGCCAGTAATTAAGCCACCGAGAGTGACCATGCCATCGGGTGTGCTTTCATCACTTTGGAGCGCGCTGATAGACATGTCAGTATTGGAGCGCAATACATGTTCAACGCCTAGTAGTGGGTGGTCTGAAACATAAAGACCGAGCATCTCGCGTTCAAAGCTAAGTAGCGTCGCTTTATCCCATTCGAAGGTCGGGATTTCAATGTCCAGTCCTGACACCTGCGTCATGGATTCGCCGCCGAAGAGATCGAATTGTCCAATCGCTTCAGCGCGTTTAGTTTCGATGACCGAATCGATCGCTTCGAGGTGAACTGACATCAGCGCTTTACGTGGGTGATTTAGGGAATCAAATGCGCCACCTTTGATTAGAGATTCGATCGTTTTCTTATTGCACACTTGCGCATCTACCTTGGCCAAGAAATCACCAAAAGAAGTAAAGGCGCCTTTGGTGGTGCGTGCAGATTTAATTGAGGAAACCACTCCTTCGCCAACGTTGCGAATGGCCGCTAAACCGAAGCGGATATCTTTGCCGCGCGGTGTGTATTCAGCATTTGATTCGTTGACATCGGGCGGAAGAACTTTGATACCCATGCGACGACATTCTGATAGATAGAGCGCAGATTTATCTTTATCATCACGCACGCTAGTGAGTAGCGCTGCCATGTATTCAGTTGGGAAATTTGCTTTTAGGTATGCGGTCCAGAAAGAGACAACGCCATATCCCGCGCTATGGGCACGGTTAAATGCATAGTCCGAGAACGGGATTAGAACATCCCACAAGCGCTTGATTGCAGCGGTTGAGAAACCATTAGCTTTCATGCCCGCTTCGAAAGGAATGTATTCCTTATCGAGAATCTCTTTATTCTTCTTACCCATCGCCTTACGCAAAAGATCTGCGCGGCCAAGTGAAAATCCTGCCACCTTTTGCGCAATCGCCATTACTTGTTCTTGATAAACAATTAGCCCATAGGTATCGCCCAGAATTTCTTGAAGCACATCAGAGAGTTCGGGGTGGATAGGTTCGACTGGTTTACGACGATTCTTGCGATCGGCGTAGTTGTTGTGCGCGTTTTCTCCCATCGGTCCTGGACGATAGAGCGCGATAACTGCCGAAATATCTGCAAATGAATCTGGCGCCATGCTGCGAAGAAGTGCGCGCATTGGTCCACCGTCGAGCTGGAATACACCGAGTGTGTCACCGCGCGATAAGAGTTCAAAAGTCTTCTGATCTGCCAGCGGGAGATCTTCAAGTACTACATCAATTCCTTGGTTCTCTTTGATATTTAGGAGCGCATCATCTAGAACAGAGAGGTTGCGCAGCCCTAAGAAGTCCATCTTTAGAAGGCCAGTAGATTCGCATGCGCCCATATCGAACTGCGTGATAATCGCGCCATCTGCTTCACGGCGATGGATTGGAATTACATCAAGAAGTGGCTCGCGCGAAAGGATTACGCCGGCGGCATGCACACCCCATTGACGTTTCAACCCTTCGAGACCACGCGCTAGATCTACCACCTTCTTTGAATCTGGATCGGTGTTGTAGATCTCTCGGAATTCGCCCGCTTCACCATGTCGTGGATCTTGCGAATCAAATACACCAGAGAGTGAAATATCTTTACCCATTACTGATGGTGGAAGCGCCTTAGTTAGCTTCTCACCGATTACATATGGATATCCCAAAACTCGTGTTGCATCTTTAATTGATTGTTTAGATTTAATGGTTCCGTAGGTAATGATCTGAGCGACGCGATCTTCGCCGTATTTCTCAGTTGCGTAGCGGATCATTTCTGAGCGACGACGTTCGTCGAAGTCGAGATCGATATCGGGCATTGAGATACGTTCTGGATTTAAGAATCGTTCGAAAAGTAAGCCGTGTTCAATTGGATCAAGGCCAGTAATTCCCAGGGAATATGCAACTAACGAACCTGCTGCAGATCCACGTCCTGGACCAACTCGAATTCCAACTTTCTTGGCATGAGAAACCAAGTCAGCAACTACTAGAAAGTACCCAGGAAATCCCATCTTGGCCATGACATCTAATTCGTAACTCAATCGGGCGCGATGTTCTTCCGTTGCGCGATCACCAAATCGGGTAATGAGGCCGCGTTCTGCTTCCTTGCGCAGCCAAGAGTCTTCCGTCTCCCCCGCTGGAACGGCGAAGGCCGGCATAAGATTTTCATCTTCGCGCAGCTTTACATTGCAACGCTCAGCGATAAGTAAGGTGTTATCGCAAGCACCCGGGAAATCCTTAAAGAGCTCGCGCATCTGCGCAGGCGACTTAAGGTAGAACTCATCGTTATCGAATTTAAATCGCTTTGGGTCAGCCAACGTTGAGCCAGATTGCACGCAGAGCAGCGCCGCATGCGCAGGCGCATCTTCATGCCGCGTGTAGTGGAGATCGTTAGTGGCAAGTAGCGGCAGCTTTAACTCGCGCCCCAATTTGATGAGATCTTCTTTAACCCGAGTTTCGATATCAATGCCGTGATCCATCAATTCCAAGAAGAAATTATTGGCACCAAAAATATCTCGATAATCGCTGGCCGCACGCATAGCTTCTTTGTAATTGCCCATGCGCAGGCGAGTTTGGATTTCTCCACCTGGGCAACCTGTCGTGGCAATTAAGCCATCTGCATATTTAGATAATAGTTCGCGATCCATTCGAGGCTTGTAGTAATAACCTTCAAGCGATGCCAGAGACGAGAGTTTAAATAGATTGGCAAGGCCATGGTTATTTTCCGCCAAGATGGTCATGTGGGTATACGCACCGCCACCTGAGACATCATCATCACCGCCATCGGCCCATTGCACTTTCTTCTTATCGAAGCGAGATTCTGGAGCGACGTAGGCTTCGATTCCGATGATTGGTTTTACACCAGCTTTTACCGCCTGCTTATAGAAATCAAATGCGCCGAAAACGTTTCCGTGATCTGTCATTGCGATCGCTGGCATTTCTTGACGGGCAACTTCTTCTACAAGATCGCCAATACGTGCGGCACCATCGAGCATTGAGTATTCAGTGTGCACATGAAGGTGCACAAAAGAATCTTTACTCGCTTTGGGCTGGGTTGGGTTTTCGGTTGTCACAGTTGCACAAGATTAGTCGTTACGGCAGAACAGCCTCGGATAGCAACGCCAAGCAAGCCTGAAGGTCAGGTGCATAGGGAGCGTTGAGAACAAGTTCTTCGGATGAAACGGGATGTTTAAAGCGAAGTTCAAGCGCATGTAACCAAGGACGTGACATGGCTAACGATTTTCCAAGTACGGGATCTGCGCCGTAAGTCGTGTCCCCAACGAGTGGATGATTTAGCGCCGAGAAGTGCACACGAATTTGATGTGTGCGTCCAGTTTCTAACTCAACCTTTACCAGCGAGACCGAGCGATAGAACTCGATAACTTCGTAGTGAGTGATGCTCTCTTTACCTTCAGCGATTACTGCGAAGCGATGATCTTCTTTGGGGTGGCGATCAATCGGAGCATCGATGGTGCCTGAAACCGGATCCATATGTCCCTGCACAAGTGCGTGATAGGTCTTCTCAACTTGATGGTTGCGAAAGGCTTCTTTTAATTGGGTGTAGGCAATATCAGTTTTGGCAACGATCATTAACCCGCTGGTACCAACATCTAAACGGTGAACGATTCCAGCGCGTTCAGCCGGTCCTGATGTTGAAATTGTGTAACCAGCTGCCATCAGCGCGCCAACAACTGTTGGGCCCATCCATCCCGGACTTGGGTGCGCCGCACAGCCAACTGGTTTATCAACTACAACGATATGTTCGTCGTCATACACAATACGTAGGCCATCTAGTGGCGTAAGTGGGATTGGATCTTGGTTTAAAGGTTCAGGCATTAAAACATCAATTACTTGACCACTTGTAACGCGCTCGGATTTTGCCATCGCACGTCCGGAAGTGGTGATATCGCCATCTTCCAGAAGTTTTACGATTGAAGTGCGAGATAAACCTAAGACGCGAGTTAAGGCGCTATCGATTCGTTCGCCGGCAACACCTTCGGGAACGCTTAGCGTGCGAGATTCGCGTGACATCTAAGCCTGCCTTTCGTGATCTGAGCCTGCTATTGGAGAAATGTTCTTAATTGATAAGACAATTGCAATTGTTGCTGCAACCACAATAGCGGTATCTGCGATATTAAATACCGGCCAATTTGGGAGCTCAATCCAGTCAATTACATGTCCAGTAAAGAATCCAGGCTCACGAAAGATGCGATCAGAAAGATTGCCGAGAATTCCTCCAAGGGCTAGGCCCAGAACAACCGACCAACCTTTAGAGGTTAGTTTTGGTGCAAAATATCCAATAGTGATTACTACCAGACAAGCAAATATTGAAAAGAGAACTGTTGCGCCTTGGGCAAAGCTAAATGCTGCACCGGAGTTCTTGATCAACGTCAGCTGCAGCAATGATCCAATTATCTTTACGGGGTTGCGCGAATCTAAATTAGCCAGGGCCCAACTTTTGGTAGCAAAATCGATAAGCCAAATTGCCCAGGCGATTAAGTAAAGTCTTTTGCTGAGTGAAGAAGGGCGCACGTTAGCGCCGCTCTTCCTTCTGCTTGCAGATCATGCAGAGAGTTGCGCGAGGAAATACTTGCAGGCGCGCCTTACCGATTGCACTGCCGCATTCTTCGCAATTTCCATAAGTTTTATTTTCGATACGTTCTAGTGCGCGTTCGGTCTGCAAAACCATATCTCGCGCATTTATAACTAGAGACATTTCATGCTCACGTTCAAAGGTCTTTGTTCCTGAATCTGCCTGATCGTCTCCGGCGCCTTCGCCTGAATCTGCAATCAGCTCATCCATTTCGGCTTCAACTTCAGCGAGCTCTTTCTTCAAGCGCGCTAGATCTGCTGCAATCTCGGTGCGAATCGCTTTCAACTCTGCCGCCGTCCATGGCGCTTCGCCATCACTTGCAGTAACTGGAGTTGGCGCTGCCTTAATCGGCTTTAGCGGTGCAACTTTCTTTCCACTCTTTACTGGGCGCGGTGGTGGGGGCATTACTAGACGACGTTCTTCAACAACTGGAGCAGCAACTGGTGCAACTACTGTTGCAACGCTAACTGTTTGTGATTTCTCATCAACAGTAAGAGTGGTCTTTCCAACTTTTGAAGGAAATGGTCGCGCTGGCGCTTTCTTAACAGTCGCTTTTTTCGCGGGCGCCTTTTTTACTGAAGCTTTTTTCGCTGGCGCTTTCTTGGCTGGCGCTTTCTTGGCTGGCGCTTTCTTGGCAACCTTTTTCGCAGCGCTCTTTGCGGGGGCCTTCTTAGCCGCTGGCTTGGCCGCCTTTTTTACCGGCTTCTTCGCTGCTCTCTTTTTTGCTGGCACGCCGCGCACCTTATGCTGTTTTACTCGCGCCACCAACTTTGCCACTCAAGGCTCGCGCAATTTTCTTCATTAGCCTGGCGTTAGACTCGCCTCCTTATGAACTCTCCAAAGACGATGCGCCCGATCCCCGCTGCGATCGACCTTCCAGGTATGGAGCGTTCGATCCTAGATTTCTGGCAGAAAAATTCGATCTTTCAGGCGAGCACGGATGCGCGTGAAGGTGGCCAACCTTGGACTTTCTATGAAGGCCCACCGACTGCTAACGGAATGCCCGGTACTCATCACATCGAAGCTCGCGTCTTTAAGGATGTCTTTCCTCGTTACCAAACGATGAAAGGTAGATATGTAACTCGTAAAGCAGGTTGGGATTGCCACGGACTCCCCGTTGAGATTGCAGTTGAGAAAGAGTTAGGTTTTTCTGGAAAAGGCGATATCGAAAAATTTGGAATCGCCGCCTTTAATGACAAGTGCCGTGAATCTGTAACGCGCCACGTCGATGCATTCACAACGATGACCAACCGGATGGGTTTCTGGGTTGATTTCGATCAGGCATATTGGACGATGGCGCCGGAATATGTTGAAAGCGTTTGGTGGAGCCTTAAGGAGATTTGGAAGAAGGGCCTGCTTGTTCAAGATCATCGCGTTGCGCCGTACTGTCCGCGCTGCGGCACTGGCCTTTCTGATCATGAGTTAGCACAAGGCTACGAAACAGTTACTGATCCTTCGGTCTATGTTCGCTTCCCTGTTACATCAGGTGAACTTGCTGATCTAGGTGCAGCGCTACTTGTTTGGACAACTACTCCTTGGACTTTAGTTTCTAATACCGCGGTAGCGGTTCATCCCGAAGTTGATTACGCAGTTGCTGAAGTCGTCGTTGAAGACAGCCGCGAAGTTCTAGTTGTCGCAGAAGCGCTGCTTGGTTCACTTACCGGTGAAGTCACAGTTCTAAAGACGATAAAAGGTAAGGACCTGGAGCGCGTTACCTACAAGCGCCCTTTAGATTTAATTGAAATTCCTGATTCGCACTTTATTGTCTTGGCAACATATGTAACAACTGAAGATGGAACAGGATTAGTTCACCAATCTCCCGCCTTTGGCGCCGACGACCTTGCCGTCTGTCGCGGATATGGCCTGCCTGTTGTAAATCCGATCGCACCGGATGGAACTTTCCTGCCTGAAGTTCCACTTGTTGGTGGCGTATTCTTTAAAGAGGCTGATAAGACCTTGGTTAAAGAACTTAAATCTCGCGGAGTTCTCTACAAGCATCAACCATTTGAGCACCCATATCCGCACTGCTGGCGATGCCACACAGCTCTGATCTATTACGCACAACCCTCTTGGTATATCCGCACCACATCAATCAAAGATGAGTTGATTCGCGAAAATGCAAAAACTAATTGGCACCCCGAAACGATTAAGACTGGTCGATATGGCGATTGGTTAAATAACAATATCGACTGGGCGCTATCGCGCAATCGTTATTGGGGAACTCCTCTTCCGATCTGGCGTTGTGAAGATAAGCACGAAGTTTGTGTTGATTCCCTAGCCGAACTGGGTTCCCTCGCCGGCCAAGAACTTTCCAATCTAGATCCGCATCGCCCATTCGTAGATGACATCACCTTTGCCTGCGCGCAATGTTCCAAGACCATGACACGCGTTCCTGAAGTTATCGACTGCTGGTATGACTCCGGTGCAATGCCTTTTGCACAGTGGGGCTATCCACATAAGCCAGGTTCAGTTGAAAAATTTAAGGCTGCCTATCCAGCCGACTTCATCTGCGAAGCAATTGATCAAACGCGCGGCTGGTTCTACACCTTAATGACGATTGGTACTTTGGTATTTGATCAAAGTTCATATAAGAGCGTGCTGTGCTTAGGCCACATCCTGGATAAAGATGGCCGCAAGATGAGCAAGCATCTCGGAAATGTTCTTGAGCCAATCTCGCTAATGGATCAACATGGCGCTGATGCGGTTCGTTGGTACATGTTGGCCGCTGGCTCACCCTGGTCAGCCCGTCGCGTTGGACATGATGCAATCAGCGATGTCGTGCGAAAAACTTTGCTTACTTACTGGAACACAATCTCATTCCATACTCTCTACGCTGAGGCATCTGGTTTCGAGTTAAGCCAATCCCCTGACCTTAAAGATCGTTCGATGATGGATAAGTGGATTATCAGTGAGTTAAATGCCCTTATAGAAGAAGTTGATCTTGCCTACTCAGAATTTGATTCGCAGAACGCGGGCAAAGCTTTGGCGCGGTTTATCGATGATCTATCTAACTGGTACGTGCGTCGTTCCCGTCGTCGCTTCTGGGATGGCGATAGCGCTGCTTTGGCAACGTTGCACGAGTGTCTAGTAACCCTTACTCAACTTCTCTCGCCAATGGTTCCATTTATCACTGAACATGTTTGGCAAGAACTGGTCAAGGTTGCCAACCCTGGCGCTGCAGATTCAGTTCACCTAACCAATTTCCCAGTTGCAAGTAAATCCCTAATCAATATTGAACTAAATGCTCAAGTAGCAATGACCCGTCGCGTTGTCGAACTTGGTCGTTCCGCTCGCGCCGAATCTGCTATCAAAATCCGGCAACCACTACAGCGCGCCTTGATTTCAGCAACTGGTTGGTCAACTCTGCCCCAGGATATGAAGGATCAGATATCTGATGAATTAAATGTGCTCGACTTAGCCGATATTGCAGATGCCGATGGGGATCTCGTAGATATTTCGGTAAAGGCGAACTTCAAATCACTTGGAGCCAAATTTGGCAAGGAAGTTCAAGAGATCGCTAAAGCGATTGCATCAGTTGATGCGACGAATCTTGTAAAGGATTTACGCAAGGCTGGTAAGGCCGAAGTTGCTACATGGGAGATCGATTTAGCCGACCTAGTAATAACGGAGGTTCCAAAATCTGGATGGATGGTTGCTAGCCACGATGGCGAATCTGTAGCTCTCGATTTGGCGCTTACTCCTGCTCTAGTTGAGGCTGGAAATGTGCGTGAGGTAATTCGCTTTATCCAAGAACGCCGTAAGAGCGATGGATTCGAAATCTCAGACCGAATCAAGGTTCGATGGAACGCCGATGCATCAGTTTTATCTGCTATTGAATCTGCCAAAGCTCATATCAGCGATGAAGTACTTGCGCTCGAATTTGATCGTGATGCGGCTTTAGCAACCGGCGACAACGAATTGGGAATTGAAGTAGTACTTGAAAAGGCTTAACGCCAGATTTTAGAGAAGTACAACGATGATGCTCTTGGCTAAGCCGATAGCGATCAAAAGAACGATAAATGAGAGATCTAGAGCAACCCCGCCTAAACGCAACGGTGGAACAAACCGTCCCACAAATTTCATTGGTGGATCGGTGATTGTGTAGATCAGTTCGAAAAATGAAATCAAAAATGAATTTGGACGCCAATTGCGCGCAAACATGCGAACATAATCAATAATCAAGCGGGCAAATAACGCGTACTTGAAGAGATCAAGGAGCGTTAAGAGCAGAGAAGTGATCATCTTATTTAAGGAAGATAGTTAATTCAGCTCTGGTTAAAGAAGCTAGCTTGCGCTGCTGCTGTCTTATCTTCGCTGCTCACATTTACATTTGCAGGAGAGAGAAGGAAAACTTTGTGGCTTACGCGTTCAATGCGACCGTGAAGTCCAAAGACAAGTCCGCTGGCAAAGTCAACTAGACGTTTGCGTTCGCCTTCTTCCATGTCATCAAGGTTGATGATTACTGGATTTCCTTCGCGGTAGTGCTCACCCATCTTGCGCGCCTCTGAGTAAGAACGAGGTTGCAAAGTAATGATGTGGTAATTCGATTCTGGTGCAACTGGGGCAACAGCAACGTTAGAGCCAACAACGGTTACACCGGCACGGTCACGTGATGGACGTGCAATCTCGCGCGCAGGGCGCTCGGCGTTACGAACTGGGGTGGCTTCTTGTTGGGCTTCTTCGTCGGTATCTACCAAACCTAGGTAGCCCATCATTTTGTTGAGTGCAGACATAGGTAAAGGTTAGGGGTGATGGGTGCGCGAACCGAGGATTTCGCTGCCTACCCGAAGATGTGTCGCGCCATGGGCGATCGCAGTTTCAAAGTCCGAACTCATTCCCGCAGATAGTGAAATGGCCTCGGGGTACTGAGAGATAAAGCGTTGTTGGATCTGAGCGATCTCTTCAAAAGCAGCCTGGTGTTTATATTCAACTGGAGGAACGCACATTAATCCTAGGAGCTGCAATCTCTGCGAGTTTAAAACGACCTCGGCTAATTCGCGCAAACCTTCTTCGACAACTCCCCCACGATCTGGTGCGCCATCTAGAGAGAGTTGGATAAAGACTTTGATTCTTTTATCAATCTCAGTGCAGATGCGATCTAGTTTCTCGATATGGCTGACCTGATCAAGTGAATGGATCACATCGGCCCATGCGGCAATCTCCCGAAGTTTTCGACTTTGTACCTGTCCCTGGAAATGCCAAACGCCCGGAACGATCAGCGATTTCTCAGCACCTTCTTCTGTGCGATTTTCCCCAAAGTGGGATTGCCCCAGATCTCGCAATATTTCCACATCACTTACTGGATAAGTCTTAGTGACGGCGATCAGAGTTATCTCCGCCAGCTTTCGGTCAGCCTTACTCGCCGCCGCTGAAATTCTAGATTGCACATCTTTAAGTGATTGAGAGATGAATTCTGCGCGCTCTGTCATAACCAGACCAATCCCGCTTGGCGCCCGGTAACCGCACTGCGACGATACGAATATAGATCTTCACTTTCAAATGTGCATCGACTTTGGTTATCTATCTTCTCAACTCCGAGATCCTTTAAATCTGAAATCAAACCTGCGACTAGATCTAGTGCCGGCGTACCTGAATGAGTTTGGGAAGCGGTAGTTGGATGGCTCGCCACAACTTCATCAAAGATTTCCTGAGAGACTTCGTAACATTTACCGCAGATCGCCGGACCAATCGTCGCCGTGATCTCCTGATCTGAAATTTCACGAAGGATCTCAAAGGTTTTATCAGTTATGCGATTTACCAATCCTTTACGTCCGACATGGACTGCAGCAACCGCATGCTTTGAGATCAGGATTAGTGGAATGCAATCTGCGACCATAACCGCCAAAGTGATTCCAGGTATTCCGGTTATCAAGGCATCTGCAGTAGGAATTTCATCGGTAACTTCTTCGATGACTGCAACGCGATTGCCATGAACTTGGTTCATGTACTGCGTAGACCCGAATTGATCTGAAATCACCTTTCGGTTTGCTGCTACCGCTTCCGGCGAATCTGCAACGTGGCCACCCAAGTTAAGCCAGGAGTAGTCACCTTCGCTAACTCCGCCGCGACGATCTGTGAAGTGAATTCCCATGATTAGCTCACTCGCTCTTCGAGTGGAGCCGCTTACTTCATGAAGTCAGGAACGTCGATCTCATCTTCTGCAACTAGATCTTCAAAAGTTACGCGCTTTCGTGGCGCACCTGCATCTAGATCTAGGGCTACAGAGATTGGATCGTTACTTGGAATTGGGTCAGCGATGCCTGAAAGGGTTGCTTTATCAATTACCGGAACTGAGACTTTCTTTGGCTCTCCGCCATCAAAACCTGCCGCAATTACAGTGATTCGAACCTCATCGCCGAGGGCGTCATCGATAGTTGTACCGAAGATAATGCGGGCATTTGGGTGTGCCGCAGCTTGAACAAGTTCGCAAGCTTCATTGATTTCAAAGAGACCCAGGTCTGATCCGCCTGCAACAGAGAGCAGTACTCCCATTGCGCCATCAATTGATGCTTCAAGAAGTGGGCTAGAGATTGCTAGTTCAGCGGCGCGAGTGGCGCGATTTTCACCGCGAGCCGAACCGATTCCCATAAGTGCAGAACCAGCATCTGTCATAACAGTTTTTACATCTGCGAAGTCAAGGTTAATCAAACCTGGTTGCGTGATGATTTCGGTTATGCCTTGTACACCTGAGAGAAGAACTTGATCTGCGCTCTTAAAGGCATCTACCGCGGTGATGTTGCGATCAGATATTGCCAGGAGGCGATCATTTGGAATAACGATGAGGGTATCTACTTCTGCACGTAGTAGCTCTATACCTTCATCTGCTTGCGTCGAACGAATCTTTCCTTCAAAAGAGAATGGACGAGTTACAACACCAATAGTTAGCGCGCCAAGATCGCGGGCAATTTTTGCAACGATTGGTGCACCACCGGTTCCGGTTCCGCCACCTTCGCCTGCAGTCACGAAGACCATATCGGCACCGCGTAAAATTTCTTCAATATCTTCTGTGTGATCAATTGCAGCTTGTCGTCCTTTTTCAGGAGCAGCGCCTGCACCAAGACCCTTTGTAGATGCACGACCAATATCTAGTTTTACATCAGCATCGCTCATCAATAAATGTTGTGCATCAGTGTTAATTGCAATGAACTCAACGCCTTTTAATCCAACATCAATCATGCGATTGATTGCGTTAACTCCACCGCCACCAATTCCAACAACTTTGATAACAGCTAAGTAGTTCTGTGGTGCAGCCACAATATCCTCCTTTAGAACTGTAAACCTCTACTTGAGAATTACATTTCTACTCTCTTTAATGAGGGCAACGTAAGGCGTTAAAGAGTCGAAAGCAAAGACCGACGCAAAGTTTTTTAAGAGTTGAAAAAGTTCTATTTAACTATTGGTGCATGTGGAGCACTTACATCAATCATTCGTAAATTCTTATTTTCATCTCTTTGCAAAAGTGCATCAATAACTTCAACCTTTAGATCGGTATCTGCGCCATCTCCCCAAATGATCCGCAATTGCTGTCCAGAAAATTCGCCATAAATCAAGAAGTTATCGACACGAGCCGCACTCATCCGCTCAATCTTTTCGCTGAAGGTCTTAGGGAGTTCGGTAAAGAGCTTTATTGCCGCGAGTCCTCCTGCAACAGAAGTGGCGCTTACTCTGGGTAAGCCATTTGCTACGGCGGTCGGCATGGCAAAAGTTTTTCCGGAAGCATCAAGGGCAACTTGAGGTTTTCCGGGCTCGCTATATAAAGCTATTGGAGTTCTAGTTTTAATTGAAATAGAAATTTTGCCTGAGATCCAATTGCGAGAGACCTCAGAACTATCGATCCAATCAAAGGAACGTAACCGATTAGAGAGCGCCCTTGGGTCTAGGCGCGCCAATTTATCTCCCGTAGAAATCTGAAGAGCGCGCGATACCGCAAGTTCGCTTTCTTGCGTCGGAGTTCCAGAGATCGCAACGCTTCTTACTGAGAAGACTGGAGACCAACCAAGAAGGAATGAGCCTGCCCCGAAAACAAGAAGAGTCACAAGTACGGCTCCCGCGTACTTAGGTGGTCGCTTCATATCTAATTAAACCTACGAGTTAGTCCATCGCAAATTATTGGCGCAAGTGAATTCACATCGCCTGCTCCTAGAGTGATGATGACATCTCCCGGTTTTGCGCTCTCAATCATCCAGTCAGAGGCTTCAATGAAATTTGGAATGAAATGACCGTGTTGCATCTCTTCGGCAATTTGCGACGAACTCACACCGACTATCGGCGTTTCAGATGCGGCATAAATTTCCAGCAGCACAACTTCATCAGCTATATCGAGCGCTTTCGAAAAATCTTTCAGAAATGCTTGTGTGCGCGAATAACGATGAGGCTGGAATATTGCCAGAACTCGTCCATCGCCGGCATATCTCTTGGCTGCGGTGAGAGTTACCGTAATTTCAGTTGGATGGTGTCCATAGTCATCGATTACGCGAATTCCATGCACAGTTCCTTTTAATTCAAAGCGTCGCCCCGCACCGTGAAAACTGCCAAGGCCAGCAAGTAACTCAGCCCCTGGTGCGCCAAGTGCTAGACCCATCGCCAAGGCAGCGCCAGCATTTAACACATTGTGTAATCCTGGTACTTGTAGCGAGAGCGTTCCTACTAAGCGACCGTGCCAGAGAATTCGGGCAGTTGATCCCATAGCCAAGAGATTTACTGAATCAATTAATAGATCACTCCCCTGAGTCGTTCCGTAAGAGATGCGCTGAATGTCGCCGCGAACATCCGGATTGGTACCTAGCGCCGCTGAACCAGCATCATCTGCACAGTAAACAAGTAGGCCGCCTTGGCCGATAGTCGCGGCAAAAGAGTTAAATGCCTTGGTTACATCTTCGGGTTTTAAGAAGTAATCGACGTGATCATGTTCGATATTTGTGACGATCGCGGCAAACGGGTGGTATTCGATAAATGAACCATCTGATTCATCAGCTTCTGCAACAAATAGATCACCAGTCCCCTTATGTGCATTTGAACCAGAAGCGGTGAGGGTTCCACCAATTGCAAATGATGGATCTAAACCACATGATTGAAGTGCAACGGTGAGCATTGAAGAAGTTGTCGTTTTACCATGGGTGCCAGCGACAGCCACGCTACGCGATTGCGACATTAACGTTGCTAATGCCTGCGCGCGAGTAAGCAATGGAATTTGTAATTCGTTGGCGCGGATTAATTCGACATTTGTCTTCGCAATTGCCGTTGAGTAGATAATGAAATCGGCGCCATCGACATGGCTGGCCTCGTGTTCTGGCCACACTTGCGCGCCCAAAGCTTGTAGCGCGCTAAGCACGCTGGAATCTTTTGCGTCAGAACCTGTAACTGTGATTCCGTGGGATAGCGCGATACGCGCCAATCCGCTCATACCCGCGCCACCGATACCAATGAAGTGAAGTCGCTTACCTGACCAGTTTGAAATATCCGAAGCCACTAGTTAGCACCTTTCGCTAACGCTGATTCCATTAGCGCCACAATTTTATCGCTCGCCGCAAGATCAGAGCCATTTCCATTGATGGGAGCCATTTGGCTATTCTGCAGCAAGCGATCGATATTTCTAGAAATCCAATCAGCGTCAAACTCGCTCTGTTCTAAAATTTCACCACGTGATTGTTCGACCACAAATCGCGCATTTACCTTCTGTTCGCCATTTCCAATAGCTAGCGGAATAAAGAGTGCGTATCGACCAAGTGCGCTTACCTCAGAGCAAGTTACCGCACCGCTTCTTGCGATTATCAAATCAGCGGCTAAATAAGCAGTTGCCATATCGTCGATATAGGAGACGGGTTTGTAGGAAGATGTTGCTGTAGGAAGTTGGTTGGCTTTACCGACTGCGTGCAGAACCTGCGTTCCACCGTTTGTTAAAGCTGGTAAAGCCGCAACGATGACTTTATTTAACGCAACAGATCCTTGTGAGCCAAAGAAGATTGCGATTACTGGCGCGCTCGCATCAAAACCCAGCGACTTCTTAGCGTTACTTCTGGCGGTAACCCAGTTGCTAGAACTTTCGCGAACGGCTTTAGCCACATCAGCGCGTAATGGCAGACCGGTGATTAGCGCCTGACTTAACTTGCCGCTGTGGATTGGTTGGGCCACAGCCAAGTACTTTGTAAAGGTGGCGCCTAAGCGGTTGGCTAGCCCCGGCCTGGCATTTGCTTCATGTATCACGATGGGAATGTTTAAAGATCGCGCCGCCAAATATGCTGGAGCCGAAACATAACCACCAAATCCAACAAGTAAATCAGCGCCCTTGAGGGCTGCGCGCGATTGTAGAAAAGCACGAGTTAAAGTAGTTGGCGCGACGAAAAGAGATAACGAAATTCTCCGTGGGATAACTACTTTTGGGATATAGGACAGGTTAAAACCAGCTGCAGGTACTAGATCTCTTTCCAATCCACTTTTAGTTCCTAGGAATTGGATTTGATCTTGCGGATGGTTCTGGCGCCAGGCTCGGGCCACGGCCAAAGCTGGTTCAACATGGCCAGCAGTGCCACCACCTGCAAGAACTATCTTCATGATGTGCGTAATCTACGCCGTTCTATCGCCTTATGGAGTTCGTTCTTAACTTCTGGATCGCGCAAGGCGCTTCCAAATACATATCCCAGTCCAAGATATAAAGAGATAAGCGCTGATCCACCGTATGAAACAAAGGGAAGAGTGACTCCAACTACTGGAAGAACGCTAGTTGCGGATCCAACGTTAAGGACCGTTTGTACGGCGATCCAGCAACCAATACCTGAACCCACATAGCGAGACATCGGATCTTTGCAACGCAGTGAAATTTTAAAGATAGAAAATATCAAAGCAGCTAGTAGCGCAAGAACTGCAAGAGTTCCAAGCAAACCAAGCTCTTCACCGATAACGGCAAAGATAAAGTCGGTATGCGCTTCCGCTAAATTTCCCCACTTCTGACGGCTCCCACCCAAACCAACGCCGAAGATTCCACCGGAGGCTAAACCTAAAAGGCTGTGTGCCGGTTGCCAGCCAGCATCCTTATATTGATCTGCAGCAAAGGGATCGAAGACAACTAAGAAACGTTGGGCGCGATAGCCAGCGGTCGCGATTAATCCAGCGAGAGCTATCGCACCTACTGCAGCTAGAGTTCCTAACAAGCGGAGTTCAACGCCAGATATAAATAAAAGTCCACCAAGTAGCGCTGCAACCACGCAGGCGGTTCCGAGATCATGCCCCACCATGATGAGAGCGAGTACAACCATAAAACCTGGTGTGATTAGTGCAAAGACATTGATCCGTGTTTTACCAGCGCGCTCTTGGCCTGCTAACAAGTAACTTGCCCAGAGAATAAGCAGGAATTTGGCAAGCTCACTTGGCTGCACATCTACAAATGGAAGTGCAATCCAGTTGGTATTGCCATTTACAGTCTTTCCCACTCCAGGAATCTGCAAGATCGCCAATATTGCAACTGAGATTACTAAGCCATATCGGGCAAGTAAACGCCATTGATCTAGCGTTCGTTGCGAGAGATAAATCGCCAGCGGAATCGATAGGGCGAAGAAGATAAATTGGCGCAACACGATAGCAACGGCATTGCCCTTAGTATCTAGTGAGTGAATAGAAGATGCTGAAAAGACCATCACCAAACCGATAATTGATAAAGAGATCGAACTAGCAGCCAGAATATAGAAATTATTTACCGGCTTAGAGAGAAATTTTGAGGAAGTAGTCATTGCGTTACCTTCTTGACAGCTGCAGCGAACCTATCTCCGCGATCGGAGTAGGAGATGAATTGATCCATTGATGCACATGCTGGAGCCATTAAAACCGTGTCTCCAGAAGTTGCTCGTTCGGCTGCAGCTTTCACTACAGCTTCCATCAGTGAATTATCGGGTCCGCCTTTTATGTACGAGGCAGGAGTATCTATATAGACAATTTCAATTTCTGGCGCTTGCGTGCGCAGCTCATGGGCGATTATTTCGCGATCGGTTCCAATCAAAATCGCTGCTTTAATTCGAGATTTACAACGTGCGACAAGCTCGCTCATCTCTGCGCCTTTTGCCAAACCGCCGGCTACCCAGATTGATGAAAGTGAAGATAGAAGTGAAGCAGCTGCGGCGTGAGGGTTAGTGGCCTTGGAATCATTTACCCAGGTGACCCCATTGTGAACTGCAACTTCTTCAATGCGATGGCGCCCAGGTAAGAATTTTTGTAGCGCACTTCTAATCGCTTCCGGACTAACTCCAAGTGCGCGAACCAATCCTGCAGCGGCAAGAGCGTTTGCCACATTATGCGGAACAGTCGGCTTCACATCAATTAGCTCAGCCAGCATCGCCGCCTCTTGCGGATCACTCACAAAAGCGCGGTCTACAAGTAGCTCTTCAACCACGCCGATCTCACCTGGGGCAGGAGTATCTAGCGAGAAGAAAACCTTTCGCCCCTGCCAGTGCGCAGCTTGGTTAACCACTTCGGGATCTGCCGCATTAAATATTCCAGTTGAGGACCGATCTAGGATCGAACCTTTAACTCGCGCATATTCGGCAAATGTTCCATGCCAATCAACATGATCTTGCGCAATATTCAAGATCGCAGCTGCGACGAAACTGGCCTCTTTCAACCAATGCAATTGGAAAGAAGAGATTTCTAAAACAAGTACTTCATATTTTTCATTGCTTTCAACGCTCTCGATAACTGTGGTTCCGACGTTGCCACAAGCGGTTGCAGATACACCGGCTTCGCGCAGCATCGCCGCTGCCATTTCTACTGTCGTCGTCTTTCCATTTGTGCCAGTTAGAGCAATCCAGCGTTGGCCAGGTACGAGTTCGGCTCGGAAAGACCAGGCTAAATCAATCTCATTAACTAAGCGAATATTCGCGCTTTTTGCTTTAGCAATCAGCGGATGGCTCTCTTTCCACCCAGGAGAGACGACAATGAATTCATAGTCAGAAACATTTACCTGATCTGGTTTTAGAAGCTTAAATCCCTCGATCTCACTTATCTGATCGTCGGCAAAATCAATCGCGGCACCTTTAACGCTAAGTGACTTGGCAACGGCAATGCCAGTTACTCCTGCCCCAAGAATTAGTACATTGCTTCCCGTTAAATTGATCGCCATTGGCCATCTGCCTTATTGAGTTACCCATTGGGCGTAGAACAGACCTAAGCCAGCCGCAACGCAGAGCCCAGCGATGATCCAGAAGCGGAGAACAATAGTTACTTCTCCCCAGCCCATAAGTTCAAAGTGGTGCTGAAGTGGCGCCATTTTAAATATTCGTTTTCCACCAGAAATTTTAAAGTAAGCAACCTGCAGAATTACGGATGCACTAATTATTACAAACAGTCCACCTAATGGAATAAGCAGAAGTTCGATGCGAAGCGAGGTTGCAATACCGGCAAGTGCGCCACCTAGGGCAAGTGAACCGGTATCTCCCATAAAGATCTTTGCTGGAGATGCATTCCACCAGAGAAAACCTGCACAAGCGCCAGCAAGTGATGCAGATAGAACCGCTAAATCAAGTGGGTCTCTTACTAAATAACAATTTGCTCCTGGTGAAACTGCGCAGCTCTGACCAAACTCCCATACTCCGATCAAGATAAAGGCGATAAAGGTCATTACTGCAGCGCCCGTTGCCAAACCATCTAAACCATCGGTGAGATTTACACCATTGCTTGTTGCGGTAACCATAAGTACAACCCAGATAATTACAAAAACGGTACCCAGGGCGATGGAGGTATCGCGAACAGTTGATAAATTTTGGGAAATTGGCGTTAGACCGTCTCGATCTGGAAAATGAATTCCTAGATATGCAAAGGTTGCCGCCACGATTACTTGCCCAATGATCTTCTGCTTGGCATTTAGTCCGAGAGATTTTTGACGGGAAACTTTTAACCAATCATCTAAAAAGCCAACGAAGCCAAGTCCAGCCATTAACCCCAAGACGAGAAGCGCCGAAGTGCTTACCGTGTTCTGGGTAAGAGCGTGTGCGATGAAATATCCAAGAGCCGAAGCGAAGATGATGATGATTCCACCCATAGTCGGCGTACCGCGCTTGGTGTGGTGTGACGATGGGCCATCATCTCGAATTATCTGTCCATAACCGCGTTTAGCTAGGCCTCTGATGAGTGCAGGGGTTCCGAAGAGAGATAAGAAGAGCGCGATAGCGCCAGCGATCAGAATTTCTCTCATTTAAATATCTCCCCCTTCGCTTCCAGTACTCCATTTATCTGTAAGTTGACCTGCAAGTTGGCCGGCAAGTTCTTCAAACTTTTCCGCCCGTGATGCCTTTACCAGAAGTACATCTCCCTGGTTCATTTGATCAACTAATTCTTCTGCTTCTTTAAAACTTGTGAAACGGTGCACCACCATCTGACTTGCAGCGCTGATATCAGATGCATACTCATCTGCATTAATGCAGACCAAGTGATCGATTCCTAACTCTGAAGCAAGGGTGCCAATATTGGCGTGACGTTGTGGTGATGACGCGCCGAGTTCGTGCATCTTTCCTAGGAAAGCCCAGGATTGGCCGCCTCGTTCTTGCGCAAATAAAACCAAGGTGCGCAGCGCTGCCTCGGCCGACTCAGGGCTTGAGTTGTATGCATCGTTGATGAGCACAAATCCAGCCAACTCATGGATCTCCATCCGCCATTTGCTATTCATTTCAGCAGTTGAAAGGGCACCGGCAATAACATCAATTGAAATACCAAGCTCGGTTGCGATCGCCGCAGCGGCTAAAGCGTTAGCCACTTGATGAATACCTACTAGACGAAGCCCTACCGCTGCGCGTCCTGCTGGTGTAACAAGGTCGAAGTGGGGACGGCCTTCACGGATTTCGATATCAGTTGCACGAACATCAGCGTTGGTAGTTTCTCCAAAAGTTATAGCTTTGCCGGAGTGAAGGCGCTTCATATCTTTGGTGAATTCATCATATTGTCCAAGTACAGCGACAGCGCCTGAGCTGAGTGAAGAAATCATTTCAGACTTAGCCTTCGCTACGCCTTCTGCTGAGCCAAACTCTCCAATATGTGCCGAGCCAACCTTTAGGACGACTCCAATATCTGGCGTGGCCATTTTGCAGAGTGCCGCAATATCTCCAACGTGACGTGCACCCATTTCTAAAATACAGAACTTAGTATGCAAATCACACTGCAAAAGCGTAATTGGAGCACCTAACTCGTTGTTGAAATTTCCTGCAGGCGCAATAGTCGACGCCACGGTTGAAAGAATATGGTTGAGAAGGTCTTTGGTTGTGGTCTTACCTTGCGAACCAGTTAGAGCTATCACTTTTAGGTTAGGTATTGAACTACGAACAAAGGACGCTAACTGATTTAACGCAACCATCACATCACTTACGACGATGCAGCGCTCGGATACCTCTCGAGTTGTAATGGCAACTACGGCACCATTTGCGAAGGCATCCGAGATGTATTGATGGCCATCTACATTTTCACCGACCAGCGCTAGAAATATTGAACCTGAAGTCGCCGCTTTTGAATTAAATACTGGCGCAGCGGTAACTGTGACGTCGCTACCGACAAGCTTTCCGCCAACAATCTCAGCGATTTTTGACGCCTGCAGATCAATCACTTTGCACCTGCTATCGCCTGAGCCAGAACTACTCGATCATCAAATGGCAATTTCTTTCCAGAAATTTCTTGGCCCAGCTCGTGCCCTTTGCCAAGAACTGCAATGGCATCACCGGGTTGAGCAAGTGAGACGGCGTATTCAATCGCAGACTTACGGTCCTCAATTACGCATGATGGTTGCGATATTTCTAAAACTCCAACCATTTCTTTTAAAATTTCTTGCGGATTTTCAGAGCGCGGATTATCGCTGGTAAATACCGCTATGTCTGAACCGCTAATAAGAGCGCTACCCATCAGCGGACGTTTGCTGGAGTCGCGCTCTCCCCCACATCCCAATACCGAAATGACTTTCCCTGTTGTAAATTCCCGAATCGATTGCAGAACGCTAGAAACAGCGTCAGGCGTGTGTGCGTAATCAACTAACGCTGTAAATCTTTGACCGACGTTGACTTCCTCCAGACGACCCGCTGCACCAGTTAACTTTGGAACAGATGCCGCTATATCAATAGGATCAACACCAGATTCGACGGCGATCGCTATCGCCATCAAGAGGTTATCTAAATTATATCCGCCACGTAATTGAGTTGATGATTCAATGAGAATTCCACCTGACCCACGTAACTTAAAGTTAATCTGCTTTCCTGATGATTCAATTTCAATGAAGTGCCAAGTTGCGCTCTGATTTGTGCGAGAGATCGAGATAACTGGAAGCTCAGTTGATTTAGCAAGCTTGGCACCATACGAATTATCGATATTTATTACCGCTTGATCGGCGTAGTTAAAGGTAAACAACGCTGCTTTCGCAGCGAAGTAACTTTCGATATCGCCATGAAAATCTAAGTGATCCTGGGAGAGGTTTGTGAAACCAACAAACGCGAAGTGTGAACCTTGAACCCGGTGCAAAGCGATTGCGTGGCTCGAAACTTCCATTACTAAATGGCGCATATGCCGCTCGCGCATTGTGGCTGCTAACGCTTGTAAATCAGTAGCCTCTGGCGTCGTTCGAGAGCTATCGATCGCATCTTTACCAATACGCGTTTCATTGGTTCCAATTAGCCCACAGTCGCGATCTGCTGCCTCAAAAATTTGATAGAGCAAGGTGGTAACTGTCGTCTTGCCATTCGTACCAGTAATGCCGATGCTGGCGAGGTCTCGCATAGGCTCGTTATAAAGGAGCGCTGCAATAAGACCTGCGGCCTGTCTTGGATCATTAACCACCAAAACCGGAACGCCTTTTACAAGCGCGGCGCCTGCTTGATCAGTCAATACAGCGATAGCGCCTTTACTAATTGCGCTTGCTGCAAACTCTGCTCCATGGCGATTAGCACCTGGAATTGCGATAAATAAATCTCCAGGTTCAACCTGTGAGTCGTTATGTGTGACTCCTGTGATTTCAATTTTTGTGAGTTCGGCTTCGGATAAAGTAAAGGAAGCGGTAGCGGCGCCAGCAACTTTCTGTAGATTCAAAACGCTCTGGCTAAATGGTCGCATTATCTACTCTTTAAACTCGCCTGAGTGGTTGTAGCGGCTTCGTTCTGCTGCTTTTGGGCAAGCTCCTTTTGAGTTAGAGCAACCGGCATTACCTTTGTTCCGGTTGGCGCAACATGTTCGGATTGCAGAACAAAAGTCATCACTTTCTTAAAAACTGGTCCTCCCAGTGATCCACCGTAGTGCGCTCCCTTTGGATCTTGGATGGTCACACTTATTACATACTTAGGCGCATCTGCTGGAGCAAACCCAATAAACGAAGCGGTGTAACCGCTGTAACAGCCACAGCCTGAGTCATAACGCATCGCTGTACCGGTCTTACCTGCCACGCGATAGCCCGGAATCGCTGCACTTGGCGCAGTTCCCTGCCCAGATACAACAGATTCCATCATTATGCGAAGTTGTTGCGCAGTCTGCGCGCTTACGACACGTTGCGTTGTTCTAGATGAAGCTGCGGTGAATTTTCCAGATGCATCGCTTGTGCCGGCAATCACCGTAGGCGAAACGCGAACCCCATCATTGGCAATAGTTGCGAAGATGCTGGTTGCTTGCATTGCAGTTAGCGAATATCCCTGACCAAAGGCAACAGTTGGTGCGGTTGTGCCAGACCAATCACTGACTGGGCGAAAGAGCCCTTTAGATTCGCCTGGTAGGCCTGAACCAGTTGAGACACCGATTCCAAATTTTGTTAAGTAATCGTGCAAGGTTTCGTTTGAAAGCATCTCACCAATTTTAATTGTTCCAGTATTGGAAGATACCGCCAGAATTCCAGAAGTCGTTAAGCGTTGAACTGGGTGGCGCTCGTGATCGTGGAAGGTGTCTCCTCCACGTTTAATTGAGTAAGGAACAGTTAATACCGTTTCAGGAGTTATCTTCTTCTCCTCGAGCGCTGCCGCCAGTGTCATGATCTTTCCCGTGGAACCTGGCTCATAAACATCTTGCACTGATGGATTTCGCATCAGTGATGGTGAAACGCTCTTTGTGTTGTTTGGGTCAAAGGTTGGCGCTGTTGCATGCGCCAAGATTTGACCTGTCTTTGGGTCCATAACAATTACAGTTCCGCTTAGTGCACGCGCTTTGCTTACCGCTTCTTGTATCGCATTAGCTGCAACCCATTGCACATCGCGATCAATAGTTAGTCGAACTGTCGTGCCCTTCTTGGCGGAAATGATTTCATTCTGAGAACCTGGAATTTCAGCGCCAAGACCACGTGCATATGAATAACGCCCATCGGTTCCGGATATCAATGAATTCATGCTTGATTCAAGCCCGGTGGCACCGATGCCATCTTGGCGCACGAAACCAACAAGAGATGACACGAGTGAGCCAGATGGATATTCGCGGATGTAATTTCGCTCTGCAAAAAATCCAAGGATTCGCTTATCGAAATTCTCTTTAGTCAGCGCCGCATTATGAGTTTCGATGGCTTCGCTCAAACTGCGCCAAACCGCTGGCTTAGCGTTACGAGCAACCATCGAATAACGCTTTGTTCCTGAAATCGCACTTTGAACTTGGGCAACGGTCATTCCGAGAATCGGCGCTGCGAAGTTAGCGGTAGCTGCTGCGTTGGTAACCTGAGTTTGATCTACAACTACATTTATTGCAGAAACACTTCGGGCAAAGGCGACGCCATTGATGTCGGTGATTTCACCACGAGCGGCGGGGATGGCCCGCGTTGTCTCCATCTCGTTTGCCGCCTTGGCCCGGTAATCATTGGCTTGGAAGGCTTGAATTTGAATTAAACGAGCCGCAAAGAATAAGAAAAAGATCAAGATAAAGATTATTAGTAAACGAATGCGCGATGCAGCGAGGTTTAGATTACCCACGAGCAACCTCTCCGTTAGCAAGTGCTTGCGCATCCGCTGCAAGATTTAGAAAGACGGGCGATTCTGAGGGACGCATTCCTAGTTCGGTTGCTTTCTTAGCAAGGGCTTCGGGTGATGACGCGCGATCAATCTGACGATTGATCGCTTCACGTTGATCGGCAACGATCTTGGCTTCGGCCTTTAACTCAGAGAGCGTGAAGGCATCTTGTGCCAAAAGGATATTTACGGCGAGCAGAATCAGTAGACCGATTCCGGCGACAACAGATAAGAAAGTTGCAAAGAAGCGATGAGTTGCTTGTGCTCCATCTGAAACGTTGGGCACTAACTTTAAGAAAACTTCTGCAGATTTCTCAGTAAGTTTCTGCCTAGGGGCGCGCGGGGCGCGAACCGCAGTCGAATGTGAGAGCGCCATTTATGCCGCCAACCTTTCGATTGCACGAAGACGTACTGATGCTGAGCGTGGATTTTCGGCAAGCTCCTGATCAGAAGGTGTTTCTCCCGATTTAGAAACAAGTGCAAACTTCGCAGCGAATTCAGGAAGGTCGACTGGAAGATCGCGTGGTGTCTTTGATGTCGAGCGTTCAACAAAAATCTCTTTAACGATGCGGTCTTCTAGCGATTGGAATGAGAGAACCACTACGCGTCCCCCAACCATCAAGAGATCAAGGGCAACAGGTAGCGCGCGCGTGATGGCACCGAGTTCGTCATTGGCTTCGATGCGAAGTGCCTGGAAAGTGCGTTTAGCTGGGTTGCCGCCAGTGCGTCTCGTCGCCGCCGGAATACTCGCTTTAATCAACGCCGCTAATTCTTGCGTTGAGTTAAGCGGTGCCTTGGCGCGCGCTTTAACTATGTTTTCTACGATACGAGTTGCAAACTTTTCTTCACCGAAGGTGCGCAGGATCTTTACTAACGCACCTGGGGCGTAGGTATTTACTATTTCAGATGCGGTGATTCCTCGACTGCGATCCATGCGCATATCAAGTGGCGCATCTTGAGAGTATGAGAAACCACGATCTACTTCATCGAGTTGAATTGATGAGACGCCAAGATCAAAGAGGATTCCATTAACGCTTTCATAACCATGGCTAGCGACAACTTCGCCAATACGATCAAAGATTGCATGGTTTGCTCTAAAGCGATCTCCAAAGCGAGCTAGGCGAGCAGATGCGCGTTCGAGTGCAATGGGATCGCGATCAATTCCAATGACGGTAAGTGTTGGGAATTTTTCGAGAAGGGCTTCAGTATGTCCGCCTAAACCAAGAGTGCAATCAACAATTACTGGCGCTGGGGTTAAAAGAGTTGTTGGGGATAGTAGTTCGATACAGCGATCAAGCATTACTGAAATGTGTTGCGTGCTTGCATCGTTCATAGACTCCCCCTTTTCTTAAATGGTTTTTAGTTTTCTTAACTCCATCTCTCATCTCTGGTCACCGCCGGCCGACGGATCTAACGAAAGCGACACCGGGGAAGGGGTGTCGCTGCCGGCTTTAGGTCGGCGGTGGCCACAGATGAGAGCGCTATTCAGTTTTAATTTAATTTTTATTTAGTTGTTTTATTAAGTTGTTTTAATTTTTCTCAGAAGAGACCCGGAAAAATCTCCTCTGAAACTTCGGCAAAGCCCTTTTCACGATCTGTTAAATAAGAGTTCCAAGCAGCGTTATCCCAAATTTCAACGCGAGTATTTGCTCCGATAACAACACAATCTTTTTCAAGTCCTGCATATGTACGAAGTCCTGCAGGAATAGTTACGCGAC
>Ga0214921_10001232_pt1 | contig 44214 bp, 38 predicted proteins | sample LL1505_MetaG_FD_177992 | JGI IMG/M metagenome (GOLD analysis project Ga0214921, IMG submission 177992) | Freshwater microbial communities from Lake Lanier, Atlanta, Georgia, United States - LL-1505 | ecosystem: Environmental > Aquatic > Freshwater > Lake | place: USA: Georgia | collected...
CGAAGAAATCGGTCATGCTACATACACCGCCTGGCATACTTTGCATCACCATTGCGTATCCATCCCCCTCCTCCGGTTCGATCCGTAATATTATATTTGAGAACTGGGCGTCTAAAAAGTCGGTAAAAGATGAATGCCCGCATACAATTCCGCCATCTTTGGTCCAGTCCTCCCCAACAGCCATGACGAGTGAGCACCTGTCTTTGAAATCATCCAAGCGCGCCGCGCGTGCGGCGAGTGCAGCAGGATTGGCGGCGATTGCGAGTTCATCGCGAATGACATCCGCGTATTTCCCGCGGAACTTGGGTGTGTCGATATACCGGAGTAAGTGCGCGTAGAAATAGGCGAGTGACATGTAGACATTGATAAGAATCACTTGGCATACCTTGATTCCTGCCCCCGCCGCGATCCCTTCCATTTCCTTAAATATCTTCGGGAATCGTTTTTTGATAATAGGGCGGTAGAAATCGTTGCAGAGTTCGTAGAAGAACTCGATGTCACGCCCGTATCCTTGTTTAAATAGAAAATCGTACACTGTGAACATATATGTAAATCTATCGGGATCCGCCGCGATCACTTGTTTTCCATGGGAAACGCCGCGTTCATATGGAGCTCCGCGAATCGTTATCCGGAGCCATCCGTCGTCGTTTGTTTTGGTGCCTTTTGAATGTGTTTTTCGTCGCCGCGTTCGCGTTCGCGTTCGTCCCTGTTTTGTGTGTCGTTTATGCTTGGTTTCTTTCATTAAAAACGCGCGTATTCCGCCGTATTTACTATATTATACGCCGATATTGATTTCGTTCTTTATTACCACAATAAATAGATATAAAGATTTGTAAAATGTTATGTATAAAGATATGAGTTTTTCGAATTTAAACGCACATACATCCGGAGGAGGAGGAGCCGCTGCTGCGCCCGCATCCGCCATTAACACGATATCCGATTCATATGGAGGAGGCGGCGCATCCTCAGACAATGTCCTTGTGATTAAAACGGTGCAAATCGCACCAGTTCGAACGATGATGTGTGCGCTAAAGGAAATCCTGATTGAGACCAATATTACGTTTCAGAAGGACGGAATTCGAATTATCAATATGGATAAATCGCATACGATGTTGGCGCATATGTTCCTGGAAGCCGTGAATTTCGAGCTCTACGAATGTGCACTTGATAAAATCATTATTGGTGTGAATATGTTTCATCTATTCAAGCTGATCAACTCGATTGACAATGACGATACATTAACCATCTATATTGAGAAGAAGGACTATAATGATGGTGTGGTTTCGTACCTTGGCCTTAAATTTGAGAATGGCGATATCAAGCAATGCAAGACGCAAAAACTGCGGCTGATTGAGCCTGATCCAGAGGATCTTGTGGAACCCCAGGTTGCATTTTCTAGTGTGATTAATCTCCCATCTTGTGATTTCCAGAAGATTATTCGCGATCTCTCGTGTATCTCTGAGAAGCTCGAGATTAAATCGGTGGGGAATGAGTTGATTTTTCGGTGCTCGGGGCAATTCGCGACGGCAGAGGTGCGGCGAGTTGAGTCGGATGGAAGTATGGAGTTTCTTCATAAGAAGGATGCTGGGAAGATTATCCAGGGTGAGTTTTCGTTGAAGAATCTGGGGTATTTTATTAAGTGTACGAACCTGTGTAATCAGATCGAGATGTATTTGGATAATGATATGCCGCTGGTGGTGAAGTATTACGTCGCATCACTCGGTACGATCAAATTGTGCTTGTCGCCGTTGCCGAGTTCGTAAACCGCCACCATCGCTGCGACGAAGTGACGAAATGGGGGAGCATAAACATATTAAAACGCTATTGTTATTATGTTTAACTACGATGAATAAAACCATATACACGACATACCATTCACGACTTCCACCAATTGTTTTGAAACGGTGGCAAGATCTAAATCTAGAATACGCAATTGATTTCAGTATGGATGTCGACTGTATTAAGTTTCTTGAGTCTGAGTTTAATCGTAACATTGCTGAGCTATTTATTTATATCCCTCGCGGGATGTACAAGGCCGATCTTTGGCGATTGTGTAAATTGTATATACATGGAGGAGTGTATGCGGATATTGATTTGGTTCCATTTGTCCCGATCTCGAAGAGTATTACGGATGATACGGCGAGTATGGCTCCTAGCTACTTTTATTCGTGTTTGAGTCTAAGCAGCCCCAGCATTTTTCAGGCATTCATATACCAGTCTCATCGAAAAAGTCCACTTTTGCTAGGATTTATAGTGTCATTTCTTGTGAATAAGCCATATACAAATATAGATAACGGACCGACAACGGATATGTATAATTTGATATTGTATAATGTCCGCGCTGAAGCGATTGCCAATCATTCCACCATACCTGAAGCGCTTCAACCGTTTACATACTACTACTTGCGGAAGATTCGTATCCCGATTTACATTACATCCATCGATGAAGATATTGTTCCGCTTCACTATTTCCCATCAGATGTTGAGTATACACTTTCGATTAGTCCGAATACACGCAATAAATGGGTACTTGCAAATCAAGATAAATTCAAAATGAAGATCGAGAATCACTGCCTCATTGTGAATATTGTAGATGATACAGAGACTGCAACCGACTATAATAATGAAAGTTTCATCGTTGATATTTGTATTAATTTACCGGAACTTCGGCCAGAAGTGGTATATTTATTCCAAGAATGTATTCGTGACCCATGTAGAATAAGCACATGTTATATTGCTGATTGTAATGGTAAAAATATTATGGATTGTCGGGATCCGTCTTATATTCGTGATCGAGGATGGGTGAATCAATGAATGAACTAATTTAAACGCCATTAACGGTTTACATACATACACACATACACGAATTATGTCATACTTCAGAACGCCACTTACGAAGGAAATGCTTCAGAATTACAAGTACATTCACCAAATTATGAGTTACACTGTCAATATTTTCGATACTATCTGTGATGATATTGAAAAACGAAATATCGATTGTGAAAAAAATACTAAATATGCATACAAAATCGACGAACAATCTCCGTTATACAAATCGATCACCACATTTAATATGAAAATGGCGGTATTGACGGATATATCAAAACAACTACAACATATGTTCCCCGACAGTAAAATTAATGTCGTCGAAAAGGAAACAATGAACGGGTTTATTGTAACCACCTCGACCTATATTGAAGTAGACTGGTCGTAGAACGAAGCTGTATAAATAGAAATAATATGAACTTACTAAATGAGTTCGTATGATTTATTGCTTACTCGTCGTCGTCTCTGATATACCGCTAATTTGACGGGCGAAGCGCGATGGAGCGACGTAGTGACGGAGCATTTAGTATTCTGGTGTATGCTTCTTGAACAAACACCCGTGTGCTGTAATTCCTTCCAATTCGCGGATAATTCCGGCGTTCTGAAAATTACAATTCGCCATCCAGATTTTGATAATACAGAAATTCTTCTTGGGTGAAATGGTAATACCATTCACGATAGGAATCACATTCATATTGGTAGAAATCGTCTCGCCTACAGTTACATATGACAATTGTTTCCACGCAGTGTTCACTTCCTTATTTGCAACCTTGTACGAGAAGCAGCCACCATTCCGGTTTTGTGAATCTTCCCACATCGGAACAATACCCGACCGCATGAGAAACAACATACAGTTCATAACCAGTTTGGGTGGAAGAACCTCAAAAATTGCGATTGCTTGTTCAGCGGTATCAAATTCGTAGATCTTTTTATAACTTGATGCTGCCCAATTTGTATCATGGGGAAGATGCGCCCATAGAGTCCAACGATGCGACAATTTATGAAACTGATCATCTCCTCCGGATCCTGTTATAGAACTAGGGTCAGATGATGCGTTCGTAGTAGTGGTCATTATCGTTGAATCAAGTAGACTGCAAAGAACGAATTTCCGTAAAAATGATGTGGATGGGATAATACACACCGTATATTATACAATCAATTTTTTTTATACTCTTTATCTCATTGTACCGGATCTTCAATCATTTCGAATTCGGGGTCATCGACCTCAGTACGGTTATTCTCTTGGGCGACGTCACCACTCTCACCGCTGTCGCTGTCGCTCTCGTTATCGTCATCGTCGTCATCGATCTCTACTTCGCTGTCACTTTCCGAATCAGTCTCGCTTTCTGAACAATCGTAAAAACTGGTCAATACATTATCAATATCGTACACTTGAGATTCATTGGATTCAAATATGGGGCATCTCAATACGGAATCAACCTTGATAACATAACGATTTCCAATAATAACAGAATTACTATCCGTCAATGAATAAAACAGAGAACGGATGTCAGTATCGGTATTTGTTTCTGCCGTGGTCTCTGCTGTGGTCTCTGGTGCTTTTTCTTTCAAAGCAGCAAGTACTTTCGGATTTGCAACAGACAAATAGTTCTTCATATTGTCATTATAAAATAGAGTGAGCTTGTAATTGGAAAGTGGCATTCCGATATAATCGGCTACATCTTTGCGACCACACTCATTGTACAATTTCCACTGTAAAAACTTTTTGTCAAGAATCTCGTTCTTCTCAAGAAAGAAATTGTACGGATTTTTCAATGTGATTGAAAAAGTTTCTGGCTTGGGCTTGGGTTCATGATCTGAATCAGATTCAGTATTCGATGCAGTAATAGGAAGACAAATTGTTAGTTCGGCCTTATCTGCAATTTGAGATCGTTTAACAAATGGCCTATAATGATGAGTAATCAATGTGTGAGTTCGTCCTGAAAAATCGCCACGGTGAATACGGGCGTACGCCTCATTATCTACTTTGTGGATGATAAAGTCATAAATGTCATTATGGGTCTCTGTGAGTTCGGGATCTTCTCCGTCATTATCAAGACGATACTGTTTGCATTGTCTGTCAATCCATTTGCATATATTGTATTTTGCGCGGTCGATTCGATATACAGATTTGACGTCACTTTGCATAAAAAAACACATCGACGACGCCGAATAAATCTCGCGTCCATTTTTCACGACAGTATATGTGCTAAATGTATAGTGTCCAAAGACGCGTAATGTTGTGTATACGACATTAGTCAAAAACTCTTTGATCGCATGAACTGTATTGAAAATACCGGATTGAATGAATTGCCATAACATCTGAATTGGCCTGATGTTTCCAGTGGAAAGTATAATATATAACAAAGGAAAAAGTATATACGTAGAAAAAAAAGCGAATGAGAGTTGTGTGTTGGTTATGTCAGGGTGGTATCCCTTATCAGTGTATGTCGGCGGTGGAATATGTGTGTTTATAAAGTTTGGAGTAACTTTTATAAATGATGGGTCCATTCTTTTTATTTCTGCCGAACACATATATCGGTTATTTTTTTGATCTTGGAAACAAAACATCGTATCACTCGTAGAGGTGTTTCTATGTATATATAAAGCAAAATCTTTTTATGTTCTTATTTTTGGGGTGTAGGCGCAGCTGCAGGAGCCGCCAGAGCTGCTGCAGGATCACGTGATGATATAGGAGCGGGTAGTAGAGATTGCTGGCCCTGAGCTCCTGCCTGTTGTTGGTTTTTCTGAACATTTACACTTGTTTTACCTGGACGAATACCGAATATATAGAATAATACGCTACTGATGTATGTAAGTAAAATGATAGGAATAATTACGATAAACCAGACAAACTTAGTGTATCCATTCATACATAATATGTTCAATACTGCTGTAAAAATAAACATGATAATAAATTTTAGAAGAGATGTTTCATACTGACCTTGAAACAAATCAATTGTGATTTGAACCATCGAAAAAGCTAAATAAAGAAGTGCTGGTGAACATATTTTTTCAATCATTAAATGAAATGGAATGGAATGAATAAAAATATTATATATTAGGCCCAGAATATATTATATTTCGAACAAGGTTTGTTTATTTCTTTCCCTTGTTGAATACCGCAACACCGTTCTTGAAGACGCCAACTTCGTCGCCCACGTCGTCATCAACACAGGCATAGATTATTCCATTTTGAGGATCGGTCGTGAAATACGTCTTTCCTTTGATTTTCACTTCTGAAACTTCAATTTCAGCCTCTTCTTCGGCGGGTGCTGCTGCTTCCTCCTCCTCTTCCTCTTCGGCCTCTTCCTCTTCTTCGGCTGTCTCTTCCTCCTCTTCATCGACTGCTTCTTTCTCTTCAGCTACCTCCTCTTCTGCAACTGTTGCCTCTACCTCCTCTTCCTCTTCGGCGGCATCCTCCTCCTCCTCTTCGGCGGCATCTGTTTCCTCTTCTTGATCGGCTGCCTTTTCATCTGCTTTCTCTTCTTCTTCCTCTTCCTCCTCCACCGCCTCTTCTGGTGCGTCAGATTCTACATCACCGTCACCGTTTTCCGCCTCATCTCCATCATCTTCTCCTTCTTCTTCTTCCACGAGTGCATCAGAAGATATAATGACGTTTTTGTGAGTCGTGGATGAAAGCACAGTTTGCTCTTCTTCTTCTTGTTCGTCATCGTCATTGGCTTCTTGCTGCTGGTCGTTTTCGTGTATCTCCAACTTGACCGATTCTTCTTCTTGACGATTCACGTCATTTCCAGTAGAAGCAACAGATTTCATGTCGACCTTTGACTCCAAAGCATGAATATACCGATTAAGATCCACAATTGCTGACTGAAGTTGCGCGATTTCATCTTCACGATTTGGTGTTCGATTGTCGTGGTTGTTGTGGTCGTTTGATGCGACGCCTCCTCCGCCAGTTTGTTCCAGTTCCATAATTCGTTCTTGTAGTCTGCGCACACACGGTAGTCCCATAATCGTATCGTGTGTTTCCTTGTATACCGTGTATTCCCCAATTACTCCGGATAATATACTTGTAATATGTTTTGTCATCACCTGCGATACATCTTCAATCATCGGCCGAATGTCGATCGTCATACTACCACGTTGTGGTACATTGGACGACGACGACGATGACGACGATGTTTCAGTTGCAGTTCCAGACATTATGCTTAATTCAGAGCTGTATTCTTTATATTGTAATATGTTTATTTCAATTTTCACATCGGTTCAAATTCTAATTTTAACATATATTCAAATTTTAATTTTCACAGTATATATTAGAATACTACTATAAGGGATATAAAGTTCTGTGTTTGTATAATTCTATTGATAATGTCTGTAGAAAAAGATACTGTTGCTACTGCATGTGCAGGAGCGCCTGTTCCTTCTCCCGCGGTTGTAGATACAATGGTAAAAATAATCATGGGTCAGACGGAAATGACACATGATGAAGTTGTAAGTGCATTAGAACGTACGAATTATGATCTAAAACGTGTTATTCGCGACTATATGGGAGGAAGTAGTGATCAGCCGGCGACGGGGGCGTCATCGTCGTCGTCGTCGTCATCGACGAATCAATTACGATTTTCCGAAATTAGACAATTTATGGATACATCAGATCAAATGTACTACCGTCGCCAGGAGATGGCAAAGATCCATAATCAGGTTCTCGAGAGAAAAAAAGTGGAAGCAGCATCGAAACTATAACCGATGAACGATACATTCTAAATTACGAATACCTGAGAGGTACTCTCTTGGAAGTAGTTTGACACCAGCATATTTACTATTATCTGAATTCATTTTAGAGAACAGTAGCGTTGTATTATATCGTTTGATAGGTGGATTCAAGTTTTGTTGAACGACCAAGGTTTCATTTGTAACTGGATCATTCTTCCATATCAACGCAACGTGACCATAGGGATAGTTGGGCTTCTTGTAATTCCAGAATATAATGCTACCAGGTCGTAAATAATATGATGCTGGGTTTTTGTATGGGTATGTGCATGTTTCTAGTTTGACGTGTTGGGTCGGCTTTGATATACTTGTAAATGCATCAATCCGCTTAAAAAAATCACTTGCATCCACAACATCAGGAAATGTCAACCCTTTATGAATTGAAAAAAACCGGCGAATCAGTTCTACACACTGGAACTGCGCACCGTATTTCGTGTGATGGACTGCGTTCTTTGTTTTTCTGATATAAAGAACAATGTTTTCTTTTTCTTCCTTTTCTTGATTTTCTTGATTTTGTTTTGACATTAATGTATTCGTGTGTAATTTGGTAGTAATAGGATGTGTCGAGTTGGTAATGAGAATTATAGTTATGATAGTACTGAGACAAATGATAACAATAATGCGCAGTAATGTCAATGACATATTAATTATACGATATATTTTATTTTATAACGTATAATAACGTATAATAACGTACAGGAATGTATATTATTCAGCCCCGCTTTGAACGACCATCGTCTTATATTTCTTCTTCATTTTAAGGCTGTTCGCTGGAATAACCTTGCTATTCACTAAAAAGTCATTATTGTCTTCATATAATTCCGGTAAAATATGTGTCAAGGGTTTATTGACAATATGGATCATTTGTGTTCCTTTTAGTATGGTACGGTATTCTTGAATCGTGAGATTACCATAGTATTTATCTAGTAAATAGTGTGGGTTTGGCGCGGGTTTGAATCCTTTGCTATTCGGTACACCATATAATAAATGAAGCAAATGCAGCCTTTCGAATTTCGTTGATGTATCGAGTGGCTCTTTCAAGAGCGATGCAACGGCGCATTGAGGCGAGCAGTAACATCCGTTGACTTGAAAAACGCCATTCACAATCATAATTGGAATGTAATAAATCGGTCCATCAAATTCACACGTATCCCAGAAACAAGCCGGTCGATGATTCATTTTGGTTTGAACAGTCTCTCCATTATGGAAAGAATACTTCAAACGATGAATTTTCTTCATGATCTCTTTTTGATTTCGGTCATTGATTATGTGAATTGTTGCATCTGTCGCTAGTTTCTTGTTAGTTGGTTGGATTGCAATTGTATTTACACTTGATATTCCCGATGATGACGACGACGACGACGACGACGCGTCGCATACTCGAGTGTTGTTACCAATTAAATTAGTAGTAGTCGTATTTGGATTCGAATTTGTTCCAAAAGACTCGTTACCATTTGTTGATTCAGTAGCAATATATTCTGTATGAGGTAGTGCATTATCATCCATTTCGATTACATCATCATCATCATCATTATCGTCATCATCAAGGTTATTCGATTTTTGTGTTATTATATCGCTAGGCTGGTGATAATTTGACTGTGTAGTATATGATTCTACTTCGCTAATCGCAGGTGTATATTCATAGCTAGATATCATTTCTGTTGTCTTCAAATCTGACAAGTGACACTTTAAATGTAAAATAATGTTAGGTACTTCTGTTGTGTCATAAATACCACCTTTCGAGTTTAATATAAGACCCGCTTTCGGTTTACGACCTCTCTTTTTATTGATTTGACCTTTATGTATCTGATTCGGTGAAACAAGATCGTCTGGAACCAATGGCTGAAGATGAGCGTCATCCATATTCAATGAGGATGATGCTACTAGATAATTGTTATGCTTTACAATATAGTTGTGATCAGTTTGTTTCAATATCACAATGTTTGGGAATGTGGGTTCGGATACAGGATAATTGTGGTCTTGATCTTGGTCTTGGTCTTGGTCTTCTATAGTGGTAACTTCCTCTTCGGGAGTGGGTTCGGGTTCGATGGTAGATTCGGGTGTAGGTTCGGGGATGGGTTCGGGTTGAGTGGGTTTTTTGCGTCGATTGTTTGTCTTTTTTGAAGGGATCGGTGCAACTATAGACGTCGTATCCCCAGGAATCGTAAATGTCGGCATTTAAAGAAATAATACACGTTGCAAAACCCGCAGCAGATATATAATAAATACACATTTATGTTTATACCCTTTATCCTGTGCTGTTTTGATAAAAAAGAACATAAAGGTATACTAATGTTGATTTATGACGCATGTGTTTTAAGTATTATGCCCGTACCCCCCCCATCCCCCGCCGCCTTCTTCCGCGCCTCCGTCTGATAACAGCTCCTGCACAATGGAATATAATTTGACGATCCAATAACGACCTGGTCTACTTCACGTGAAGTTCGGAAGCTGAAAACACCCGGGGTTCCATCCCGACATAAACTGCACAATGATTTTAACTTGGTAATATGGTCACTGAATGGAACCAGCTGAAGAAGATTTCCGATTGGCTTTCTCTCGAAATCGCCGTCCAACCCGCAAATATAAACACGCTTATTCGACTGCTCCACGAGAATTTTCACTTGCTCTTCGATGTCGCTGAAGAACTGCCCCTCGTTGATGAGGATTGTTTCCGCACGGGTGATGATTTCTGAATGATTCTGAATCGCGTCGTGAATGGATGTTGCAAGAATACATGGGATCATCTGCTTATCATGGGTTGAAAGCATTGGTTCAGTTGTATACCGGTCATCTGCCGCATAATTGATCACTGCTACTGGTATGTTACAAAACACACACTTCTTATATACATCCAGTAAATAGGAGGTTTTTCCGGAAAACATAGAACCAAGAATCAGTTCTAAATATCCATGAGGAGATGTTGACATTTCAGCCGTGTTTTTTATAATCGTTATACTACTTTATATTGTATATTACGCAAAAAGAGAATCAATTCTTTTATGAATCAAAAGATTTGAATACATAATGACATAAATATATTTCATGTAGTAACCTAGTATAGTTATTAAGATCTGAGAGATGACGTCGAATGTTGCGAGTAATGTCGTTGATCATGAGACGCATTCAAAGAATGACTCGATGCCATGGGTTGAAAAATACCGACCATCATGCTTCGACGAAATCGTTCTTGATCCAATGAACCGCATAATATTATCCAATATCTTGAAAACAAATTATTTCCCAAACCTGTTATTCTACGGTCCGCCAGGTACAGGTAAAACAACCACAATTATTAACCTTGTCAACGCGTATCAGTCAAAACTCAATATGCGTAACCGTGGGCTTATGATACATTTGAACGCATCTGATGAACGCGGAATCGATATTATTCGTAATCAAATCAACAGTTTTGTTAGTACAAAGTCCATGTTTGGAAACGGCATAAAGTTCGTTATTTTGGATGAAGTTGATTATATGACGACGAACGCCCAAATCGCGCTACGTTATTTATTGACGAGTTATACCGACAATAATGTTCGGTTTTGTTTAATATGTAACTATGTATCTCGCATTGATGAATCTCTTCAAACAGAATTTGTCCGCATGCGCTTCAATCAATTACCAGAAGCGGATATTTTAGTGTTTCTGCGTAAGATTCGCGATAATGAAAAACTGAGTTTGACAGATTCTAATCTCGTCGCGATTCAACGTCAATTTCACTCTGATATACGCAGTATGATCAACTATATTCAAACGAACCAAGATCATCTCCAAGAATTACATGTCATTACAAATAACGTATGGGATAGAATGGTGGATCTATTTCGTGATCCGGATTGTGATGTTCAGAAATTGATGTCATATTTTCGAGAGATTGGAGCACGGTACTATATCGACCCACGTACAATTATCAAACAATTCTTGTATTATATTGTACGGCATCGTAGCGATGAAATGGTATCTGTTTCATTATTGAATAGTATTGAGCATATTATTCATTTGCATCATATTCGAAATGAGTATATTATTCATTATTTTATTTTGAAATTTCGGTTATATTTTCGGTCAATTTCGAATGCGAATGCGAATGCGAATGCGAATGCGAATGCGAATGCGAATGCGAATGCGAATGCGAAAAAACGAATTATCAAGGTCAAACGTAAAAAAGCAATTGACAATAATATATCGTTTTAAATTGAATTATATTCTTTATATCTGAACGATACACATGATTCTTTACTTAATCAAGTGTATTCTTATGCCTGGCACCAACTCAAATAAAGCAACCACTGCAACGGCGTTGGTTGAAAGCAACAATAGTCCCGAAATTGACGCAGAATGGATGAAGTTCATGTCACGAATAAACCGACAAATGAATTGTGACACTGTAGACGACGATACAATAAGTGACGACGAATCTGTGTTGAGTGATGTACAACCAGGGTCGGTTGTTTCACAGAGCGTGATCGTGATCGATGAGGTCTCAAAAGTGGGTGGTGGCGGCAAACCTAAAAAATCATGTATATCGAAAAAGACCCAAAGAAGATCGTATTCATTTATTGATGAAGAATGCGATCCTGCGAATGGGAATGGAGCAATTGGCGATGCGTCGTCCCTGTCTACACCCAATAGTACTAACCCCGTCTCTTCTAGTCCTGGTGGATCTATGCCATCGGTGAATGGAAATATTCGTAAAAAATTTACGCCGATTTACATTTCCACCAAAACTAAAATCGCATATTTGAATCAACCAGTCAATATTTACGACATTTTCTGGAAAATACCTGTTCAGCATTATTACAATCGGACGGAAGGTGTCGTCAAAAAACAGATCAAGTTTCAAACCACCGACCCGACAGTTGTTGCTTCCATCAAAGAGAAACTTCAGAGCCAACCCAGGTGTTATGATGAGTTTATCATTGAACATATCGATAATCCAACCGGAAGAATTCCGTACAAAGATCAACGAAAAGTAAGTATTGGGCTCTGCAAAAAAGACCTTATTGGTGGAAGTCACAAAAAGAAACGCGCATTCTTCAATTGTTTCGTTGTCATATTGCGTATCAATGGTGGGGTTGCACCGCCTTATGAACGTGCACCTGAAGACGATATTCTTTATAAAGAGATGCACGTCAAAGTATTCAATACCGGAAAACTCGAAATACCTGGAATTCAAGAGGACACTACGCTTATTCAAGTGTTGCAACTTCTCGTCTCTGTTTTGCGGCCATTCTTGGGTGAAGGATTGGACTATTTGCGTAATCGGTGTGAAACTGCACTGATCAACTCGAACTTCAACTGTGGATTTTATATCGATCGCGACAAACTGTTCCAATTACTCAAATACAAGTATCGAATGAATTGCAATTATGATTCTTGCTCGTATCCTGGGATACAAAGCAAGTTTTACTATATTCCAGACAAACCGCAAAATGAACAAAATGGACAACAACCCGTATCGATGAGCATGCCGTATTATGAAGTGTCATTTATGATCTTCCGAACTGGGAGCATCTTGATTGTTGGTAAGTGCAACGAGGATATCCTTCATACAATTTATCGATTTATTTGCATGATACTTGAGACGGAACATTCGACGATTCAAATGGGAGATATTGTTACAGCGCCAGCGCTGGTGGCCCCTGATGAAAATGGCGGAACAGGGTTAGGGGCGGGTGCAGATGCGATGGCGTCGCCCATCCAACCGAAAGGGGTCAAAAACTCAAGAAAGAAAAAAATCAATACTACGGAGATCCGATTTTACAATGAATAAGAATATTTAGCATATTCGATCTTTCGTTCGTTCGTTCGTTCGTTCGTTCGTTCGTTCGTTCGTTCGTTCGTAAAGAATATAAAGATTTAAAAATTGTGTATTCTATATACCGTCTATTTTTACTCAATGGCATCCAATCAGAATGGAGGAGGAGCAAGCTCCACAGTGGCTGCATCATCATCAAATGGTGATAACCAACAAATCAGTAGGATTCCTACGTATGCATGCTTTCAACATGCAACCAAAGTTGCGATTTTGGAAGACAAGCCGATTATTTTGGACTACTGGACTAGCTCATTAGACAAATCCTGTCTTATTGGAGTCCGTTCTAACAACGAAAAGCTTCTTGTTAAGAGTGAAGATGAGTACACAAGCCCAATTGCAAAGATTTTTAAGGTGGATACAGAGTACATTATCGTTACTGCAAACTCGATCTATGTCGTCTCTGCCGACATCAGTACAAAAAGAATCGGATAAACTAATATAGTGATGCTTATTCAAGTGAATACTTTATTCTTATAATCGGTATATTATTATAAGAATACATATATTACATATGGCAACTACAATAAATATTTCAAATTCTGGGGCGTCATCATACTTGATAGATAGTGTAAGTAATGGTACTATACAATTGGTTCGTGGAAATACATATAACCTAGTAATAAATGCAAATGGACATCCTTTCTGGATTCAAACAGTTTCAGGTGCACATAATAGTAGTTATATCTATAATTCAGGCGTCACTAATAATGGAACACAAAGCGGCACTATTACATTTGTAGTCCCAAATGATGCACCAAGCACATTATATTACGTTTGTCAGTTCCATTCAAGCATGCAAGGAATGATAACTATTTCAGATTCAGGTTCAGTATCTAAAAATCCAAGCATCTCTAATTTCACTATTGCAAATCGGAACTATTTAAATGGAGACACGTTTACACTGACACCACCATCATCAAATAGTGCAGGTGCATTTTCGTACATTAGTTCTGATCCAACCATAGCAAGTGTATCTGAATCTACTGTATCTATTTTACGGCTAGGTACTGTTACAATTACTGCAACCCAAGCAGAAACTGCCAGTTATAATTCTGGTAACATAACTGCTACATTCACTATAAATAAAGCAAACCCAAGAATATCTAATTTCACTATTGCAAATCGGAACTATTTAAATGGAGACACGTTTACACTGACACCACCATCATCAAATAGTGCAGGTGCATTTTCGTACATTAGTTCTGATCCAACCATAGCAAGTGTATCTGGTTCTACTGTAACTATTTTACAAGTAGGTACTGTTACAATTACTGCAACCCAAACAGAAACTGCCAGTTATAATTCTGGTAACATAACTGCTACATTCACTATCAATAAAGTTATTCCAAGCATCTCTAATTTCACTATTGCAAATCGGAACTATTCAAATGGAGACACGTTTACACTAACACAGCCAACATCAAATAGTGCAGGTGCATTTTCGTACATTAGTTCTGATCCAATCATAGCAAGTGTATCTGGATCTACTGTATCTATTTTACGGACAGGTACTGTTACAATTACTGCAACCCAAGCAGAAACTGACAATTATAATTCTGGTAACATAACTGGTACATTCACTATCAATAAAGTTATTCCAAGCATCTCTAATTTCACTATTGCAAATCGGAACTATTCAAATGGAGACACGTTTACACTGACACCACCAACATCAAATAGTGAAGGTGCGTTTTCATATATTAGTTCTGCTCCAAACATAGCAAGTGTATCTGGTTCTACTGTAACTATTTTACAGGGAGGTACTGTTACAATAACCGCAATACAAGGAGAAACTACTATTTATAATTCTGGTAATATAATTGCTTCATTTATTATCAATAAAGTTAATCCAAGTATCACTAATTTCACTATTGCAAGTCGAAATTATTCAAATGGAGACACATTTACACTGACACCGCCAAGATCGAATAGCGCAGGTGTGTTTTCATATATTAGTTCTAATCCAAACATAGCAAGTGTATCTGGGTCTACTGTAACTATTTTACAGGCAGGTAGTGTTACAATTACAGCAACCCAATCAGCAACTACCAGTTATACTTCTGGTAACATTTCAGGAACGTTCACTATTAACAACACAATACCTGCAACTTATACGATATCGTTTTTAAATGATTGTACTTCATTATATACTACATTAGGCACTCCTGCTCGTATTACTACAATAACTCCATCGCCATTGAATGGCGCAATTCGTCTTAGTTGGAATCCGCCAGAAAATGTATCAAATGTATTGATAGACACATATGTTATTCGGTATAAATTAACTGGTGCACCCTTAAGTCAGACATTGGGTGAAGTATTTTCAACCCTAACAAATGCAGTCGTATCTGGACTATCGAATGGTATATCATATGATTTTTGGATTGTCGGAAAGAATCGTTTTGGCGAGGGCCCGTATTCTCCAGTCGTATCCATTATTCCTGGCTTTGCACCTTCTCCATCCCAATTCATACGTCGTACAAATCATTCTACAACTGTGGGTAATGGCATTGGTCTTGATCCAAGTTTATCTCAAAAAATCGGTATTGAATTTACGCCGCCGGCTTCAAATAATGGCGCTAGGCCACTTGTGCTCACAATTAAATATACACGTGTGAGTGATATCGTGGGGTATAGCGGAGGAGGTGTCATTAACGATATTTCATTTGTCATGATTGAAAATGTACAAAATAATCAAATTATGTTGGACGCATCAAATGCTCTTGCAATTCGAACAGCAGCGATAAAAGGAAACTATATTCGACGAGAAATTATACCACCATACAATTCTATTGTCACTGGGAATTACCGGTTTGAAGTATTCACAAATAACTCATATGGCCTTTCGACTGGACCAGATATATCATTTGTTATACCGATTTACTCACCAAATGACGCAAATATAATAGGGTCGCAAATTCCTCGTATTATTTCACCGACATTCAGTAGTTATTCTGATCCTTCTAGGGCGGGAATTGTCAGCGTCGTCGCTTCTGATGGATCCTTCCAATTTCGGTGGAAACAATATCGAGGTATAGGATTTGGAAGCAGCGGTGCGGATGCATACACCGGTTGGGTGTATCGAATTCAATACACAGATGACAAAGATTACTGGTATTCTCCTCCAACATCTATATCATTGCCTCTAACGGCAAGATACTTAGAATATACAGTTCCGTATGATAGAACAAGTATAGGTTCAAACAGCGAGAATTTTGAATATTTTATTGATATTAGTCGAAATGTTATTAATGGTCGTCAGTATTATTTCCGTTATTCTGTTGTAAACGCTCTTGGAGATACAAGTGAATATACGCAAATCACGGATACAAATTTGGCATTCGTATCTGCCATGCCCGGAAAAATACCGCAACCACCACAGATATTCAATGCAGCGGTAGATGATCGGTTGGTTCGTCTTTTTTTTGGATGGGTTACAAATCCTCCATCAAGCGAATTAACTGGTGGACCGCCGGTTATTGATTATCGTATTGAGAGATATATTGTCATTCGTTCTGGAAGCAATATTTCTGTAACACCGACGCCAAATGCAGTCTTAAATAATATCGTTGGACCGTACTATGAAGACACATTAGATATTCGCGTCAATGGAACAGAATATCTGTATAAAATTTATACGAGAACCGCTTACGGTTATTCTACTCAGTCTAAAACTGTTACTGCAATTCCTTCTCGTAAAAGTGATGTTGTATATAATGTAAACTCTTCGGTTGATACTTCCCAGATTACGTTATACTGGTATCCGCCAGTTGTAATTGAACCCGGCGTTCCTATTGTTCAATATTACATAGAATATCGATTATTCGATTTCACATTGATTAGTCAAATACCAAGTGCGAATATTCTTGGTACATTTTTGAATCAATCCGCCCTTACAAATTCAATTCAAGATATGAATTCTATATTGGTAAATGATATTCTTTGGTCAGTAATGAAATCAACCGTTAAGTCTGCATACACTAATAGTACAAACTTGTATTATACACTTCGTAATCTAGAAAATAAAAAACCTTATCTTTTTCGAATTGCAGCAGTAACACAAGATAGAGCTAGACGTAATCTTATTGGTTTAATGACCGTTATAGGAAATAATAGTCCTTATTTATCACGTCCTACAATTATTGGAAAGGTACCTGATCGACTCGTTAATGTTGAATATACAGTTGGATCTGCAAGTATTATTATCAAATGGTCAAGTGCGAATGTAACAAATACAGAATCTATTATCAGATTTGTTGTAGACTATCGGGTTTTCGGTTCGGGGTCAGCATATTTAACACAAACATTTGAGTATATAAATAGTTTAATATTCAATAACGGTGTTGACAATGCTTTATTTTCGATCAATGTATCTGATATCGAAACGAATATAGAGTCGCGACCACTTACAAGTACGAATAGTTATGAAATGATAGTTTACGCTGAAAATGCGGTAGGTTATACAAACGTAAGTGATAGAATCAACTTACATACCGATTTACAATTTACAGATGTCTATGAAAATTTGGTAATACCGCGGTTGGTTCGACCTGCAATGGTTCCATCTATTATTATAGAAGCGCGGGAGTAAACTATTTTTACAATATTATAAATATGTATAGATGTCAACGCTTATACAACCGGTATTATCGAACTTCGTGGTACCAGCAAGAGTTTATGGTTCACCGCCATTCAATTTGACAGATCCAACATCAACAAATACAAGCACATTTTCAACATATACATTTACAACAGATAGTCAAGGATCAGAATTTATTTCCATAACTGGGCGAACCGTTACAATTATAAAATCAGGGAATGCAATCATCACTGCAACACAGTCGGCGTCTTTTGGATTCTCATCAGGGTCTATTCGTACATTATTCACTGTGAATGTAGCTACTCCAACCCTCTCGAATTTTGTCATACCGCAAAAGTCATTTGCCGATATTTCATTTTCGTTGACAGATCCGACATCGAATAGTCCTGGTGCTGTTTTATTTCGTAGTTTAACAACGGATATTGTTACTGTTACTGGACGTGTTGCAACAATTAAACGCGTTGGACGTGCCCGTATTGAAGCAACAAAGTACCCCACTACAAACTATGGTACTGCAAGTATAACTGCGGAATTTGATGTTCTTACGAGTATTGTTAGCGTAGGTGTACAAAATCAAATTGATTTATCTTGGAATCGCCCCACCAATAATGGTACTACGATCAAAAATTATTTTTTCTATGTAGAAGAACGTGTCAGTAATATTGCACCAGCTCCGTATATTAGTAAAATAATGGAAACACTGTCACCAACAACAAAATATTATTATTCATATGCATTACCTGTTTCATATTATGCACCCATAATATCTGCTGTAAATGGTCTTCCAAATGGTATTGACATTAATTCTCCTTCCGTATTTTTTAATATAAATACTTCACTTGCAACTAGTGAAAAAAATCATATTGATCTTGGATATTATGGTGAAATAGAAATATCATGGGCGTATCATAATGATAAACCTATTCAAACGTTGAATACGAATGCAGCTACAATAATAACAATTTCATTGTACAAAGAAGCGAGTACTACGCCTGGAGATAAACGTATTGATTTATTACGAAACATAGAACGCACCTATGATTCGAATACAAACTGTCTTGGCCCGAGACCTCAAAACAATAACAAAACACTTACTGATATTTTTACAATCTCATTTGATAGCACTTCAGAACGTGAGTTACAGTATTTGAAGTCTACAGATGTAATAACTGGTAAAGTAAAAATATCTAGTAACACGTATGTTCCTGCGTCTGCTCCAGAAACAACTCTTAATTACAGTATTATTTTGAAAGGAATTCGAATTATTCCATATCGTGAGAATATGACAAGAGAATTTACATCACTTGGATTTGGTTCTGGTAATGCAGATACTGGTGTAGGATTTTCAGTATCAACTGTAAATGCTTCTTCTCCGCTGGCAACATCTGGAATTTTGTATCACATGCCAAAGATGACGCGTTCACTTACTGATTACAATGAAGCAAAGTTTACTTTTTCATGGAATTATGCTGCAAATTCGACGCGTTTGACAACAGATGTCGCATCACTACCAGTTAGTGGTGGTCTTATTACAAATTTGAATATTCCATTTGAATTGAGAGTTAGATGTTACTCACGTCCGTTCGCACGAGTGTTATCTGAGATCTCCGTTAATCAATATAATACAATTGATGTACCCGTTTTTTTGACGAATTTCAGTGACACACGCTTTTACACTCGTCTACTGTATGATGTAGTTTTATCAACATCGGCATCTTATGCACAAATTCTCGCTGGAACGACCATTACAAGAACATTTGATATTTCTGGCGCTACAGGATTTGCACCTTTTTCTAGTAATTTAGATACGTCTCATACTCAGTTTGTCTTTTTATTTCAACTTACAATTACAGATCCAGTTTATCGTGCGTATTTTCAATCTATTACCAATGAAACTGATGCATTTCGTGTAAAAATGTTATCACAAACATTTACACCTCGACAAGAATATCGGTTTTCTGGTCCAGATCCAACAATTGCCACATCGAACGCAGTTACAAGTGCTACGAATACCTTGTATAATCTTAGTGACCCGTACAGTAATATAAATTCGTATTATCGTTTTTATAACTTGACGAATGGCGTATTTTATTCATATCAAATAGCGGCAAATAATCGGCTTGGAACTAGTGGATTTTCTGAATCATTTACTCGTCGATGTGGGTCAGTTCCAAACCAGATTGTGAATAGTATAGACAGTAATGGTAGAGATACATTGGTGATTGAGTCTGAAAAAACAACAAGCCAGGTCAATCTTTACTGGGAGAAACCTTCATTTTCAGGTTACGAAATCAAATATTTCGTGGTTCAAATGAATGTTGATCCAAATGGTCGTTGGTTAACGTTTATAGATTATACAAAAGACCAATCGTTTAATACAATAACGTTTAATACATTTGAAGACACAATTGTTCCTGTTACAAATGAAACCTTAGTTAAATATGAAAAAGTCATCACTACCTATAAATATAAATCAACAGGAGAAACCGGACCACTCATCAATGGTAGTAAATATTATTTTCGGGTGGCAGGCGTAAATGAACTTGGTTATTCTTTGTTTTCAAAAATATTGGTCGGTATTCCGTTTTCTCGTCCTGAAAACACACCGATCGAATTTTATGGAAATCCTATTATTGGTGATCGGTTAATTTACATTAGTTGGAAAATCCCGAAAAATGATGCAGGCTCTCCTATTTTGAATTATGTTGTTGATTACGAAGAAGTCATTGAAAATATTCAAAATGGAGCAATAGTTTCGACAAGGTATGTCAATAAACGACGATATAAATTAGATATTTCTGAACCAACAAGAAGCTCGTATCCATTTAACGACTTCCGTGAAGTATATACTGCATACAAAAATTTTGAAGAGTTACCCATTTCTCAACAACTTCGTTATTCGAGTCTTCGGTCTGTTTTGCTGAATTATGTTATACCACCGACTCCAATTACACTTAATGATGCTGATGTTAATGTAAGTTATACTCCTATATCAAATCGTAATGTGATATTATCGTCCACGTCCACTGAACCATCGTTTACCTATATTAGCGCTGAACTTACACAAAATGTATTTGATATTACAAATATACAATTAAAATGGTATTATACAACTGAGGGTTCTACATGGACCAATAACACTGAAGTTACTTTTGGTATGTCTATAAGAGGTCATTTGAAAGATGTAAATGGTATCACTGCAAATAATATTGATAATATTTTTTATATTGCAGATAATTCAAATAATGGAGTTACATACAAAGTAAATAAATCTATAAGTGATTTGAGTGGTGGAAGGTATAAATATATTAATTTTCTTACCGGAAATGTGATTCCGACATATACAATTGCATCTATTCCAAAGGTATTGGTTACAATTCCATCAAACAAAGATCCGCGTATTGATTCTTATAATAATAAACGTTACAAATTACAGGTTGATTTTCGAATGGTTAATATTTCTAGTAATTCAGATAAATTCTTTATATATTCGGGTCCAATTATTATTAATGGAACTGCACCGATTCGAACAACGACTACTACAAACACCCGTTTTACACTGAAAATAGAAAATAATGGATTATCGCCTATTTTTAATGATGTAAAATACCGTTTTGAAATTACTCCCTTTAATATGAATGATTTTTTTCCAGATTCAAGAAATAGGATCGAACAACGTATCAGTACAACTGTAACAGATCCTATTACAGATATGAGTTATTCATTAATTACAGATAACAGTGGAGGGAAGGTAGTGCTTCAATGGAGATATGCTGCACCTTCAGACTATCAAATCAATATATATATACCAGATGAATATGTGGATACAAAGTATGAAGAAGAATACCCCCTACGCAGCTTTAATGGCGGTAAACAGTCTATATTTGCGAATAACATAAGACCAAATGAAGGCCTTGTCCGGTATACAATACCTTCAGATGATCCAGATGTTATCTCAAGTGATCTTGTTGATAAATATTTGAAAGCTGGTCGTGGCTATGCAATAACGGTTGCGCCCGTAAAACGAGTTGAAATCAATGGTGAAGAGAAAGCAGTACCAGCAGCAATACGTAATATGTATGCATCTAGAAATTATATTGTTCCATTCCGTAAACCATTACGTCCTTTATCATTATCTGCATTCGGGAATAATGGTTCTGTTTTACTGCGTTGGAGATTACCTGATATATTGAATGATGACAATTATTATATAACTGGGTATCCAAATCCTGATACTAATAATATATTACCATTTTATAAATATCGCTTTTATTCTCTAGAAAAACGAAATGTAACTGCTGGTGATACTTCATGGACGATTGATACTTCAAATATTATCATTCCAACTGGAAGTACTGCTGGATCTGAGACTACATATACTGTTACTGGTTTGCCAAATGAGAATAATCATCAATTTCGTATTCAGTTGATGATTGTCAATAATTATAACGGGCAGCGCTCGTTTTCGAATTATACTTATTTATCAAATGTTAATAATACTATTATTGGTGAAAATGAAAATAATGTAGTATATCCGTCATTGTATCCTTATACACCAAGTGCACCGTCATTACGTTCCGCAAGAAGGACACCAACCGTTAGTGGTCCATTGAATGGAATTGCAACTACAATCGATTTTCCGAGTTATACTGGAAATGCAGACTATTATGAATGTTACATCGAATATACACCACCCGAAGAAACGTCCGGTTCTGGGACTATTTGGTATAATATTTTTGACAGTATAAATGGTATTGCAAATATTAGTGATAATTTGGGAGGATCTCCCATCAATGGGCCACTTGATGTGAATGAACGTTTGCGTACTTCATTACTATCTCAAACCAACTTTCAGCGGTTCGTTATTACATGTAAGGCGACTGTTGTTAAATATGGTATTCGTGTTCGTATTCTTGGAAGAAAAACAGGTCTCGCGGAACCATACCCATTTTTTCTTTATTCCAATTATTCGTCCATTGATTACATTGAAGTATAAATTTGATCATTTATAATCCGGATTGAATCGCTGTTATTTGTTCCATTGTAAGTGTATCCGGAAAATCCACAATGAATTTTATTTTAAGAGATCCTGTCTCACCGTTTTTTTCTAGACCCAAACCTGGTATTGTTTTTACACTACCTGGTTTAATAATGTTTCCTGGTTTATTTGCAAGTTTGAACACACGACCGTTAATATGCGCGATTTCAAAGTCGAAACCGCAAAGCGCCGATTTCAACGATATTGTCTTTTCAACGGTGAGATCAAGATGTTCTACTTTGAATACTGAATGCTGAAGCGTATTTATGATGATTCTGATGTCACCTTTCATTCCAACTTCGTTCATATGTCCACACTCATTAAGTATGATTGTATCCCCTGATTGCACACCTTTCGGAATTTGCGCGTGAATTGTTTCACGTTCTATTTTGACAATATCATTGTCGGGGACCTGACGATCAATTTCTAGTGGAATTGAACATCCATTATAGCATTGTTCCAGTGTAAGTGATACTGTTTTGATTATTGTTTCTGGAACCTGATATACTCGAACGTGGGGTTGCTGAGGTTGGTGATGCTGCTGCTGCTGCTGTTGCGGATGATGCTGTCCGCCCATTTGACGCCCATTATGAAATGCTTGAAATACAACTTTGGGGCCTTGTCCGCCACCAGCCATTCCTCCATGTCCAGCATTTCCAAATAACATGTGAAGAAGTTCTTCTGGAATACCAGCCGGAAATCCTCCTCCTCCTGCGCCCCCTGGCCCCCCAAACTGGAACATATTCGGATGAAATCCAGCCATTCCTCCTCCGCCACCTCCTGCACCTAATTTACGCATCATGTCATAGTTACGTCTCTTAGCTGCATCCGATAGTGTCGCATATGCATTATTCAATTCTTGGAACATCTGTTTACTCTCATCGGTATTTCCATTTTTATCTGGATGATGAAGCATTGACATACGACGATACGATTTTTTTATTTCGTCTTCAGTTGCTTTTTCATCAACACCAAGAATCTTATAATAGTCTTTATCTGCACTCGCCTCTCCTGGATCTACCGACGAGAAATCATCGTCGAAATCACTTGTATCAAAGAATATATTTGGTCCGTTGCCTTGACTATGGCCGTTGCCAAATGGAAAATTGAAGAACATTCTGAATTGAATTTGTTATTATTTAAATGGTATATTTTATATAGTTTATTGCGACGCATATTACCAATGAATACGTTAAATGCCTCCCCCGATATTCCATTTATTGCAAAGTATCAACCATCTAAAATCGATGATTTCGAACAATTAGACGAAAATACGATGACCATTATTCATAGTTTGATTGCAATGGATAATCTGAATATCATGTTTTATGGCGATTCTGGGTCTGGAAAAACGTCTATTATTAATGCGATGATACGCGAATATTACAAGAAAACTGCCTCATCAACTGCAATTCAAGATAATATTCTTATTCTAAATAGTCTGAAAGAACAAGGAATTCAGTATTATCGGAATGATGTAAAGGTATTCTGCCAGACAATGTCGATGATTCCCAATCGAAAGAAAATTGTCCTTTTGGATGATATAGATTTAATCAATGAACAGGGTCAACAAGTGTTTCGAAATTGTATCGATAAATACAGCCATAATGTTCATTTTATTTCATCATGTACGAATATTCAAAAAGTCGTAGATACATTTCAGTCACGGAATATCATCATCAAGATCAACCAGTTAAATCAGGGATGTCTAAATAAAATCATGCTGAAGATCAAGATGAATGAGAGATTGATGATAACTAAGGATGCTGAAGGATTTCTGCTTCAGGTATCGAACGGATCCGTGCGGACGCTGATCAATTATCTTGAGAAAATCAAACTCATTGACCGAGAGATTACGTATGATCTTGCAAATAAGATATGCACAAATATTAGTTTCCATCGTTTCGAATCATACACACGAGAGATTTTGAGATGCAGCATGATCGGTGTTGGTCGTAGTGATCCTGACTCATGTGTGCGCGCTGCAAATACTATTTTATTTCAATTGAACGATGAAGGTTATTCTGTTCTTGATATATTGGATAATTACTTCTTGTTTGTGAAACTGACTCCACTATTCGATGAAGACACGAAGTATCGTATTACATCTTTGATTTGTAAATATATCACAATATTCCATAACATACATGAACATGATATCGAATTGGCATTATTTACGAATAATCTTGTGGGGTTGCGCCCCCATATGACGCTGTGCGATTAGTTGTTCTGGGGTTGCGCGATGGGTTGGTAACCAAGGGCCGGTGCAGCGCCTCCACATCCCGCCGCATTCACCAGCAAGTATTTTCCTATAAGTGTATGTGACTCCAGGACTTGTTTCGGTGAAAGACGCGCGAACCACTGATATTTGCTTCGTTTCAGTATATCCTGCTCTGGAATATAAAGTCCGGCAGCTGTCGGCGAAAGAGGAACATCTGTGTCTCCTAATAAATCTTCAATCAATATTGCCTTATTTGTTATGGTTTTAACTCCTAGTTCTTCTGCTGGGATCAGGCTAACTGCAGATGGAAGTTCTGCTTGTTTTGCCAGCCACCATTGCGTCGAATGTCCCGTAAAGTCCATTTCTTCAGTATGATCCCGATCTGTAAGCTTCATGACATGATCCATGTATTGTTTCATGATTGGGTCAAATTTCCGACAACCCATTATCTTCGTGGATGGCGAGTATTGTTTTTCCGCAGCGAGTGATGATGTTGTGCGAAGTTCGCCAATCATAACATTTGCACGTTCTAAGTGTGCGTCGTATAACCGACGCAAGTCATAGAAGCATATGAACGAACTTGGTATCAGGAACCCGCCGTACAAATGAAGAATGGTTGCAAGTGCAAGTTCGCGCATGTGTGAACGAAGAGGTCGCGGAAGATGTTCTACCTTGGTGCGCCATTCTGGAATAATCTTAATAAATGAATCATCGTCAATGAGACAAACATTGAAACTCTCACCGCACGTCTCGATCATGTTTCGAATCGTTAAATATTGGTACGGCTGGTTCAGATTGTCACTCGTGCGTGATCCAAAGCTTTCCCATGATCTCGCATTCTTATCGAACTCAATATGAATCCACAGAATGGGTTTGTTATTTTTGGTAAGTGTACTATCATTGAGAAGATACTTCTGGATAAGTTCACCGTCTTTGTATTGTTCTTCTATATCTATTGTTTTCTTATATTTGTTGTAAATGAAACCAATAAACATTATAATAAGGTATGCAATTGCCAACTTAATAACTTTATTTCCAAACATTGATTCGCGCGTTGGGTTTCTCTCGTGTATCTATTATATATCCGAGAGATTAAAACTACTATACTGTGGCCGCTAATTCTCTAATCGAAACATATCAGAATAAAGCTTCTTATGAATATCTCGAGAGATTTCATCCTGTTTGGCTAAAATGAAGGCGCGACGTGTATCTTCCTCTTCTTGTCGCATCTTTGCTTGTTGGTATATCTGTTCTTGTTCGGCCTTGCTTGTTTGTTTATGTATATCCCGCCGTGATTGGTCTCTAAATGTCTGTAGTTCATTAACATTATTAAACCGTTTTGTCTTATAATAGTCTTCTTCAGTTACCGGTATAACTGTCTCGGTATGCGCTTTCTTCAGATCCTCATAACGAAGATTGCCGAAAATACCGCTTGAATACTCTTGGGGTCGTTCTCTTGTAAGGTCGTACCCTCCCGCACCACCACCCCCCAGATCACCGCCAGCATATTCCAGTTCAGTTCTCTCGACAAGCGCATACTTGTTCCGTAATTCTTGCTTCCGTTTATTCAATCGAGCCACCTTATCCGCCCATGATCCGCTATCATCTTCTGCTGCGTTCTCCGCTATGGCGACGTCTGTGTCTGCGGTACCCCGAAACCACGCATCATAACCCGTCTCCGCTTCATCATCTTTCAGGCGATATTGATCGAATTTCTCATTGAACCATTGGTTGAATTCGCTTACCTTAGCAGTATCCTTGTTGCCGTTTGTACCCGTCATCATTTCATCAAGTCGACGTTTCATTCTATCGTGTGTTTTCTTACCGTACTCGTCAGTGTTGTCTGGCTGAAATCCTTCCTTTTTCATAAGTCGACTATAATCTACCACAGATTTCGCTGCTGATGCCGCCGCAGCGCCTCCATCGACCGAGATATATGGCGCAGATAGTGTATCTTTTCCGACACACCGCAACGACGGAACCGTGGATGAGCGCGGTGTTTTCTCGACACGTTCTGTATAATGCTCATTGGTAGCTGGATGACGAATCGTATAGATCTGATGAATGATCCGATATGCTTTTGTAAAGAAGAGGAAGTACTCTTTCGGAAGCTGGCACTTATCAGGATGTGTCTTCAAAACCGCGAGTCTTGCGCGCTTGAGATCTTCTTCGTTGAATAATGTAGGTAGATTGAAAAGGGCGAGAATGTCCGGTAAATTATAATTGTCAATGTTGAGATCGAGAGATTCCATGATTGCTATGAATGGATATTCTTATGTATTCCTATATTTAATGTTCTAATTTTATGTTATTTACTGTTACGCAATAACATAAATATCTCGACACGGTCGTTTTAAGCCTTTGCGCACCTGGCGAAAAAGGCGACAATATCCGGTGGGTTTGCACCGGTAACAGAGTCATCTGGAATGTATTCTATGTTTCCTGACTTATAAAAGAGGAATACGGGGATTCCATTCACCATACGCTTCTGCTTCATGAATGCGTAAAAATCGATGGAGTCATCTACGTTCACTTCGTAGCATTCAATCGGACGTTCCGAGAGATTGGCGACTTGCTGAATGGCGAGATCCTTGATTGTTTTGCATGGACGACACCAATCCGCAGTGAGTTTCAGGATCGAATGTTTGCCTTGCTTGGAATTGAATTCGAGGAGACCTTTGAATGATTCGCGGGTGAGCTCGATGGGAGTGAGGGACATTGTGTTCGCGTGAATTGAATGCAGTAATTGAATTATAATAGATAAACAAAAAAGTTTTATATTGTAATTTTGTTTTATTCTGATCACCTCCACTCTATACACCAACAACATATATTCACATCGGCGAAATTCCTGCGGTTACACATCAACATTGAATGTCTTGTTGTAAATACGCTGTAATTCAATTCCCATTCTCATCGGAGTTTCATGCAATGGGTATTTTTCGCGAATCATTTCCAACAATAATTCGTATTTTTCATCTAATGTAATACGTTTCAAATATCGCTTCAGTGTATCCGCTGCACAGTCGCCGGAAAATTCAATGTGCATCTTGTCGAGTGTTTCGACCAATATTTCCTTGTGTTTGCCAGACTTGTTCCATTCATCAAGTATTTTTTCTCCGGTGCTACGATGAATATATTGTCGTTTTGATGAACCAATGTCACATTCTGAATCTGGGGCAAACTTTGAGATTTCTGTAGAGTGTGCATTCCCACCTCCTACTGCGTATGCGCCGCCGCCACCTCCACCACCGCATACTGCACTTCCTGCAGCATATCTTTCATGGTCTGAATCACTTTCTGAATGAGAATCTGACAAACGGGTTGGCGTCCCCTTTAACGCAATTTTGAGCTTGGGTTTGGGTTTTGTTTTTGTATTGATTTTTGATGGAACCATCTGCTCTGATGGGGGCGGTGGCGGTGAAGATGAGATGGGTGACATTAACGGAGAAGACGCGGATGATTCCACTTGACCTACTGAAGATTCATTGACCGAATTTGCGGATTCAATCGCATCGCATTCACTGATGAATAATGATTTGAGTTGTTCTAATGCCTTCAATAAAATTGGATCAATCTTTTTTTCGTTCACAGACGACTTATTAACTTGTACATCAAATACCTTATCCATTCGTGGGCTTGCCTTGAACGAAATACGTTCACGTATTTTTTTGTGAATGTGCTTGTGGGCATTTGTTACATTTTTCCATTTGTATTCTGAATGCGTGATCACCTTTCCGTTTCGTACAAGCTCTTTTCCATCCGTTTTGGCTCTTTGCGCTTCGACGCCTGTTTGCCCGTCACTAAGAGTCGTGATGCCATTTTTTTTCCAAGCGTCTTGTTGTAAAGGGTTCCAATTGGGCGTATAAGCCAGTTCATATTTAACGTTACCAATCTTATCCAAATCAAATGACTCGGGTGCGGCCTTATCGATCCAGCCTTGGGTCTTTTTGGATCGATCAAATTGCTTACACCCCCCATCTGGCGTCTTCATATAATATGAAGCAAGTTCTCCTTTTTTTTGCAAAATATCGATATCATATGAGTTACATTTGAAAAGATAGTTGGGAGGAAGCGGTGTGTCACGTTTAGACAAGCATAGTCGATCAATCGGATAAACCTGATAGTTATTATCATCATGTTCTATTGTTATTTCGACACCCTTGTCCAATGCGTCACGGTAAGTAGTTGCAAGAATAACCCTAAGTCCAGTAACGTCAGCATCATTAATTAATACACTTAATTCGTGTCGTACGTCTTCATGAAGACAAATGCTAGCGAGCGTTCCAGGTCCAGATGGATTGCGTGCATTTTCATCCCAGATGTGACGAGAATCAACCTGAAGTCCGCTAGCCTGAGGGTAATATACGCCTGTTTGTAAAATCCTGGGATAGTCGGTCGTTATTTGTGAAATTGTATTTCCATCCGAAGAGAAGGTTGTAACTGGTCCTTCCAGGTTCGTCAGTGTCATTTCCGCTTGTTTTTTTCCAACTCCAAAGCACCCGTGTCGTTCACTGCTTGAAGTTGTTCGGTCGGCGATCTCGGTCGACTTCTCAAGTTTGTCTCGATCCATTCCATGACCATTATCTGATAGGTTGAGTATATTGCCTGATAATTTCAAATGGATCTTAGTAGAACCTGCTGAGATTGAATTGTCGAATAGTTCTGAAAGAGCATCTGTAGTGCTGACTCCTGTGCAGAGCGAATTTTGTAATATTCCCGGCATTGAAACTCTATTACTTGCCATGATCAATGAATCGTTTGCGGATCTATTGACGACCTAAACGCAAATCAGCAAATCAATTTTTTATTATAATTCGTTTTGAATGCTAAATACCGTTTCATTTCATATGATACGCCTTATCAATCCGGCCATCTCTCAGAACGGACGCATCCATTTCATGTATCGTTTCACGAGAGACATTTGAAGTTAGAATTAATATGAGATTCGGGTAAAATCCTAAGTCTGTAACCTTATCCAACATTCCATTCCAGTCGCCTTTATCCATAATCGGTATTGGAATATAAAGGTGTGGTTTCACATTGCCTTCTATAACATTGATGATCATCTTATCACACTCTTCAAGTACAAGAACCAACTGTTTATTATCATCAGGTGAAATTGTACTGTACACTTTGGATAACGTATCGCCTGGATCAGTCGGTTTCCATGTATCACAATAATACGCGCCAATTTGCTTCGCTAGAAGAAGCGTAAGAAGCGACTTTCCAGTTCCTGGTTCTCCATGAATGAAGAATGTTCCACTTCGTGACGCTTTTCCTTGAATTACCGAGAGAATATCGTCCATAATCTCTTTCTGATATTCGCGCGGTTCTTTCTTAAGAAACTTGGTTGCTTCATATTTGCGATCAGCGTATTCCCACCACCACGGATTCCCGCGTCGTTCACGAATATCGATGATCTTCTTTTCATTCGTCGTTACACTCTGGTCTGAAATAGTGTCCGATTTGGAGACTGTATCTGTAACACGTTCAAATACATCACGTTTTATAATGAGATACATTGTTTGTCCTTGACTTCCATGTTGGGACTCATTAGAGTAAATATAACCAATATACCATTTCCCATAAAATACTCCGAATGGCTTTCCATTTTGATAGAATACAGAACGTCGGATGTTTAACTTATTGATGAGTTGGTTACATTCGGTTTGATCCGATATTTTATAGCCTTGAATCTTGAAAAAATGCGCCATAATCATCGGAAATGTATAAAGGATTGGAATGGTCGTGATCAACGACATTGCAATAATATCAAATACACCCATGTTGTCCAAGATACAATAGTACAATAAGAACCGTTTATTTCAAAATCTGGTTGTTTGGACAAATGAAATAGAATGGAAACTCTCTGCGCCGCCGAAAATAAAACTTTTGAAAAGTCGGGTGTTCCACCGAAAATATTCGGTTTGAAAATGAAGTAAATCGTCGAAAATATTAGCTCGAAATGTCATAACAACTTTATATCATAATTTTAATAATACGAGACTGGGTGTTTGCTACTTTTTGTATAATCTTTGCTACTTTTGATTTTGTCCGAATAAATGTCCAATTCTCCATTTGCGCCGGAGACTTTTAAATAAAAAAACACGCGCATTTTTTAAGTTATCGTCACAAATATTTTTTCCGATGAAAAAACTGTGACTGATAATTTTTTGTTCGTTCAACTTGATCCGTTTTTTGTGTCTCCGTCATATATAGACATTTAGACAAAACTACTTTTGGTGATATTGCTAATTGGACAAAAACGATCACATTGACACAAGTAACAACCTATTTAGAGTATTCATTTTTTATCGTGTGGCTTAACGTTTGGTGATATTATCACAATGTCCGAAGTAGTACAATATCGTTGTGAACTGTGTGACTATTCAACGAGTCGAAAATATAATTATGTGAAACATATTAACACTGACAAGCATAAATCACTGCTACTTGGTGATGTCCCAAAAATGTCCATTTTTGGACCGGCCGATCCGACCGGTCTGACCGGCCCATCCAACGAAACAGGATATCGTTGTCAGAATTGTGATAGAAAGTATATGGTACAACGAAGTCTGTGGCGTCATTCTAAGCAATGCATATCGTCTGCAAAACCCGAAAAATCGGATAAGGCTGTATTTGATATATTCAAATCAACCATTACTGAACTGTGTAAATCTAACGCTGAATTGAGTAAACTGAATCAAATACAACAATCACAAATGACACAGATGTTTACTGCATTTTTAGAAGCCAGTAAAAATATGCAGGTTTCCACACAATCTGCAATTCCGACGACAAATACGAATATCACAACAACAAACAATGTAACTGTCAATGGTGATATAACAAAAAATACCAATTCAAATAATAAAACATTTAACCTTAATATGTTTCTTAACGAAACTTGTAAAGATGCGATGAATATGAGCGACTTCGTAAAAACAATAGAACTGAATACTGATGATATGGAGAATGTAGGTACATATGGGTACGTAAAGGGAGTTTCCAATATCCTTATTTATAATCTTGAGAAGACCGACATAAGAAAACGTCCGATACATTGTAGCGATAGTAAGAGAGATGTTTTGTACATTAAAGACGATAACAAATGGGAGCGTGATAGTATTAATAGTCAAAAACTAGTAGATGCTGTTAAGGCAGTAGATCACAAAAACTATATGATGGTACACGAATGGGCGAAACAAAACCCAGAATGTGTAAATAGTGTGACATCGGCGAATGATACTTATATGAAATTAGCAAAGGCCGCCGATTCTGGTATAGATGAAAATATATTTAAAGTTATCAAACTGGTTGCACAAAAAGTCGTCATTGATAAAAAAGTTGTCGCCGAACAATCGTTCGAATAAAAATAAACCGCTCTTATAATAAGATGAACAACGTAGTTGATGTTATTATAATCGGAGGCGGAATCGCCGGTTTATACGCTGCATACCAAATCAAACGCATCGCTCCACCGAATACAACCTTCCTCATTTTAGAAAAGAACTCGAAAAAATGGTTGGGTGGTCGGGCCGGGAATGATACATTTTATGGTGCAAACGTAGTTGTTGGCGCAGGTGTTGGACGTAAAAGCAAAGATCACGCATTGATAAAGTTACTCAAAGACACCAAAGTCCCGAACTCGGAATTCACATCATCGCGTATCTATGTCCCACGCGCGTTATTCCAACCCGACGATATCATGAAGACTATGCGCGCCTTGAAAGCTGAATACAATAAGCGCCCTGAACACTACCGACATTCTCAAAAGACATTCAAGCAGTTTTTTATCGAAACACTCGGTGAAGGCGAGTACCGAAGTTTCGTTACCAGCACAGGTTATACTGACTTTGAAGAAGCCGACATCTATGAAACACTTTACCATTACGGTATGGATGATAATGTCAGCGGATGGACTGCAATTCATGTCCCATGGAAGGAACTGATCGAAACATTATATCAAAATATAGGCGACAGTAAACATTTCAGATTTTCATCCGAGGTCACGCGTATTCGTAAAATAGAAGACAACCCTGGTTCTATTTTTGAAGTGATGACTGCCGCACCCCAACGGCATACCTATTATGCCAATAAGGTTGTCGTCGCAACTACAGTTGATGCTGTGCGAAAAATCGTTCCAGGCGCGTCCACACGAACAAGCATATACCAGCAGATCCAAGGACAGCCGTTTCTTATTGTATACGCGAAGTTTGACCGCGAAAGCACTGAAATCATGAAGAAATACGTCACATCTTTTACAGTTCTTGAAAAGGGTCATCTGCAAAAAATGATACCGATGGACCCTGATAAAGGAGTATATATGATTGCGTATAGTGATAATGATCACGCAAAGGCCCTCAAGGCCAAAGGTGCGCTGGAAAATACGCGCAAAAACTGCGAAATGTATTCAAAGTGGGCGGTGGACGCACTTGGAATACCGGCTTCGACCCCACTGCATATTATCGCGATCAAAGATTATTATTGGTCGATTGGTACACATTATTACGAACCACTCGCCAAAGAATACAAATCGCGCGCCGAATTCATCCGTCAAGCCCAACATCCGGAGAAGGGGATGGTCGTCGTGGGAGAGATGGTAAGTCGTGATCAAGGATGGGTGGAAGGTGCACTTGAAAGTGTTGACGCAGTCATTACTTCCGCGTGGGTGAATACAATTCATTAGCGATATCACTCGCAACGTCACTGATATCGTCATATAATTCAGATACAACTACATACAACAGATACCCTGATAATGTTATTAGTGGTAAATATTCGATCATTCAACACGATATACAAAACTATTGTAAAAATATCAAATATATATCATTTGATATTTTGTTATTCTATAAAATATCAATTATACTAGTATTATTGTAATGATTCTGGAATTTATCGCACATATTTTCTACTCTTCCTGGATTTTTTAGATTTGCTGCTTCTTCTTCTAAATACGTGCATTTTACTTTTCTTTACTTTGTTGGTCTTTCGGCGGCGGCCGCCCTTCTTTGCGAGTTCCTTCTTTTCGAGTTCCTTCTTTTCGAGTTCCTTCTTTTCGAGTTCCTTCTTTTCGAGTTCCTTCTTTTCGAGTTCCTTCTTTTCGAGTTCATTCAGTGCATTAATCCATTCCTCTATCTCTTCTAGCAAAAACAATGGTTTTAATTTACTAACATTATCACTATCACTCTTGTCGCCAGTTGTTGCGATATCAAATAATTTAATACGGCACTCTTTAATTATATTTAATATTGTTTGATATAATTCACGATCTTTGGAGTTTGGCATCGAATTATATTTTTTAATAAAGTCAGTATGCTCTCTTGTTAACCTAGCATTTTGAGATGTTATTGAGTCAATCACCTCACGGTTTGTTAACGATGTACGCGCATTTTCTGTTTCAATTTCTACATATTTCCAATGTTTCTTGTCTCCGGTCATAATATTTACAATAGCTATATTAATTCTTTCTTGGGGAGTTAGAGAATACATATCATCAAATGAGGTGCTACTGGACATAATTTTTATAATATATTACAATATACAATATACAAATATATATTTTTTTCTACATTCCCACCACAACCCGCTCCAACTCCGAAATCCGAATATGAGGCAACTCCGTATGCGCCTCCCAGAAATACTTGCAATACGACCACTTGAAATCGAGTTTGTCACAGTAATAATTTGAATACGAACGCTTCAACTTTTCAGCCACCGCTGTAGGCAACAACCCGTGTGAAGCCATTGGAAGAACATAACACAGCTGAACAAGATCGCGAACCGGATTCTTCTCCACCGTATTTGGAAACAATGAGGTATCTAAATGCGGCATAAAACGCATCAAATCCACGAGCAATGGCGCATAGGGGTACTTATACGTCCAGCGCCAGTCAACACAACCCGTCGAATAATATCGCATCGTCCATTCCAACCCTTCGATATAATTCACACAAATCGATTGTACGCGGTCAATACCGCCGCTTTTGTTTGCACCCTTACTTCCACCTCCTCCGTTTGCATAAATATCAATCTCAAACAATGCGTCATAATAACGATACTCCCAATTCTCTCGAAACGGGTCGATATATTTCTCGACAGCCCGCTCTTGCATCGGGATCATCATAAAATCGTTCATGGAATGACACCGTTCTACATTTCCTACCAATTGAACGACGCGATTGCATGCGATCTTTGTAAGGTCACGAATATCAACCACCACGGCAGCCGGAGCAACTACAGTCTCGGCCGTCGCCTGTTTTTGGCCCAGACCTCCCTTTCCTCCGTTGTTTCCACGTCCACCTCCGCCGTCCCCACCACCGAAACGCTGCTTACCTTGTCGATCGCGCATCTTGTGTTCATTCATAAGCCGGTTATGCTCAGTTTCTGCAAGTAATGCGATAAATGCGCGTATCGTCTTCCATACAATCTTAGGCTGACCAGTTCTAATGTCACGCGTAACCAAATACTCCTTACTTTCACGAAACATATTGGCGTATGTTTGAAGTAACACCGTCATTCCGTTTGTGCGTAGATTCAATGATGGAAAATGTGGCATGAAATCATTGCCCAGCATGAATGCCATGACAATATAATCATCGATGGCGGCGATCACTTCTGGAGTGATACGTGATGACGATGCAGCATCGATCGCCACTTTCGCAGCTACTGTTGTCGAATCAGAGGTATATGCACCACTATTATTCGCAAGTACAGGTGCAGTTGTTTCACGCATCACTGCCTCTAGCGAACATGCAAACGCAGGAATATCCAAATAGAACTGGTCACTACTTGAAAGCGTACTGTCGAGTGATTGAATGAACTCCGGTGTATCACGGTACAAATAGATATTCTGAGAGATATGAAGATGATTCAAACAAAGCATGATCAAGTCTGCGTCCAGGCCATAGATTAACGTCGTCGTGTCTCGATGATACACCCCATTTTCCCGAACGTATTCGAATATCTTATGCTCTCCCTCACCTGGAACATCGCTTCCAGAATAGATATATAAGATCTTGGAGCCAATTTCACGCCCCTTCTCTTCACAATAATCCTGCATTCTGGAATTCAATTTTGTCATAAATCGCGTGCCTGGCGTGATTGAAGATGTATTCCATGCTTTCGTGTCGCCGCTAGCTCCGGTGGCGGAAACCAACGGTGGATTCAGTAATGCATTTTTACGCACGATGGTCTTTTCGACAACACCCGTAAACCATGACTTATACCTTCGCTCGCGTTGTTGATTCAGTTTAGCAACAGGTGCAACACCATCAAACGCGATCAACACTTTATTTGTTGGACGAAACATCAAGAGATACTCGTCGATTTTTGCACAAACACATTGAATTATTTTTGTCTCGTATTCATCATCCGACATTCCATGATTTGAACCGACGACACGTACCGCATCGTATATGAGACCATTTGTATCCATATACAAGTTATGAATTTGTGGCAAACCTGCCAATCTTTTAATGACATTCTTGTATTGTTTTACGATATTAGAGAAATAACTTGGAATACCCATGATCAAATATAATGCGATTGACTCTTACATTATATGTCGATTTGTGTTTAAATATCAATTTTACGGTGGAGACGACGGAGATTATGCAGATTAAAATACTATGAGTATATAACTATATCAAACAATGGCGCTTCAACTTACATTTTCGAATATTGTTCAATTATTCAGTGTATTTGCACCATTATTTTTAGGAACGTTCCTTATTCTTATCTCGGTATTCAACCAGAACATTAAAGGGTTGATATATCTAGGTGGTGTATTAATAGCATCTGTTCTTAATTTGGGAATTATGCTTGCCATTGGAAGTGAACCAGTTGAAAATCAGGGCGCAATATGTAATTTATTGGAATTTCCATTCATACCAGCACAATACAACGTTCCAAATTATAATAGTATGTTTATCAGTTTTACGCTCGTGTATTTACTTTTACCGATGTTGGCAAATAATCAAGTAAATATGTGGATTATTGGGACAATTGTTAGTATTTTCGCAATAGATGCTTATGTGAAACTTCAATACTCATGTACCGTCCCTCGAGGCATAACATTCGGTGCAATTGTTGGCTCATTCTTTGGCGCAGCGTGGTATTTTACTATGAAGTTCAGTCATCATGAAAGTTTACTGTTTTTCCATGACCTGGTGAGCAATAATGTTATATGCCAGCGTCCAAAAAATCAGACGTTCAAGTGTTCAGTTTATAAGAATGGACAGGTGATACAGGACTTATAGATTATTTTTATTACCCGATATATTGTATACATTATAATACGCAAATAATATATACACTCATGACAGCCGGTACCCGAAAAGCGCCAACGGCCAGCGCGACCTTATTCAAACCTGGGACAACGAAAACCGGCAATGATGGAAATAAATGGGCAATTGTCATTGATAGCCGAGGAGTACACCGATGGCAGAAAATCACCGCTGGTTCAAAAAATCTCACGATGAAACGGGGTAAATCCGCGCGAGTTCTAGCGATGGAGGCCGACCCAAATACAGTCTGGGGTAAAAATAAACCACTTGAAAAGTTCTGGCAGGATTTAGCGTCAGGTCGTAAGGTCGTCGTAATATACGCGAAGCCGAGTAGCTCTCATAAAATAGTTACGATGCCCACCTCACCCGCAGCAAATAAAAAACAATATATCGAGTTTGATGATGACCCAAATATTGTCACTGTTTTATCGTCGAATATATCCCAAGATGCGTATGAAGTTCATTTATATCCAAAAGCCAAAGACAAATCGGTAGAATATGTTATAAAAAATTATAAGAAATTCTTCAAGAATTGGGAGCTAGACACGATTCCATATATGAAAAAGGTTATGGTTCCTGCCTAATATAGGTGAATCTAATTAAGAAATTTCGAATAATTTCTCACCATCCACCCCGAAAAATCAGAAAGAAGTATTTGCTTCTGAAATCCGTTTGTAAACATCTTTAAATTACCACCACTCGAACGTTCTCCATAAATCTTAAAAAAATACTGAACAATGTCATAGGTTTTAGCACGTTTATACTTTTCATTTGCTTCCTCATAACTAAATCTTGGTTTTTGTTTTTTAACATTGACTGCATTATGAAAATCTATCAAGAAATAGTGCAGTTGTTCTGGTGTAGTGATCATAGCTAAAATACGCGCGTGCGCTTTCATGTATTCTGTGGCATGTTGTGTACATTCAGGGCATGGCAAGTTTGCACATATCCGTTGTATGTATTGTATCAGATCATCTTTTATTTGAGGAAAATCAGCTGGAACTGCTTTATAAGCCAAGGTGTGAAACAGATACCAAACACACGGCCCCCATACACTTTTTGAAACCATAATGGAACTAATTAGTATAAATCAATATTATAGTATTTTAAATAAGTGAAATAATATAACTATATGAATATAAAAAAATGACAATGTTATATTCATAATACAAAAATGAATGCTGGATATACTTATGAAATAGAGTGCGATATTGATTTTTTTAAAGAGTTGAAGAAATTTTCTACAGAAAAAACAGATCAACAAATATCGTCAGCTCATGATACAGAATCAATCCAACGATGTTTGATAACCGACGATAAATTAAGAAAGGACCATATTACGCTAGAATGTGGGCATAAATTCAATTATGTTCCATTATTTAAAGATGTACTCTTTCAGAAATGTTCGTTGTTGCCTAAAAACATATCGTCTAAGTTAGTGACAACATATACTAAAAATCAACAAAGTTCATCATCAATGTATACTAATTCACCCAGTAACTCTATTACACAAACTGCAATGTCACAAAATACAAACATATTATCGGTCATGTACAATAGTTCATATAATCTCGAAACAACAAAGCTTCAGTATAACGAAATAAAGTGCCCATATTGCAGATCTATCACTCATAATATTTTACCTTATTATCCATATCCGGACGTGTGTAAAGTGAAATACGTGAATAATCCAGTGAATCTATCCCTTCCAGGGCTTGCCTGCGAATACGAACAGTTTGTAGCAGGAGCAGGAAATGGAACAGGAAGCGGTTCAGGAGTCAATGTTCTTTTTTCCACCAATGAAAGTAAAACATGTCGTTCGCAATGTCTTTACAATGAAAAATATGATTTAATGCTGTGTAATAAGCATTTGAATAAATTAGAAACAGGGATTGTCTCGAAGCGTAAGTCGCGTAAAATGTCTGCATCGTCATCCTCATCAACTATATCTTGTACATCACCATTACTGGTACCGCAATCACCGCCTCAAACACGACTGCGTGCTGCTAAAAAGAATACCTGTAAGAGTACTTTAACTGATACAGCAGATAATTCAACCGAAACGCAAAATATTATTGTGTCACATCATAATCCGGCAACGTCTGTTTGTTCATTTACATTATTATCTGGGCCACGTAAGGGCGCGCCATGTGGTAAACCAATGTGGATTCCAAAAACGACAACCACCGCTTCAACTAGTACAAATGCCATACATAATACAGGATTATCTGCATATTGTAAGGCGCATTATGAGAAAGGTTGTGCTTAATATATTACATCCTCATAAACACATTATTTGCCCGTGAATTACCAGGAAGAGGCTGCAAATGACATAACGAAGATACTGGTGGACTTGATTTATGAAGCTTTGCCCGACGAACAGATATTGAAGATGAACCTACACCAGATCCAGCTGTGTAAGATGCATTTTTATTGTTATCATGGGTATTACCCATCAAAGTTAATCGAACCCGTTTCAGCATTTTATATAATACTATAGTATAAAAATATAGTATTTTATACCATAATGAATTTCATTAAAAGATATTTACCTGATACACTATCTCGCCGCGATAAACAACGCCAACGAAAGGAATTGATTAAATCGCGAAAGTTGTATAAGCATCATAAATATTACACGAGAAAAGTCATGAAGTCGTTTCGATCAAAACCGTCAAAACACTTAGTTCGCGCGAGACGAATATATGGTGTAGAACATATCAAACCAACCAAAGAGTTATCCAGGCGAAGTGGATGCTCTTTAAAAGGATTGAGGCAAATTGTCCGAAAAGGTGAAGGGGCTTATTATTCTTCTGGATCTCGCCCAAATCAAACACCTCAATCATGGGGAAATGCGCGTCTAGCAAGTGCAATTACTGGCGGAAATGCATCGGCTGTTGATTTTCATATTATCGATAAAGAGTGTGCTCATAATAAACAGGCATATCGTTTAGCACAAAAACCGCGAAAATAAACATGAATAAATATATTGTTTATAATTATAATCTAGACAATGAGCGCTACAACCATTCAACAATATCCTCTTCCAGTTTCAAATGCGCATCTAACGACTCCCGCCACTACTGTTCCATCCATCACTACCGTTCCTGGAACGAAGACAATGTGTATGGACTTAGTTCCAGCGCATACACCAACGCCAACACCTGAGCAGCCATCGACAACACAACAAAGCGCTAGTATTACTAAAGAACAACTAAAGGATCATTTACGTCAATGGGTTCGTGTAGAAAATGAGATTAGCACGCTGTCAGCTGAGATTAAGAAGAGGAAATTAATTCATCAGCAGTTATCGGCATCATTATTGAGTGTGATGCGACAAAATGAAATTGATTGTTTTGATATTGCAAATGGACGAATTGTATATTCTAAAACAAAGGTACGCGCGCCTCTCAACAACGGCCAACTTAAATCGGCACTTACAACATACTACAAGGATGATGTAGAAAAAGCGAACAATTTAACAGAGTTTTTGTTAGCGTCACGAGTTGAAAAAACAAGAGAATCAATCAAAATGAAAATACCAAAAATCAAATAAACACATATGTTATATGGATATCAGTATTTCTATATAACAAAGACACTGATACATGTTTTATAGTGGTGGAGCTAGAAAGAAACAAGCAGTTCGAGAGATTTTGACATTCAAGCCAGATGATTCGGAACCAGTAAAGGAGATTATTTCTGATTCTGATACCGATTCTGATACCGATTCTGATACTGGTTCCGACAAACATGATAAACGATCGCAAAAAAGTAGTAAGTATGATAGTAGTGATAGTGAAATGACAAAACACGACGACGATGACACTGAGACTGAAGATGAGACCGACGACCCGTTATCAAATCCAGACAAAAATGATTACATTGTAACATTAGGATCAAATACTACAACCAATCAACATTATCGGTATACATTTATTGATGAAGAACTTGAATATGATATCGAAGAATTTGCAGACACACATCCAGAAATCAAAAAATACCAACTAGTAATTTATAAAATAAATACCCGTAGTTCTTTACCATTTTTAGAGTTTTTGTTTTACTATGATAAATCCAGTGAAGAATATTGCCATTTACCATATTACAACCATAAAACAAAGCACAATGTACGCAAAGAAACAGACCAAATAATGAATAAACTGTTTACTGGGAAATATCGATTTAAGGGATATTTTCATGATGAACAAACTGACCAATGTTTCGTATTTTATGAAAAGTACTTTGTAAATGAACTAAAAAATGAAAAAATGGCGTATGTATCACTTAAAAATTCGGACAATTGGTTATGGGTTTGTACAACTGAAATCATCTATCATAAAAAATATATGACAATACCAATCGATGAGAGTTCAGTTGATTTTTTTATTGCCTATCCAACAGTAGGAATATTACAAGCAACACTTGTTTCAATGGATTCAGACAGGCATTTTCAATCAGTAAATATTGAAGCACCAACAATATTATATTATGGATCTGATATATGTTATGCAAGAAATACAGTAACGTATGGGTTGAAACGTGAGCCTATTATTGCACGATACGGACCATTTTATTATTTTACTACATTAGACCATTCGTTTTATTGGGCATGTTATTTGAAATCGAAACAAAAAACAAAAAGACGGGAATCTTCAAATGGTGGAATCTCGAGATATGCTGTATTTACAAAAAAGATGAAAACCGCATTTGTAGATGATGATTATGACACACTGCGAATTAAAAAATATAGAGAACGAAAAAGCATATTTGAGACGATGGTGAATAAATTCCATCCAACACAAGAAGATTATCATCCGGACAAAACGTACGATAGCATTTACAGTTATGATTACGATTGGACGATTGATTATGATAGTATCTACAATGGGTATTATGCCAAGTCGGATAAAAATATTCTTCGTCCGATTTGGTGTATTTGTGATCACCATAATTTTCAGTTACTATCATTTTATGAAGTGGATGTAGATAAATGTCCTGATCATTATGATCCGAAATTCACGGAATATACATTACTGTAAAATAGTATAATCAATATATAACCAACTATATAACCAAGATACAATGGGGTTGTTTGATAATAAGCTTTACAACTTAGTAGCTCTCCTGTTTGTTAGCGGGATTATTGTTCAAATTATGAATTTTTTAGATATTGAGTATGTCTATTATATTAGTTTTTTACTTTGGTTTATAGCAGTCGGTTTGTTTGTCATTTTTCTTCCAAGAGGACAGAGTTCAATTATTTAGAAAATTATATGTACGACATATATAATATATCTGTACTAACTCTTGTATTATATGGCTGAAAATATTGTTGTGATTACGTATAATGATCAACTAGAACAGCTTTTGAAAGAAAATTCCGAAGAATGCGAGTCGCTTTCTATTCTTCATCGTATGTCATATGAAAAATATAACAAGCGCTCCAACTATATCAACATTCCTGTTATTGTTTTGAGTAGCGCAATTGGATTTATTACAGGTATCGACCTACAATATGCTCAAATGAATATTATATTGGGTGTAGGAAGTGTGTTTGTTGGTATTATTAAGTCAGTGGACACATATTTTCAATTGGCAAAAAGAGCAGAGTCGCACCGAATCTGTTCTTTACAGTTTTCACAAATATCGAAAAAATTGCAGATTGAACTCACGCTTCACCGAAGGCAGAGAGCAACAGCTGAACATATGATGAATATCGTGAAGACCGATATTAAAAACATGCAAGACATCGCACCATTGATTGATGATGATATTATTGAAATTTACAATGCAAAGTATCGTCGTTATAAGAGGGTGAAGAAGCCTAATTTTGTAAATGGACTCACCGAAGTCAAAGTAAACCCTTACAACAATGAACGCGAGTACGAATATGCTAGCCGTCAAGGAAGTCGTGAAGCAAGTCCAAATAATACGAACTTACTTGAAAATCAACCACAATCAGTACCGTCTCACCACAGCCAAGATAAACCACCTAACCCACCTTCTCAACAAAATAATCAGAATCCAAACCAGAATCTGAACAATAACCCGACCCCTAATTCTGATCATAATGACGATAATTTAAGTGTAGAGCCTATTGAGGTTACAGACACGAATGTTATCGTTAATTCAGATACGAATAATGCACAATTATTACAGATGTATCAGCAGTTACAAGCACAGGCTCAAGCTCAAGCACACTCAGCACCAAGACCAGCAATGCCATATGTACAACCATCACAGTCACCAACGATTCAAAATACGATTGCAGCGCCACAAGCGGGGGCATCTCCTGCAACTAGTGTTCGCAGTACACCTTCAATCCATTTAGGCCAAATACAGACAGATCCTAACGGAAATGAAGGAATGAATATATAATAAATTGAAACACATTTATAATGAATAGATATACAGCAGCATAGTTGTACATCTATTGTCGTTCGTCGAAATGAAATCTTCAACACAAACGAAATCAAAACAAAAAACGGAATCAAAGGAAAAACCAGAAATGATTGTTGAGAAAATGGAAGGGGGAATTTTGGTTCGTCGTTACAAAGGACAGAAGGTAGATGTGGAGCCGTAGAAATAGAACTCCCGCCGCCGAGAGTCATCCTGGAAGAAAAGAAAGTCCGCGAAGAAAGAATTGGCGGGAAACAGAGTCATCCTGGAAGAAAAGAA
>Ga0214921_10001233_pt1 | contig 44194 bp, 30 predicted proteins | sample LL1505_MetaG_FD_177992 | JGI IMG/M metagenome (GOLD analysis project Ga0214921, IMG submission 177992) | Freshwater microbial communities from Lake Lanier, Atlanta, Georgia, United States - LL-1505 | ecosystem: Environmental > Aquatic > Freshwater > Lake | place: USA: Georgia | collected...
ATATATTGAATATTTTGATAATAAAAAACCTATTACTTGTTTAGCTATTAATCCCTCTACTAATCCAAACAATTATATTTTAAACATTTCTGCTATTTATGACATTAAAATTAATGATTATGTTGGATTTTATTCTGCATCTGGTACATACAATCTTTACAAAGTTCTGGCCATCAGTTATATGACCAATAGTAATTATTCAAATATTAATAATCTACCTCAAACAGTAACAAATTATCCAGTTTATGTTCCAATTAACATAACCATTGAATCTCCAATTATTCCAACTATGAATTTTACTAGTCCAAATAATATAATATATTATGGTATAAATGCATTAAGATTAAATAATTATACACCATCATTATTCTCATCTATTGATTTGAGAAATACTATTTGTTATATTATTTTTAATAATTTTAATACTTTTGATAATATATATTATGATGTATATTTAGATGAATATAATTATTGGTATTTATATGATCCTAATAATAATAATCAATTAACATATTTTACGTCATATCCACCTAAACAAACCAATAGAAGTGAATTATTCTTTTATAGATCTTATGCTGATGGTTATAGTACATTTATACTTAATAATTTAAAATCAACATATAAAATTACAGATATTAACTTATTAAAAGACGTATTTACACAAGTATTTTCTGAACAAGTTGAATTATATACTATTGATAATATAATTTATAAATTTTCCCAAATTATTAACAGTAATAAAAAAGATAATAGTTATTACTCATTTGTATATCTCATCTACACTATGTACCATTTTATTAACAATAATAATATTATGTTTAATAGTCTAATTGACATTAATAATATTGAGAATGTAATAAATACATTAAATAGTCAAAATATTGATGATATTAATAGTATTTTGAAACTTGCTAGCAATACCACTGATAGTAAATTATATAAATATAATATTTTCACAATTAATAATTATCCATTAGACAATATATCATCTATAAATACAACCAATATGGTTCTATCTAATGATCTTATTCATTCATTTGTATATCCATATAATAATTTTAATACAACACTAAATTTCAATATAGATTCAGCTCTTAGAAATAAATGTATTACAATAAAATTAAAATTTGATGATATTAATAATATAATAAGCAATATAACAAAATATTATACCAGTTCAACATATGAAATTCAATCATTAGTTGATATAATGTTTTTTGATCGATTTACTAAAGATATTGCAATTAATAAAATTAAATCAATCACCTTATTAAATAATTCAGGTAAATTTGATCTATATAATGGTATCTTGAAAACCGACCCATATTTAACTACTAATATTAATATTAATTCAGTAAATTATATTTTTGATAATAACACTGTTAATGTCTCATCTAATTATTTGTTTTATAATAATGTTGTTATCGATAGTGTTGAAAAAATTAATTATTTTAGATTAAAAATGCAACAAATGTTTGTATGGTATTTGGGAACTATTATTGATCCAAATAATGATTTACATTATAAATATTATCACGTATTACCCGAAAATATGATGTATAATTATGATACCGATAATATCGCAACGCTAACATCTACACAATATACAACAATAAACAAATTTATTGAAGTTACTAGTATGAACACAACAAATATAGTCAATATGATAGATAATATAACATCATCATATTATTCGAGTTCAAACATATCAAATATCAACTCAATAATAACGTCAATAAATACAATAAATAATGTTACAAACTTGGTAACACCATGTTATTACTATTATATTGCATATATAATAACGAAATTAATTAACAGAGTTGATTTAAAATTAGGAAACAAATATTTCTATATTAATGATCCATTTAAATGTAATTATAATAATTATGTTAAAAATAATTATACACAAAAACAACTCGATTTTTTAACAACACAAAGTAAATCAACTTCTTTTTTTATGGAGGATTGGATCGGTGAAATTGATGGTATCCAAAAAATATTCTTATGTAATCACATCCTACTTTTTAATTATATTAATGATATTAATAATTATACATTAAATAACAATAATTTTGTGACCATATTATCGCATATATCTAATATTGGTTCAGATATATATATCATTAATTATCTGTTAATGATAGTATTAAATAATAATGGTAATCATATTGAATCACATTATAATACATCAGCAACACCAAATGTAACCATTGATTTATTAATGAAATATCCCACATTATATTTATTAAATGGTAGATTAGTTAGAACAACAAATATGCCCAATTATTACTATTATGATGTTAATACATTCGGATTAAGTAATTATTTAACAATTAAAAAAATAAAATTAGACAATACAAATAGAATAATATACAACGTAGTCCAGAGCAATATTGGTAAAACATTGAATTATATAAATACACAAATTAATGGTTATTATGATGTAAAATCTCAGGACAATGACTTTATTGAAATGAAAAAATATGATATTAATATAGCAACAGATGTACCTGCATTAGTTATCAATAATTCAATTAATAATTATATGAAATACAATTATAATATTTCAATATCCGGATCCGTTCTAACTGTGTCAACATCTATTAATCATCCTATTATAATAAATACATATGTATGTATAACAGATAATATTAATCCATCAAAATATTATTATTGTTTTATTAGTACAGTTGATACAACGACCATAACAATTAATCAGAATTTAAGTGACGATATATCAAATATATCATCAGGTATATTGTATGGTGGTTTAAATAATATGATTACCAGAGTATATGAGAGTAGAGACAATCAATATATATCAGCAAACAATATATTAGACAGATATAATGAGTATGATAATTTATCACAAAAAATAATAAATTATATGGGGACATATTTTGGTAATAGATATGAAGGTCTCAATAATAATAATTTTTTAATTTCAGATACTTATTTTTTTACAACATTAATAACAATGATTATAAATGATCATAAGACGATAAATATTGACAATAATAGTGAATTAAGTAATTATATATTACCAACGGATATATTATCGTTAAATCAGACTCTAAATTTGGACATTAATGATGCATTAATATTATACAGTTCAATAACAAGTAAATTAAATCAAAATAAAAAAGAGTATGATAATATAATAATAGAGAATAATAATGGTAATACAAATAGTCCTCCAATGTATTATATATTAAATGCAAGTAGTGGTATATATAATATATATAATCCGAAACCGGCAACAGGTAACTGGATAAAATATTTAGGTCATTATATATTAGACTATATTGAGTTCTATATTGGAGATGAATTAATACACAAAATAACGGATGATTATTTACAAATAAATTATGGTTTAACGATTAGTGAAGGAAAGAGAGATAAATATCTATATAATATAGGATATACAAAAAATATGTTGACCCCAAACAATTCAATTAAAGGACAGATGATATATTTATTTATACCATGGTTTTTTAATAAATCAACACATTCATTACCATTAATTAGTTTAATTAACACTAAATCCAGTATCAAATTAAAAATGAAGGAATTAGATAAATTAGTTATACATGATGATTTTATTAAAGTTATTATATTGGATAAAAATAATAGACCATCTACTATTTCAAATATTAAAACAACATTATTAATGGATCATATTTATTTAGATACTGATGAGAGAAAAAAATTTATATCATTACGGCATGAGTATTTGATAGAGCAGCTTCAATATATATCTCCAATGTATGTGAATAAAATGGACATATTAAATGGTTCTGTTCAACTCAATATTAATTTTAATAATTGTGTTAAAGATATGTTTTGGTTCTGTATTACTGGTAGTAATTTGGATGCTAAAGATTATAGTAATTATACATCATCAGCATCATATTATAATAAAATATTGAGTAAGATGGAAAATATATTGTTATATGGTGATAATTTGGAAATAAAAAAGATAATAGACACAGGATATAATCGTATATTAAAACAGATGGGAAACAATAATGTGGATATAAAAAATATAAATACATCATGGTTTAATAAGAATGAATTGGATAGTTATAAAAAAATATTAGAGAAAATAGAAGAATATGATATAAATATACCGATAACTGGGAACACATTATTAATCAATGGTAAAATATTATTAGATCGTGACAATAAATATACAACAACAGTGATACAACATCAGAAATACAATAATAATAATATTAATGGATTAAATGTATATTCATTTAGTTTGCATCCGATGGATGGTCAACCTTCTGGTAGTTTAAATTTTTCTGCTATAAATAAGAATGATATAAAATTAAAAGTGTCATTGGACACAACATTGAATGTAACAGAGAATAAGATGTTAATAAAGGTGATAGGAAGGAGTTACAACATATTGAGAATATTTAGTGGTTTAGGTGCGTGTGTATATAATTGAATGTAAATAAATCGTTAGTAATTATTTATTATTATGTAAATATATAATAATAATAAATAGATGACAGGAGGAATAATACAGTTAATGGCGTTAGGTAATGAGGATTTATATTTAACATCAGATGCTCAAATTACATTTTTCAAGACGGTATATAAGAGACATACAAATTTTTCGATAGAGAGTGTTCCCCAGAATTTCAATTCAAAACCAGATTTTGGTAAAAAAATTACTTGTACAATTGGTAAAAATGCTGATCTAATCAGTCAGATATATGTTGTTGTAACATTACCACAAATAAATTATAGTCAAGAGTCATCAACTTTATTGGATCTTAATAAATGTGCGTGGATCAAAAAAATTGGATGGAATATTTTAAAATCGGTCGAAATTGAAATTGGTGGTTATATTATTGATAAACATTATAGTGATTGGTTATATATATGGTCTGAATTAACAGATTCAACAAATAATGATAGAGGGTTAGATATTATGATAGGAGATGTGCCTGATTTAACGGATTTAACAACGAGTAAAGATGCATATATATTAACAATACCATTATATTTTTGGTTTTGTAAAAATCCTGGTTTGGCATTACCAATAATTGCATTAGAATTTTCAGATGTAAAAATCAATATTGAATTTGCAGGTATAAATGATGTATTAATATTATCTCCAACAAATTATATTGATATAGATAATAATTTTGTTCAATTTAAGGAAGGTGATGTTTTATATCAGAATGTTGGTAATATTACTAATTATATTAAATTTTGTTATTTTAGTAATATGAGTGATTCTGTTCATAGAATGTATTATAGTAAAATTAGTTCAAGACCTATTTCGGGTTATACCGATGACAATATTAAGAATAATTATAAAATTTATTCATTGGATTCTGTGTTTAATGTTGATTTAAAAAATGGATCTAATGAAATGATACATATTAATAAACAGACTAATTTTGCATGGACTAATTCGTTATCTATAGTTAATGCATCACTATTAGTTGACTATATATATTTGGATACAGATGAAAGAATAAAATTTTTGAAAAGTAATCACGAATATTTGATTGACACATTATTATTTGACAATGATAAAAATATTACGTCTAATTCCAGTAAAATTAAAATTTCGTATTCTCATCCTTGTAAAGAAATATTTTTTAGAGGTCAAATGGACTATTTAATTGCTAATAATTTGTTATTAAATACTAATTATATGCTTGATTATTTCAAAACGACTGATATTATTAACAATGTCCAAATTATTATGAATGGTATTGATAGATTATCTAATAGACCGGCTGATTATTTTCATCTTGTTCAACCATATCAAAATCATTCTAATATCCCAGTTCCTGGACTCTTTTGTTATTCATTCTCATTATTCCCAGAAAAACATCAACCATCTGGTACATGTAATCTAAGTAAAATTGATGATTTCCAAATCGTTATTACTACTAATAAACAAATTAATTACATTAATACTGCTAAATTCAGAATTTATGCTTTATGTATCAATGTATTAAGGATATTAGATGGGCAAGGAGGACTTGCATTTTCAAATTAACACATCAAACATGTTTTTTAATTATTAGATAAAATTTATATTATATCTAATTATTAAATTATTGAATTATTGGATTATTAAGTTATAAATTATTTATTCTTTCATAGAACCAACGAAAGTTCTTTTAACACCTTTATTTTCTGCTAATTTCTTAACATTGTCGTGAAGACTTTCTTGTAATTTAGCGATGACTTTGGCTAAGTTGATTTCACTCTTAGTAAATCGAACTTGGGTGTTTTCAAATGTTTTATTATGAGCATCCATATCTGCGATATTTGGGTTAATAACACTATCTCTTGACACGAATTTATTGATGTTGGAATAGTTCTTAACTCGTTCATATGCTGTAACAAAATCTTTTGTGTTTTGTTTGTAATCATTAAAAGTTTTATCCATTTTTGCTTTTACATCTGGATGTAATTTCTTACCCATCGAAGTAAATGCTGATTCTAATCTGTCTAATGATTGTTTGTAATAACTGTTTAGTTTATTTAAACCAAGTCCAGATGTATCTTCGGAAACATCTTCATCATCGAATCCAAACTCATCTTCAGCACCTCCATTTAGTCTTGGTAAAGAAATAGCAAGAGAAACGGGTGTTCTGAAATTTGGAGAACGACCAACAAGTCTAGAAATAGATCTTGTTCTGTTTTCAAGAATATCTGCAATTCCGAGAGCTTTAGGAAATGGTTTGCTTGACATCGATGCGTAACTAATTGGGAATTTTAATTGAGAACGTCTTTGAGCAATTCCTGCTTGGAGTCCGTCTTCTACACCTTTGTCTTTAAGTTGAGATGGATTTAATATTTCGGGATAAATTTTGTTAACAAAAACTGCACAATTTTCTAAAAATGTTGAAACATCATCCCCTTTAGTAATTCCAACAAGGGTTCTGTTGGTATTTTTGCAATGTTCTTGAAATACTTCGAATTTTTGTGCGTATTGCCAAGTTGTGTTCATATTAACTGATCTACCTGCTTTTGGCCAGTCAATTCTTTGTAAAAATTTAGACACAATCGCTGGATGAGTTCTTGAAATAGCTGCTTTTGATACATCAATTTTGTCTGCTGGATTTGCTGAATTATGATCATTAATTTGTTTGATTAATTGATTTAAGCACGCACTAGGATCTTTTCCATCACAAGCACCAACTAAAGCAGAACATTTAGTAGCATTTAACTTTTGAAGACCCAATGCATCACACATAAGAGGGTTTTTAATATCAATTGAGTCTAATTCTTCAACTTTACCTCCATTCTTGTTTTTAATTGTAACCGTACCATTGTTAATGCTAATCTCATAGTCACGGTCGTCTTTTTTGGCCAAATTAAAATCTGCTAAAGCATTTGACTTTGTTGAACTGGATGGAGCACTTGACAAATAGTTACCAAAATTAATATTAGCGGGAGCAAACCATTTACCAAATACCTGAACTTCTACTGCATTTTGAACAGAAACGCGAGAAAATGAACTAGAATTTAGTCTTTTTGCTAGGGCACTAATATCAATTTTAAACGATTGAGCACCTCCTCGTTGTTTCATACCACCTCCGTTGGTTACTGCGGTTCCTTTAGTATTTGTTTGTTGTATCGGTGCTGCTGTAAGAGCGAATAAGGCTGATATCGTGTTGGTGGGACCCCACTTATGATCAACATCATTAATACCATCCGCAGCAACAACACTAGCATGACTTCCCAACACTTGAGCTACTTCTGGAACACTGGCAGCAACTGTACCAATAACTTGTTGTGCAACATGGGCAATATTCCATTGGGCCAACCATAGTCTTCCATGTGAAAATCCATCAGGTTGAACAAATCGACTCGCATCAGTAACACCACCAGTACCAATGGCAGCAACACCACACATTTCCTTCACAACATTTTCTAAATGATCTGCATAATATGCGTCAAACGGAAGGTTATTTGCAGCATCACTAAGCTTTTGAGCTACGTGGGGTTTTAATACAGAATTTACATCTTTTGCTAACAATATATAGGGAACAAATGCGGTTGGATTTGCATTTGTAAAAGCAATCAGACCAGTAATACGGGCTGTAGCATTATCAGCTGTTATTTGTGCTGCAACTACGGGTGTGCTGGGTACTGGAATTGCATCTACAGGCAAACTTCCTCCGGGGGCAGGAATTCCAAATGCACCACCAGCAGGCACCTTTTGATACATATATGCTAAAAGCATTGCACATACGACATCTTTAACAGTAAGATCAACATCTTTATTTTGACTACTCATAATTTATATAATATAATATAAGTAAGAAAAAAAAATTATAATTTAATATTAAAATTATAATTTCTATATATTGATTAATAAATGTTAAATAATATTTTTAATACTAATTTATCTCTACCAATATTATTTGTAATATCAATAATAATATTTCTAAATTACAATAAATTATTAATTTTAAATGAAAATTTTATAATAAAAATATCAATTTCATTATTATTTATTATTATAATAATTTTTATTTCGATAAAAAACACGAATGAGAAAAAAAAAATGGATTCCAAAAATATTAAAATTATATTATATTATAGTAGTGATAAAGAAATATGTTTAAAATTTATAGATACCATATGGAAACAGATAATAGATAAATATAGAAATATAAATTTTGTTGAAATAGATGTATATAAAAATAAAAAATACTCAGATATATATTTTAATGAATTACCAAAAATATATATGATAAATGAAAACCAAAATATCGTTTCTCCTTACATAAATTATCTGGACTTTAATAATATTGAAAATTTTCTTGTTAAATCTCAAGAAATTATTAATTCATCATCATAAACATACCATATTATAATATATAAAAAATATATTATAGATGATCAATATGATAACTTAAATACGTATTATACGTTATATAAAATATATTTAAATATTTAAATAAATTAAATAATAAATGGACAAATTAAATCACGACGTAATTACAAAAATAATAAATAAAGATATAGACTTATTTGATTTTATGAATTTGGACGCAAAATATTTTAAAGACGATGTAATATTTACTGAAAAATATTTTTCAGGTTTAAAACGTGCATTCAAACGAAATAGTTTAAAATATCATCCAGACAAATGTATTAATGCATCTGATTTAGAAAGAGATGAATTAGAGAATAATTTTAATTTAAATCAAATAATATACTCAATATTATCATCTAACGAAAATTATAAAGAATATAATGAATGTAAACATTTATTATCAATTAAAACACACGATAGTTTAAAATCATCTTTCAAAAATACCATATCAGATCAAGATATTAAAAATCTAATAAAAACTTCAACAAATGGTAAATCATATCACGAATTAGCCGCCGAAAAAGATAAATTACATGGTATAAACAAAAATGTGAATAATTTAGATACATCTAAATTATATAGTAAACTATTACAAGAACGAGATGATGTATTTAATAATTTAAAAAAAGAAACTCTAACAACTAAATGTAATTGTGATAATAAAACAGAATCTTGTATGATGTTAATGTGTAATAATGAAACAAAAAATGAATATAATTTTGTAAATAATTTTAATAAACAATTTGATAATAAAAATCTGGATTTATCGACCGAAAACAAAATAAAAAATAATACATTAGAAATACAACCATATAACTCTATCAGTAATGCACTTACTAATAGCTCATTCGATTATCAACATTTTAATTATAGTGATTTATATATGGTTAACGACTCTTCGTCATCACTATTAGACGAATCATTTAAATTACTAAGTGCAGACATACCTCAAAAATATGAAAATAATATGTCTCTCGAAGATAAAATTAAAGAATACACCAGAAATACCACCGAAATTTCTAAATTAATTATACAAAAAAAAAATGATTAATAATTATTGTTATGATGCTATATCATCAGTAACATTGATAATATTGATAACATTGATAACATTTATATCAGGTTTTTGGATAATAAATTTACTTATAAATAATTGTGTCGCATTATATGCATTATCAATCATAATATTTTTACATTCATCTGAAATATTAACATCCAAAAAGTTAGCAAATGTAGATTGTAAACGGAGAGTTCTATCCATATATTTTTTATCAATTGTTATCAATTTGCTATCATATGTTAGCATTAATATATCAATAATATACATTATTATTTTATCATATTTATTATTATTATCAAATAATTTCTTGATTTCCTCAATATCTTTTTTAGATGTTAAACATACTCCAATAAATGAATCAATTTTATCTATAGAAATTATTTCTATTGGATAGTTATTAATTATTCCTCCATCGAGATAATAATTATTATTGACGTGTAATGGTGTAAAAAATAAAGGTACTCTTGTTGTTGCCATTATACCATCTATCACTAAATTATTAGGTGTTTGTTCATGATTCCAATATTCAATTTCCTGTGTTGTGAAATTTGTTACAGTCATTGTCAACTTTATATTGGTTCTTTCATATAGTTCCAGAAATGTTATATTTAAATTATTATCTCCTAACTTGTATTCTAATAACTCTAACATCAAATTTCTCATATCAGAACCATCTGATAATCCATAATTTAATAATAATTCATCTAAATTCATTTCTGGAATAACTTTATTAAAATCATATTTAAATAAAATTTTTGTAATTTCATCCAAACTGTAGTTTAATGTCAAACATAACGAAAACATTGCACCAACACTTGTCCCAACAAAATGTTTGATCTGTTTAATGTCAATATATTGAAATAAAGATTTAAAAAATCCGATATAACAAACTCCTTTTATACCACCACCACTCAAAACAATTGTATCTATTTTATTTAAATCCATATATAAATTAATTATAACATCATTATTTTATATATATATATATATATTATGTTGAATATTAAACATTTACAAAAATTAAATAAAGAACGAGAAAATTTTAAATTGGAACCATATAATAAGATTTTACAAATGATCTGTAATAAAATCAATGATACATCTACGATATTACAAAAAAATTATTGTGTTTATCAAATTCCCGAACTCCTTTTTGGTTACTCATTATATGATATTGATGATTGTTCGAAATGGTTAAAAATACAATTATTAAAACAAGGTGTGACTTCAGTTGATATATTAGAACAAAATATTTTAGTAATAAAATGGAATCTAAATTAAGTATCAGATTTGAGTAATTGTAGTATCAAAATAACTAAAAGCCCGATTAAAACAACAGTAACAACATCACGATTTTCTTTAGTTATTAATTTATTGAAACCATTAGATAGTTCAGTAAAAATATTCAATTGTGAAAGACCATTGTGTGGAATTCCAAACAAGTTATATTTTTTATAAATATTTCTTAAACATTCATTACAATTACTTATATGATCTAATACATCATCACATTTTAAATTATTTATTTTATTTGATGATATATTACTATTTTTATCGTCGTTAAAGAATTCTAATATTTTGTTATTAGAATTTTTATTATTTTTAAAATTGTCGGGTAATTCATTGCCGGATGATCTAAATTTATTGTTTTGTTTTCTGTTAGGTGAATTATCAATATAATCGTCATCGTCATTATTTTGTGATATGGTCGATGTATCATAATTTTTGGATTGTAAAGATCGTTTAAAATTATTAGAATTATTTTGGAATTGTTTATTAATATTCATTTGTGGCCATGCTTCTTCTAATGAACAATACATATTATAATAACATTGGTTAATATAATTATTTAATTTAAAGTTGTTTTATTACATTTTAAACATTTATAATAAACATTTTGTTTGTCATCCAATAGTTCATACATATAATGATTAAAATCATCTTGTTCAATACAGTTGCCTAATGAATATGGAGATCCTAAATTGGTCATTAATGTATTTGTGGTGATAAATTGTGGGCAAAATAAATAAGATTTTTTCATACAGAAAAAACAAATATAAACCATATATTTATTTTTAATATCTGTATCATAATACATCATTAGATGATGATTTTTTATACTATGTATTTCATTAATAAATGGTTCTTTATCAGAATCCAAAAATACGTCATTATCACTTATTTTGAAATCAGTTAATTGATAACTCACTTTAGATTTATCAATAACTGCATCTGGATCAAAATCCTCAACATCTTTTCTGTAAATATATGCTCTCTCTTTACATGATAAAACATTACCCATAATATCAACAGGGAAATAGTCATATTTAATAGTTCTCGTACCAACATAATTACATCCATTATCACAAGTACTTGTCATTATAGTACCTCTAATATTTTCAATTTGGTCATAAAATGTTTTATTATCTGGATATGTTTTAATGGTGTCAATTAATTGTTCAATACGAATTTTATCAGAAAAAAAGTCAGTATTATCCATATATGTTTTAATAGCATCATAATCTGGACCATTTGTTAGTGCTTTTTGGATATTTGAAATATTAACCATTTTTGTTTTTAAATTTTGAACATTTAATATTTTTTTTAATTGATCAATATCAAGATCAAATGTAATATTAGTAAATGTATGTGGCCCTATTCCTAACAATATGGGACATTTTGTTTCATTACCTTTATTATCAAAATTTACAACTTGATTTTTTAATTGCGACCAATAATAATCATAATTTGATATATTATTTAAATTTGTTTCTACATATGAACTATCTATTTTAGCTGTTATTTTTTTATTATTGTATGTAGTTGACCAATTACATTGTAAATCTTTATATAAATTTGGTATAGTAGATGTTATAGGATCATCATATCGAATAATACCTTTAACTTCATCAATAACAGAACCTTTTTTAATTTTATCTTGTACTTCATAAATGGATGAGAATCCTCCATAATAATAATTAGCCCCCATTATAGGAAAATTATATAATGTTTTATCATCTTTAATTAGATTTTCAGTGATATTAAATGGTTTTCTACATAAATTCCTATTAAAATATGTATTGTATGGTAACCATCTTTTTATTTTTTGTAATATTGGATTTTCTGGTATTTGGATATTATATGCTCTACCCCATGAACAATTCGGTTTGCATAATCCTTGTTTTTCTTTATCTGGTGGGCAATTTGGATCTTTACAAGTTCCCACAGTACAATTTACACCATAACAATCTCCACCTTTACATCCACTTCCTTCACAATTACCACCACTACAGCCCTCACCATAACAATTACCAGCATGACATCCATTACCAATACAATTATCACCCTCACATCCTTCACCATAACAAGTTGTTGCTTTACAACTATTTCTTCTACATCCAATACTATCTATATTACTTTGTTTTTTATAGAAAAATACATATAAAAATATCAATATTATTACAATAATAATAATATAACCAAGATGTCTACGTCCAAACCATCCTATCAATGGTAAACGACTAACATTATCACGAAATGGATGTAATTGTTTTTCAGTAAAATTGATATATGATGCAGATTTATATTTGTTCATATAATCCTTTAATAAATTATTTTTTATTAATATAATAAATTATAATTATATATTATATATATAAATGTCTGTGAGTGATCAATTTTTAATGTCATTTTTTGTTATGGGAATTGCTATATTTTCAAGTACAATTAGTCGAAATAATGCATCCAAATTAAAACCATTTCTTGATAACCAAATTATTAAAACCATTATTTTGTTCCTTATTGCATTTTATGCTAGTCATAATGTACAATTAGCCATCATTCTTGCTGTGTCTTTCATCACCCTTATTAATATTTTAAATGAGAACGAGATTGAAGAAACATTTCAACAAACCAAACAAATAAAAGATATAGAACATTTTACTAATTCAGTTTCCAAAAATATAATTTAATTATATTGTCCTATATTATTTATGAATATCATTAACCGATATTTTATCAACAAACATACTAAACATTATTGGACCAAATACAAATTTTTTATATATGTTTTTTTATTTCTTATTTCTATCTATATTATTTATTGTTTTTATGATGAAGATCTTTATGGGTTTAGACCATTAAATTATATAAATAATGGTTTATTAAGAAATAATATTAGTTTAGCTCCAATAATGGATTATAATAGTGTTGTAAGAATAGCACCATATTATAAGACTCCATTATTACATTTTCAAACATAAATTAATTCTATTATTATAGATTTAATTTATTTGCGGATCAATAATAAAAATTCTTTCTTTCAAAATATTAATTTATTAAATGGCTACCAATTTACAATCTAAAAAAACTATAGCAAGTACAGAATATAACTTCAGTCTTCTTGCCGATCCGAATAAAATTAAAAATGATAACAAAACCGTTGTTATTAAATCTTTTAATAATGGATCTAAAAAATCGAATAATTCTGACTCCGATAAAAGTAATCTTATTGAAGTCGATGAAGCAGAATCTGATATTAAATTTAATGATAATAATGAGTATTTAAATAATAATTCAAATAGATCTTCTAAATCATCCAAATCATCAAAATCTTCTAAATCTTCAAGTAATTCTTATTCAAATACACGGAAAAATAGATATAGTGATATTGTTAATGATGTTAGGACCACTAATAATACCCAATTTAAAAAATCTGATGATCATAATGATAGTAATGAAAATTCACCATCTAATAATAAAAAAAATGCACCACAACCAAGTAAAGTTATTACTTATATTAATGACAATGATGATTATGATAATTTAGATGAACAATCTCAAAAAACAAAAAGAATGGATAAATTCGCACAACTTATGTATCTTAAAAAAAATGGATGTGAATTATCTAAAACATATTCACTCAATTCTGATTATTGGGAAATGACTGCTGAAATTCGGTTCCATACTGATCTACGTAATCGACAACAAGGTGTTGAACTCGCTAAAGATTTTATGGTTTATGCTTGTACTGCTATCGAATTTATGAACGACCGATTCGACCCTTTTAGTGTTAATCTTAAAGGATGGTCCGACCACGTTAAACTATCTAAAGATAATTATACTGACGTTTTCTCCGAACTATATGAAAAATATAAAGGTTCTGGACGGAAAATCGAACCAGAAGTTAAATTATTATTTATGTTGGGCGCATCCGCTGCAACGTTCCATGTTAGTCGTTCCCTCGCTAAAAGTGCTGGACTCGAAAATGTTCTTAAAGATAATCCTGAATTATTATCCAAAATTGAAGCCAGTATTAGTAGCAAAATGAGTGGACCCCCACAAAAATCTCCCGAAGAAGCTAAAAAAGAAATGGAATTTAATCTTTATCAACAAATGATTAAAGAACGATCACAAATACATCAACAACAACAACAACAATCACAATTCCAACAACCACAATCACAATTCCAACAACCACAATCACAATTCCAACAACCACAATCACAATTCCAACAACCACAATCACAATTCCAACAACAAAAACCATTACAACAGACCCAACAACAAAAACCACAACAACAGTTCCAACCATCACAACAACAACAACAACCACAACAACAGTTCCAACAAACACAATCTAATACCAAGCTCAACAATCCTTCATTAAATATTTTAAATAAAATTACGAGCAATCCAGCACTTAATTTAAATGGTATTAACAAGATTACTATACCATTAAATGATGATAGTGTTAGTCTCAGTGTATCAAGTGTTAATTCAAAAGCAAGAGTTTCAATAACAGAAAATATTAATTCCAATAGTGACTCTGTTTCAAGTATAAATTCAGATGATATTAATATTACCAAAAAAAGAAAAAATCGTATAACTGTAGCCACTAATTAAATATATTGATATTATGTATTAATATCAAATGATGGTCTGAAAAATGGAGCCATATCATCCATTCTATCGTTCTTCCCTATGCTTATTAATGGATATACAATGTTTATTGGTTTTCTAACAACATTATATATTGAAACATCTCTCATATTTATCATCGGCTCAACTCTGTCTTCTAATCTATCTGATATGTTTCCTAATATATGCGAATATTTTATTATATTTGGACTATATTGTGACACATAATTATCCTCAAATATCATATCCTTCGGTAATATATTATCCGGATTCAATATATATAATTGTTGTGATGATAATTTATTTGTTAAATTATTCATATCATCTTTTATATCATTCTTAAAATTTCTATATTTACTATTAATTTTTTGAATGATGTCATAATCCATTGATACTGATCTATCAGTCTGTTTTAATATATTCGTTATCGATTTACTATCTAATGGAGAATTTACTACATTCTGGGAAACAGTTGGTGACACAAATTGAACCATATTTGAAGGTATGGTATGTGATTGAACAATGTTTGGTTGAACAATGTTTGGTTGACCAGTTGATAATTGTCCAGTTAATGGTTGACCAGTTGATGGTTGTCCTGTTAATGACTGACCAGTTGATGGTTGTCCTGTTAATGGCTGACCAGTTGATGGTTGACCAGTTAATGGTTGACCAGTTAATGGTTGACCAGTTAATGGTTGACCAGTTGATGGTTGTCCAGTTAATGGTTGTCCAGTTAATGGTTGACCAGTTAATGGTTGACCAGTTGATGGTTGTCCTGTTAATGGCTGACCAGTTGATGGTTGACCAATTGATGGCTGACCAGTTGATGGTTGACCAGTTAATGGTTGACCAGTTAATGGTTGACCAGTTGATGGTTGACCAGTTGATGGTTGTCCAGTTAATGGCTGACTAGTTGATGATTGAATGGTAGCTGGTTGAACAGTTGATGGTTGAACAGTTGATGGTTGAACAGTTGATGGTTGAACAGTTGATGGTTGAACAGTTGATGGTTGAACAGTTGATGGTTGAACAGTTGATGGTTGTTGGATAGTAGGTGATTGAACAATATTTTTTTTTGATTTATTAAAAAATATTTTACCAATAAGTGTAAATAACTTAGCAATAAATTTAATAACGGAAGCGACGATACCTCCTACAACTGGTATAAACGCAATAAGTGTTGCGATAATACCGACAATATCACCTCGAATAATAGTATAAATTAGTGAAATAATATTAATAGGTATATTTGCTGGTGGAAAGATGGATATCAGTGAGAAAACGAGATCGATCCATTCAATAAATCCGAGAACACCGATACTTAAGAGAGGATTATTGCTATTTTCGAGATAGTCTTCTAATGGTTTCAAAAGAAAACCTCCTCCAATAAGATCATTAGTTGATGTTTTATTTTTTGTTAAATATGTATCAAATGATTCAAGGAGTGATTTTTGAAATAATTTATTAAAATTAGGATTATTATTATGAGTAGTTAGTGCCTCATAAAATTTATTAATTTGTTCACTATTTAATCGATGATTATATTGATTCATAATAATATTGATGTTATTAATAATGTTGTTATACTGTTCAGTTTTATTTTTTTTTGTTACAATAGTATCAATAATAATGATGTCAAATTGGTCTAATTTATGAATATCCACAACTTCATCATCATCAGAATTTTTATAACAACAAGCTAATAAACAATAAATATTGTCGTTATAATAAACATCGATAAGGTGTGGTTCATTGATACAATATTTTGAAGTAATATTTCGTAAAACCTGATAAAAATGTGATTTTTCTTGGAATACATCTGGATATGTTATAGTTTCATCATTTTCAATCTGATAAACAGTATTAATTGAAGTAATAGTATTAGTATGTATATTTTTAATATTTTTTAGGATAAGTGTATTATTCATAGATAATATAATAGAACATTATTTTTAAAAATCTAATACAATTATTTTAAATATTTAATGTATGTCAATGATTTTTGATTGTTTCATTATATAAACAATAAATAATTATAATAATATTATTTAAAAGAATGAATGTTATTGAAACCGAAAATAATAATATAGTGGATATAACTATACAAAAAAAAAGGGGTCGTCGTCCAAAAGCATTGGCAATAATATCAGACGAACAACGAGAGCAAGAATTAAAAGAACCAACAGAAATAAAAAAGAGAGGTAGAAAACCAACTTGTAAAGTATTAAACAAGGATGATTTAGTAAATATAAGGAAAGAGGTAGTAGACGAGTGTTTAATAGTTCAATTACCAATAAATAAGTTTGACATTGAAAAATTAATGATGTCAAATTTAAATAAATCATCATTAAAGGTGAATAGTTCCGAATATTTTGATGGGATTGAGACACAAGACATTAACAAAAACAAGGAACATTCAAAACAAAATGATGTATCACAAGATATGATTCCGTTGTATTTAAAAACCGATGATAAAAAAATGAGTTTAGATTTTGAGGAGAAAAAAATAGAAAATGAATTGAGTGATGTAAGATATAATATTGTGGATAAATGTAGTAATTGTGATGATTTACAAAAAAGTATTCATAATTTGGAGTCGAAATATCATATATATAAAATAACAAATTCGGACAAAAAAATACATAATTTATCAATAAAATTAGAAGATTTCTATAATGGTTCTGATCTATGGGAAACTGAAAAATATGCAAAAGTCTGTTGTTGGTGGTGTTGTCATACTTTTGATACATTACCAATAGGTCTTCCTGAAAAATATTATGATAATGTATTTAAATCTATCGGAATTTATTGCTCATTTGAATGTGCAATATCATATAATCTATCATTAAATGATCATAAAATGTGGGACAGAATATCATTATTATATCATTTTAGAAATTTAATATTTAAAAAGATGTATCCAAATAATAATTCAGTAATATTAGATGATATAATAGCCGCTCCTCCTCGTAATTTATTAGAAATGTTTGGTGGAACGATGTCAATAGAAACTTTTAGGAAAAATTCAACATTATTAAAAAAACAGTATCGTAATATAGTACCACCAATAATGTCACTTATTAATCAATTAGAAGAATCAACATACAATCAAGAACAAAATTTAATTATTAAACCAATTAAAAATCGAAATTTTGATAACAAAAATACAGAATTAGTTTTGAAAAGAACTAAACCAATCCAAAATAAATCATCACTCATGACTAGTATGGGAATTAAATTTAATGAATAAATCTAATTATTTACAAAATCATATATATAATTATATGTAATTATATATATGACAGATATTATGTATTCAATCAATGGTACTCTTATAGATTCTAATTCAGATGTTATTTTTAACCGTTTAAATAATTATGATGTTAAGGAACATTTTATTAATAACAATGATAATAAATGTCTAAAATTTTGCGGGTATTCAAATAAATTATTATGTTATAAACCATTTATTCATTCACATACTGAAATTATTAATGGTAAAACAATAAATACTATATATGAACCATCATGTGGTCACTGTGTGTCAAATCCTAATATATATTATGTAGATAAACAAATATATAATTTGATTAGTAACAAAAAATATTAATTATTTTTTTTATGTTTACGTTTAGTGGCTGTATTACCTTCGATATTATCAACAATTGATAGATCTTCAATTGGTTTGATATTTTTATTTTTATTTTTATTTTTTTTGGTTATTTTGTTTGAAATGTCGTCAATATTATCACCAATTGATAGATCTTCAATTGGTTTGATATTTTTTTTTTTATTTTTATTATTTTTTTTAGTTGCTTTGGCAGCATTTTTCTCTGCAATTTCTTTAATATTATCTAAATAATAAAATCCTTGTAATAAACAATCAGCAAGATCGTCTTGTTTTTTATAATTATAAAAAACTTGTAACCATTTAGTATTGTTATCAGTTGTATTATTTTTGAGATATTCGGAAACAACAAATACAGCTTTATTTTTTGTGGCTGCATAACGTTCTGATTCTGATTCAAAAATTAATTCTTCTGCATATTTTTTTAATTTATTAGTAGCACTAACATAATTAATGGTTTTAACAATTTGTCCATCATTTTTACATCGAATAAGGAACCACATATAAATACTATCGGCAATAGCTTTCATACGAGGGTTTCTGAAAACTGGTTGACTTTCGAGAACAACTTTTTCGATATTTTCTTTGAACACAATTGGTAAAATAACAGTATCTAATTTATTGATTAATGACATTCTAAGATCATCAATTGGAACATTTAAACAATTAATTGTTTTAACAGTTGTTAATTCAGTGAGAATTATCGTTGGTTGATCAGTGTCAGTAGATGTAATATTGGGTAATTTGTTAGATATTTTTTTCAATGTATCATAAAATGATAGATGTCTTTCACACATATTAACTGGTCTACCATGATATAAACAAGATTTATATACATCTTTTTTACAAGAAGAAATGTAACAATGAGCTTGTTCTTTAATAAGATTGATAATGTTCCAATATAAAATTGTTTTAGAAGAATTATTTTGTTCGATTACAGCAAAAGCAAGATTTTTCATTCCAATATCAAATGAGATTAGTTTCATTCTGTTTTATTATAAATATGATTTATTTTATCTTTATAATAGGTATCTTAATATAAATAAAAAAATTGATATTTATATATTTAACGGCTTAAATAATAATATATAAAAGTATAATATAATATGGACACAACAAATAAAACAGTAAAAATACCCATTGGGATCCCATATGAAATGATGATCAATAACAAGTCTCCAATTAATAATTATTCAACTAATATTCAGGTTAATAATATTAATTTAGATGAAAGCACATTGAATATTGATGTCCAACAAGAAATTCAATATATTGATAATTTAACACTTTCATTAGACGATCTACCAGTAAATATGAGTATATCAACAATCTCTGTAACTGGTAAAATTAATTGCAAAATGGTATTAGAAAATATAGATAAATATATGAACTTATCAGATGATGGTATTCTATCTGTAAAATATAATGGTAAAATTCGACCTAAACAATTAAAAAGCAGAAAAAAGAAAGAAGTTAGATGTTTTGAAAATCAATTAACAATGGAAGTCAGAGTTCATGGTGATAAAAAAATTAATGTTAAAATATTTAAAAATGGTTCTTTTCAAATGACTGGATGCAAATCAATAAAAGATTGTAATACTGTTTTAAATAGATTAATATGTAAATTAAAAAATACATATGCAATTATAGACCCAGAAACAGATCAAATTGTTGATAAATGTTTTATGGAAGATATTAGTAGTGAAGGAATTAAAGTTAATGGTTTTAAAATCGATATGATCAATAGTAATTTTAGGGTTCCATATTCTGTTAATCGTGAAGTATTATATAATATTTTATTAGAACAAAAAATTAATTGTAGATATGAACCTTGTATTCATGCTTGTGTTAATATTAAATATCCTATTGTTAATGATCCTAATAATAAAGTTGTTTCCATCTTTGTGTTCCAAAGTGGTAATATCATTATTACTGGAGCCAGAACACGAGAACAAATTAATAGTTCTTATAATTATATTATGGACATCTTAACTAAACATCACGATCGTATCGTTAAAAAAGATCTTATTAATCTTCTTGATAATAACGATCTCAAAGAAATTCTTGCTGAATTGGATGTTATTAATATGGATCCATCAGAGATTTCAGAAGACGTTGAAGATAATATTCTTGTATAATTTTTATATAGATTTCTTTACTTTATAATCATAATAATGAAAATAATAAAACATATTATTATTTTTATAAAATTAACATCATACACTTTTTGTTTTTGGTAAAATAACATTTTATTTTTTTATTGGTTCAAGATGAAATTTTATAATAAAAAAGCGCGCGCTCTCTCTCTTTTATTATAAAATTTGCAAAAAATAAAATTGCAAATTTATATAAAGATTATTATATATGATATATAATATATATTGATGACTCATAAATGTAATATTTGTGATAGAGAATTTAAACGAATTTATGAATTAGAAAGACATAAAATAAGAATAAATAAATGTAAACCGAAACCAATAGACGATCCTATAGTTGTAAAATTAATTCCGCCAAATCCGCCAGAAATTTTTAATAATTCCAAAATCATAACAGATAAAATTACTGTAAATCCGCCAATTCCGCCAAATAACAATCTATTCCCGCCAAACAAATTGCAACAAGATACTGTTGCGTTTGCTTCGTTTCCAAATATAAATAATGATATAATTTGTTATGCTTGTAATAAAATATTTGCAAGATCTGATAATTTAAAAAAACATATTAATGGTAGATGTAAAGAGATAAAAAAACTAAATAATAATAAGGAGCTTCAACATCCGAAAAATATTGAAGAATTATCGGAACATTCTCATTTACGATTAGAATGTCCTCAGGGCCAGATGATGGAAATATTAAAAAAAATACAAGAAAACCAGAAACAAATTGATGAAAAACATATGCAGGAAATTAACGAACTAAAAAACACAATATTGGAATTAAAAGAACATAAATTAGTTCCATATACTAATATTAACTCAAACAATACTACTAATAACACCACAAATAACACGATTAATAATATAATTGTTAAGTTTGGAACTGAAAATCCAGCTGAAAAATTAACTACTAAAGAAATTCAATATATTATTAATGCTCATCAAAATTCTATGTTGCAACGTAGTATTGAGATAACTCATTTTAATAATAAACATCCTGATTTCCAAAATGTGTATATACCTGATAAAAAGATGCAAACTGCTAATATTTATAATGGAAAAAAATATGATATGAAATCTATTGATTCTGTTGTTGGTGATCTTATTCTTAATCATATTAATAATCTCGATGATTATAAAAAAAGAGATGATGTTATTATTTCAGATAATAAACACGAAGAAATAGATCATATTGTTGATAATTTCCAAAATTATGATGAAACAGGATCAGATAAAGAAAAAATTATATATAATAACACAGTTAAGGAGATTAAAGAGATGTTATACAATAATAAAGACAAAGTTATGGAGACTCATAAGAGATCAAAAAAGAGATTATAAATATTTAATATTAATTTTATTATTATTAAATATTTGGGATATTTGTAATTATGTTGGTTTAAGATTGATTAAAAACAAAAGTATTAACTGGATTACTATTATAAACACCTCGATGGACCATATTATTGACTAAAGAATTGTGAGTTAGAGTATTACCCATAATATTAATGAAATTTGAATCAAATATTTGTTGAGTTTGCTGAACGTCATTTTTCTTGATATTTTGGACAATATCAGCAACTAATACTTGGTTTGCTTGATTGGGATGTAAATATGCATCATATGTTGCAGCATTTTTTAACATCATATTAACTTGTTCAGTTGAAGGAGTTTCGGCATAACCTTTCCAAGTAGGAGTTCTTTCTTTACCAACAGTTTCACGACCATCTGATGATTCAATATTTTTATAATTAGTTCGAGTAGTAACATTAGATATAGGATTAACAATATTACCAACATAGTCCTTCAACATAGTATCTTGTTTAATAGTACCTTTCGCTTGGTCTTGTAAATGAGTAGTTAATTTATTAAGTGAATCAGCCCCTCCAACTGAAAGATAATCCGTAATTAGAGTATCTTGTTTAATAGTACCTTTGGCTTGGTCTTGTAAATATGTTGTTAATTTATTAAGAGAGTCTGCACCCCCACCTGAAATATAATCCATTAATAGGGTGTCTTGTTTAATAGTACCTTTTGCTTGATCTGTTTGTTGAACTGTTGTTGCATATTCTGGTCCTGTGATATTTGTATTAAATGGTTTATTAGTTGTTTGACGAATTGTTGATTTTGCATCATCTGATAAACCAACTTTTGTGGCATATTGTGATGTACTTAAAGAACTATTAAATGGTTGATTAGTAGTTTGTCTAATAGTAGATTTAGCGTCATCTGTTAAACCAACTGTTGTTGCATATTGTGATGAACTTAGAGAACTATTGAAAGGTTGATTAGTTGTTTGTCTAATAGTAGATTTAGCGTCATCTGTTAAACCAACTGTTGTAGAATATTGAGATGAACTTAGAGAACTATTAAAAGGTTGATTAGTAGTTTGTCTAATAGTAGATTTGGCATCATCCACCAATTGAGCGATTGCTCCATATTCATATGATCCAATATTAGTATTAAATGGTTGGTTAGTAGTTTGTCGAACAGTTGATTTAGCATTATCTGATTGATAAGCAACAGTTGAAAATTGTGGTGCACTAACTGAAGTATTAAAAGATTGATTAGTAACTTGACGGATAGTAGATTTAGCGTCATCTGATGGCGTAACTGTAGTTGCATATTGTGATGAACTAACAGTAGTATTAAAAGGAGTATTAGTAGTTTGTCGAATGGTTCCACGAGCATCGTCTGTATGTGAAACAGTAGTAGCATATTGATATGATCCAACAGAAGTATTAAAAGGTTGATTAGTAACTTGTCTAACAGTTCCACGAGCATTATCAGATGGTGCCACAGTAGTAGAATGTTCATATGATCCAATAACAGTATTAAAAGGTGTATTGGTAGTTTGTCGAACGGTAGATTTAGCATTGTCGAGGAATGGTGCAACAACTTGCATAGTGCTATACATACCAGCTGGTCCATTAATATCATAATTAGTAGTATTACGTTGTGTTTCGGGAATTTGGTAACTACTATCTTTACCTTGTGCGACTGCTTTAATAACACCACCATTAGATACGATAGGAACATCACCCAATTCTTGACGAAAAGTTTCAGTAATTTTACCATAAGTATCATTAGAGAATTGTGCGACAGCGAAATTTGCTGGTCCAGATAACTCCATTGAATTGATACGTGTTGTGTCTTTAAGAATATATGGTAGAGGTGCTTGACCTGAATTTTGTGCTGCACGACCTGCCCATATTGTGTCTTCCGACCAAGCTGTAAATTTATCTGGTCTATAATGTTTAACATCACCATATGCTTGTGAAGTAGTTCCAGCATCACCTAATCTTCCTGGTTTAACTGGTGTAGTATATGTTTCTTGTTGTTTAAGTTTACTTCTGAGTTCATTAGTAGATTTATACAGAATACGTGTATTATCGTGTAGTCCTCCTAAATTTTGGATAGATTTATCTAATCCAAGACCTGGACCAACTTGTTGTGGTTCGAAAGGTCGTGTTCCATTTTGTCGAATACTATTACTGGAAATATATCTAGTACGCATATCGTCGGAGTCCATATTAAGGAAACCATCTTTTTTAGAGTCTTCAGGTTGAAAGAATGCTTCAACTTCGTGTTTTTTTGGTTTTAATCCAACACCAGTAAAATTACTGAGATATAGAGAACTATTTGAATTATCATTATTCGAAATTATGGTCTCTCTATTTTTTGTAAAAGGAACCATCGTCTCAAACAAAAAATCTTTTTTATCAACAACACCATAAGTCATATCAGTATTATCAGTATTAAAGTCGGTCCATTGTCCATCGGTTAGAGGGTTAATATTTTTTTTATCATTATTAATGTTTTGATTAAAAGATTTAGGATTATCACGATTATCAAATTTAGCGAGTTCAAATTGTTTATCAAAACTGTCAGTTTCATATTTAATATCATTCGTAACAGGTCCCATTACCTGATCACTAAATAATGTTCGAGAATATGGAGCAATAATATTAAATTGTGATGGGTTAATAACTTTTTTTTTTTGTTCATTATAATATCTATTTTTGAGATCATTAATAGAATTAGTATAATTAGTATCATAAATAGTAGAACCTAATGTTTCATTATATAAATAACTCATAATTAATATATATATATATATTTTAATTATCAAAAATATTTAGTAAATATTAAATTATCTTCTATTGATGTAATTAAAAATAAATTAATAATTAGAACCAGTAATAGAATCAAATTTTCTTGCTTCAACACGAATAGCAGCATTTGTTTCTTCTAATTTCATTTTAGTATCGTATCTTGTTTGTAATCCTTCTCTCAAATTACCAATAGTTGGATAATTAGAAGCTCCATAATAAACCCATTCTTTAGGATCAATAATCGGATATTGAAATGTGGGGTATGGCAATTCAGAAACATGTAATGGTTCTTCTAACCGTGTGTAATTAAGATCAAGATAATTATCACAAAATGCTGGTTCTTTTTTATTAATCATATTATTATAAGTATTATTAAGTTTTTGGTCACGTTCAATAAGAGTACGTTGTGTCATACAACGACTTAATGGAATATCTAATCCATATAATGAATTTTCAATGTCAATCGCATTATTGTATTGAACATTTAATTCAGAACTATTCATTTGACGAGTATTTCTTGGACCATTATTCGAGAAACAAGCGTTTTGACTTGTTTGAACAGTATTATTAGTCCATACACCGGGTCCAGTAGAAATATTTAATGTTTCTTTATTATTACATTCATCATATAAACTTCTTGTAAAAATACCACTCATTATTATATTATAATAATGAATTATATATTTTTTTATTATTAAATTATAATTATATATTATAATTTTATTTCCATCATAAATATATTAATATTTTATATACCAATCACAATTATAATATAATATTATTTTATATAATATGTAATAACATCTTATATAAAATAAAAGTTTAAAAAAAGTGACGAAATTTAATTATAAGAGAAAGGTCCAGCATATGGTTTCATATTAGTAGGTACAACCATACGATCACATAATAATGGTTGACTAATTGCTTTAAATTTAGAACAAGGATCAGATTCAGATTTTTGTTCACTTTCAGCAGCACAAGAGCCTTCACATTTTTTACTATAACATGGTTTAAATTTTTGACTATCACATTCAGTATTTAATCGTGTAAGTCCATACAAATCACTTTCCAAATCAGTTCTATAACTCACATTTTCACGAGTATTAGTCATAGTACCTTCATTGGATTTACATAGTTTACATTCAACATGAGCGAATTTACCATCACATGTTGCAACAACATTGTTTTTTAATGTGTTCTCAAAAGCATCAATTAAAAAATCATAATCACGAAATTGTCTAGTGCTTTGTGAAACAGCTTGAACTGAAGCACATTCGTCATACATTAAGTTTGCCTGAATACCTGCCATATTATTATTATATTTTATATATAGATATTAAATTTAAATTTATATATAAAAATTAAAAATTATAAAATTATAATATTAATTTTATTTTTATTGGAAATTTGTTATCATCTTTTTAAATGTCCTCGTTGTTACCCCTTCTCTAGTCTCCCACTCATATGGTAAATTCGAATAATTTATTCTTAATGCATCTGGAGGCGTCATTGTTCTATTCGTTATATCAATTTCTCTTGCATTTTGATCAACATATGCTCGTGTATCAAGACCAAGATATGTTTCTTGATAATTTTCAGGATTTCCAAACCCTCTACCTTCACTTTTACGGGGAGGAGCTTGATAATCTGAATAATCTAATGTTTTCTTTTTTTGTCCACACGTTTGTTTCAGTTTTTTTGATAATTCTTGATGTTCGTTGTCTGATATTAATAGTCCATATGCATCATCCAAATCTGATTTTGGTTGTTCATTTAATAAACTATAATTTCCAGACATTGATGAATAACCATTTACATTATCTATTTTATAATTAATTCTTTGAGATGCAGTACAATCAGTTGGTTTTATTAAATCTGACTCTAAATCTGTAAATTTATTAAAAATAGCTGGAGCAAATTGTCTGTCCAATAATATTGAAGATGTATTTCTTTCCTCCTTTTTTGATGAAACATCTGAACGATCAATAGATCTTTCATATTTTTGTAGATTAACAAAAGAGGATGAATTGTTCCATGAATAAGGTGTATCATTAGGTAACACTTGATTACTTGGAATAAGAGGTTTTAATAATGGAGTATTATCTGAATAAAATTTAGTTTTTGATTCTATTTTATTATTTATTTCAGTCATTATATTATAATATAAATAATAAAATAAAAATATATTTTATCATATTTTTATTTAATTAAATAAAATATTTATCATTTATTACATTTGGTGTTATTATAAATGCTATTAATACATCTATTGTATAGTGATTATGAGTAAATATCGTTAATAATGCCTGTATCAAAGAATATATCATTGCATGTAAATTTGTTATTATATTGTTCTTTTTTAAAAAATGTAATATTAATAACACAATTGCCATATGTAACGAAAATATTAAATCATTACACCCTCCCATAAAATAAAAATTAAATAAATTATCTGTTTTATTTATTTTACTACATACACCTGATGCATCTGGTAACACGGTCACATTCATTAATATTATTTTAATTAACATTAATATCGTCAAATATTTGATAAATAAAATTATGTCTGAATATGGTATCTTTTTTATATAAATATTATAAACAAAAAATATTATGATTGATAAGATCGACACTTCATTTAAAAATGATAGTGATTTCAGATTAAACTTATCAAAATGAAATATATCAGGTAATTTATAATTATTAATAATACGTCCTTTATTATAAACTAAATGTTTCGAAATTGGATTTATCAAGAAAAATACAATAATCGCAATCCCAATTATTTTTATATTTTTAATATTTTTAATATTTTTAATACAGATCATATATTATACATTTATATATATTTATAACCAAAATCTGGCATTTTTTCTATTGATGTCTTTATAATTTCAAATATATCATTTATTTTTTTAACAACATCTTTAATTACAACTAATATATCCGTTTTACATATATATCTAATATCTACCTGACTCACGTTTGGATGCCCTACTTTATATCCAGCAAATTTTATATCTGGATGCTCCTGTAAATATCTTGATATTAAATTACCTAATGTATGTTGTTCTCCTGGAATTATTATAGTTCCGTTTTGTAGATGATTTAATTCAACTGGACCTGTTCCATCTTGTACATTTTTTGAAGAACTCACACTAACAGAATCATTATTATATTTTGATATACTTTTAGTAAAAATATCACTACTAATTGCAATCTTCTTCTGAATTATTTTACAAGCACGTATTAACATATCTTTTTCTGATATTTGACGCCTTGACATCACTGTAAAATCAAAATCATTTACATCTTCTTCACCTTTATCATCTTCTTTTTCTTCAAAAAAACACATTGAACAAGGACTATATATTGCATTAAACATTGCAATATTTAAATTTGATATCATTGAACAAGAAAATTCTTGCCCAGGCTGAAGTTGAATTATCAACAGAGGATTTGTAAATATATGGGATATCTGCGCTTTCCCATAATAATATTTCACTCCTAATGTATTTGACATCACATTCATTATATCGTTATCTGAATGGTTTTTTACATTTACTACTATCTGTAAATTATCTGTTAAATCCGGTTTATTCATTTTATCCTCTGTAACATCTTTTTCTGCTGAACCCAAATTAGCTCTATATTCTAATTCTGATGATTTTTCCAATGTTGATTCATTATTTATAACATTCACATTTTCTAAATTCATCTTCTTTATATATTTATTATTTAACTCTTTTGTTAAATATATTGGAAAATTACTCAGTCTCAATCTCATATAGTCATTATTAAATATACTTGTGTTCTTTGTTATATTTATATTTTCTGTATTAAAACCATATGTTGGTATCAATGTTAATATTACACGTCTTAATGTATTCACGATTACTGTATTTATTAATCTTCCAGACATATTTAACTTACAATAACTTGTCTCATATCCATCTATCTCGTCCACATGCTCTAACAACTTTATTTTAATATCATAGTCAATATTAGACGATTTTTGGGGTATAACTGATAAATTACTCAAATCAACAGAGCTTTCATTTGATTTAGAAACTTTATTTGATGCCTTTGATGAACTCATTATAGTATATCTAATTGTTATATTTAAATTATATTTATATATTAAATATTCAATTTTTTATTAGTCTTTTTATTTTGGATTATATAACATCCGGCATAGCCTGATGTTATATAATCTAAAATAAAAAGACTAATAAACAAATTAATGAGTGCTCACTACAATCATCTCAAGGAGATGATTTAGGGAGCACATATCAATTTTTTATTTATATATAAATAAACAAATTAATATTTTTTGATATTTAGTGATCTTTTACCAATATAATATGGTGTATTTTTTTTTGTTAGAGTCAGAGCGATTTCATTATTATCATTATCATTATTATCATTATCAATATTTTTTGTATTAGTTGTATCATCATCTTCATTATTTGAATCATCGTCGTCATTTTTATTACTTAATACGATATCATCAAGATCAGTATTAAGTTCTGATATTTTTACACCTTCGTTAATAACATTAAGAGTATGAGTTGTTAATTTAGTGTCATCAGAAATGGTAGTTAAAGTTTGATTGGTGGGTGGTAATGGATATTTAGATACATTTACTTGACTATTATTTTGTGCTAATATTTCTTCAGCTTTTTCTCCAAATAATTTTTTAGTAATATTTTCAATAATAGCGTCGAAAATGAAACCATAATATTTATTAATATTTGGTTCATAATCTGGTTGTAAAAATATAGTTTTAGTAATTTTATTAGTTTTCCATGTTTTGGATAAATAAGCGAGATGTATATCAACGTCCATACGTGAAACATTTTTTGTTTTAATAAGATCAATAATTAAAGAGGTTAATAGAACAGGGTTAGCTTGAATAGAGACATGTATATCGGGGAAGAAGTCGAGACGTTCAGGTGGGAAAGAGTATGAGACGATAATATATCCTTTGTAAATTTTAGTTTCTTTATTGTTATTAAGTTTTTCTTTAACAATTTCATTAATAACAGGAAAATTAATTTGATCAGAAGAGGTTATTAATTTATTTTCTTGTATTAATTGATTAATATAGATAACTTCAAAATTTAAATTAGTTGCGAGAGCTTTAATAATGGAGTTAAAATTGTCCCACCATAAATAGCCACTAATTAAAATAATATATTTTTTATTTTTATCTAAAATTGCATCAACAATGTTCATTTATAATAATAATTATATTTTAAAAAATAAAAATAACTGAGTTTAAAATATATTATTTTAATTAATAATATATTATAATGAGTAATATATTGTTTTATTCTGACAAATGTCAATTCTCTCTTAAATTCATAGAAAAACTAAAAGAACAACAATTATTATATAATTCAGTTAGTCCATCTCCACATCAATTTAAATTAATTAATGTTATGGAAACAAAAAATATACCAGAAAATATTAAATCAATACCTACAATAATTGTTCAAAATATTAATGTTCCATTATCTGGTTCAGATGCATTTAATTGGGTTGATAATTTTAAGTTTTTTTATAGAGAAACAAATAATATTAATAAAACCAAAAATATTGAAAATATAAAAATACAAGTTGATAACACGATGAATGCTGAAAGTATAAAAAATAAAAAAAGTGATGAATATGCGAATTTGAAGGATGAAGATGATGATAAAATAACAAAAACGAAATATAATGGTGTGAATCAAAATATAAGTATAACAAATCTGGATAGTTTAAAAGAAACAATTCATGAAGACAAGATCAATGGTGAATTACAAAATAAAAAAGTAGATGATTTGATTGAACAAAGAAAATATCAAATGCAACTTTTTATAAATGCCAAAAACAAAAAAAGATGAAAATATTTAAAAATAAACTATTTAAATATACACTAATTAATAATCATTATATATGAATAATTCTAATAGTTCGGAAATCAGTCAGTCAGACATTAACTCTACATATCAGAAGTTAATTCACTCTTTTTATGAATTATATCCAGATAAAAAAGATAAAATTAAAATAAATGAAGTAGAAATGCAATCATTTATTACTACTTTTTGTGATAGATTAAGAGAAAAACCACAATATTTCTCTCTACTCTTAAAACGTGATGGTAAAATGTTTAAGGGACTTAATATTACACTATTACCAAAATTAAAGATGGAAGTAGTTTTAAATATAACAGAAGGAAGTGATGATAATAAAAAGAGAATTATAAATTCAATGTGGGACACTATTTATCTATTATATTTGTTAGGTGAGAGTGATAATAAAGATCCAGACAGAATCAAAATGAGTAAAATTGCATTTGCTCTTGATAATTCATTACCAGAGGGTGGTACTTCAAAACAATTCAAAATGAATGACGAAATTAACGAAACCAACAAACCGGCACTGTTTAATGCTACTGGTGACATTAAAATGGATGATGTTCAAAAAATCTTGGGATCAGTGAATTTTGAAGATAGTAAAGAAATGTTCAAAAACCTGAAAATGAATCCCCAAGATATCCAACAGATGTTAGGTTCATTACAAAATGAAAATTTTAATAAAGAAGATGTTAAAGGTATATTTGATAAGGTAATGTCGAATCCAAATATGGCAGATAATATGAAAAATATTATGAAATCAATTGGTATTAATGGATCCCCAGAAGATGTTTTGAAACCAACTGAAAATAGTAATAAATTTGTTAAAAATATTTTAGATGATATTAAAAATAAATTTAAACTAAATACATCAGATGGATCCGAAAAAATTGATTCTAAACAATTTGTCGAACAATTAATGTCAGTTGGTAATACTATTGGAGACTCATATAGTAAAAAACTTGGATCTGGTGAATTATCAATTAATGATATTATTGGTGCTGTTGCATCAATGGCAACAAATCCAGATGAAGAAACAATATCGGATCTAACAAATTCATTACAATTAGATAAATTAAATCTACCAGAAGTGTTGGATGAATTGAAAGGGCAATTAAGTGGAAAAATACCTCCCGAATTAATGAATACATTTGGTAGTCTAAATGGTGAATCTCTAAAGAATATGAATATTGGTTCATTAATTGGATCAATGATGAGTGGTCAAAAGAACGAAACAATTACCGAATTAACACCCGAACAAAAGAAAGAACTCGAAAAATATTATGAAGATCTTAAATTATAAAAAATACAATAATGTATATATATATTAATATTTTAGTATTAATATATATGGATATCGAGGATAAGCTATTTTTTAATAAACTATTTTATAGTAATCGTTTTGAATTACTATTAGTTGTGTTTATTCTATTTTTTTTTAATTTGAAAATTGGTTTAATTGGACTTATTTTATATGGTCTAATATATAGTCTAAATAATTATGAATATTCAACAATAAATATAAATCAAATTAAACAGACACGATTAAATAATTTAAATTTAAATAAGAAATGTAGAGTAGCAACGATGAATAATCCAACAGCGAATTATAATATTGGAGAAGATCCGAATATTACTTCTTGCACTGATGACATAAATTTAAAAAATATGGAAGAATATAATCAAGTAAATGTATATGAGAATGCATCAGAAAAAACGGCTGGATCATTTAATAAATCACTTCGAGATTTTTATACAACATCAACAACAGAATATCCGAATAATTCAATGACATTTGCAAATTGGTTGTATAATGATATTGATTTAACATGTAAAATAAATAATAATTGTTTTCAATATGATGACATTAGATATCATAGTAGATAATTTATTGTTTTATTGAACAATTTTACTAATAATTTCTTTATTGATACTGAGGAGTTCCATTTGTTTGTAACATTTAATATTTGGATCATTGTTCGACATAATAAATAACAAGGAATATGTATTAAAATAAGGTTCATATGGCTCTAAATAATTATAAATTAATGGTTTTACATGCATCATATCATATTGAGGTAATGTACTTTGTAAATTTTCACTACTGCTAATTAGATATTTACTGCTGTAGTCATTTTTCTTTTTATAAAAATAAATATTTAGTTGTTTGAGGAATTCATTTGCCATATTATTCCTAAATAATTTATTTTTTGAATAAATTCCAGTATATATTGGTATTGTTGTTGTTCCTTCTTTTTGCGTCAGATAATCATTTATATAATAACTATAAAAATCTTCTAATCGTTTATACCATTCATTAAAATCGGCAATATCTTCAGCAATATATTTTAATGATCCGTCTGTATTTTTTGGAATAACTCTTTCTCTGTAATATCTGTCAAATCCTCTTAATTGTTTATGTACAATAAATATATCTATCAACATTATGTATTTAATAAAATAATAATAATAATCAATCCAATACTGTTCTAATCCTATCATTTGGTTATTATATAGATCGGGTAATGTCGGATTTGTTGCTTTTGCAGCGACTTGTTTAGCATTGAGGGGTTGTAAACTATTTCTAAGACCAGTAAATGCATGTTGAATTTGTGTTGCAGAATCATCGTAATTCGCGTCTTCCTTACTACTAATAGTTGTAGGTGTTATATCAATACCAGGATTAGTAACAGTATTATAACCCCAATCATCTTTAGGTCCAACATTTTCACTAATCCACATACCTTCTTCTTTTGAAACATCATATGGTGGCGATAAATCTGTGAAACCAGTAGGAAGACCAGTTATGTTATATTTTGATAGTTTTACTTTATTTTGCATTGGTACAGTTGTGTCGTTTAGCATTCCTGTATTGACATTGCCATCAATCATATATGCGATTGGTCGTGGTCCTGATAATCCACTAGTATTATAATTAATAGTTTTTGCGGCGGTGTCAATAATTGCAGCTGTAATACCAGGAACCAATAATCTAGCCCATTTATATAGTTCGTTTTGAACAACGTTTTGTATAGTCCAACCAGTAACATATTTTAGGATGGCATTTTTATCAGACGTGTCAGTGGTATTAAGAACTCCTGTTATTCGACTTTGACCAATACTAAATCCTAAATTTGCTTCACGAGTATTGAAAGCAGTAGTTGCTAATGTTGAAATAGGGATATTAGATGGCTGAGTACCATCAATATCAAGTGGGACTCTATTTTTAAATAAACCACTCGCAATATTATAATGTTGTTCTTTATTTGATAAATATTTTCTTGATGTTGTTTTTGGTATTGTTTTTTGATAAAGATATTCAATTAATGAAGTAACATTATTATTGATTGTTATTGCTTCATATGGAGCCAACATATCTGCTTTAACTTTTTCTACATCTACTCCTGATGTATCTAATATATCTAATAAATAATTATTAATATATTTAAGAGGATCTGTTTGTATCAATACGAGTCCATCAATAAAATTCGGATTATTTCGATATTCAGTGGAACCATTGATTGGGTCATTTAATACATTTTGTTTTGCTCTAGCAATAATATCTCCGGCATATACAATCTCACTTGGATCATTATATTTTGATAACACAAGCTCAAGTTTTGCTCCTGGAGGAATTGGTAAATCAAATTGTGTAGTTGTGAAGCTCCAACTTGTTCCAAGAGCAAAATTAATAGGGTTATTTAATTGTACATTATTAAAATTTTCGGGACGAATATATGACATAAATTTAAATAAAGGATTCAGATATACCGATGATTTTATAAGTTTTTGTAATAATTGATTATATTTATAAACTTTTGCATCTGTTCTTGTATCATGTAACATATTAGAATAAATATCAGAACCTGTACCAGCAAGAGTGTTATTTAAAGATCTATCATTGGCCGAAGTAACATCAGTTATTGGGCGTGTAAATAAATACCTATTTGCATATGTTGTATTAACTAAATTTATATGGTCGGCGGATGGCATACTTTCCAAAGCACTTAAATCGAGACTATTAAATGGCATATTAGTACCAGGATCTTTTCTTGGAAAATTAAATGTACTTTTATGTTCAAGAGTGAGATCATATTTAGATTTATCAACAAAAGATGTTCGAATATCTTCTTGCCCAGGTAAATCGACAATTAATAGTGTGACATAATGTCTCCATACAAATAATTCCCTTCCATATTCATCTGTTATTTTAACACGCTGAGGTTCTTTTAATTTAATTACGAACTCATAAAAGATAACAGAACGAGAACTTTCAGGATTATTAGCGGTCTCTTTAATTCTTCTAATATTTCTATATTCAGGTAATGGTGCTTCATTAATATTTAGTTTATATGCTTGTAGAGATTCTTTTCTGTTTTGATCAATCAAAGAAATAACTTCTGAAAATTCACGAATATTTTTATCATCTAACTCGATATATGTTGAATTTTTTAATCTTGTATCTTTTTCTCCCAAAAATGTGTCTTTTAAATCTCCAAATGTTGGTGCTGTTGCAAAGTTATCACTAGTAGATGTTGGAACTGGACTTCCAGTATTCAAATCAGCCATATGCTGTCTAGGAGTTGTTGATATTTTTGTTACTTTTTTATCTGCAAATACGAATTGTTCAATTTTATCTTTATCTTGATAGAGAGAATATGTTTTGGGTGTTAGATATTTTGTATCTGTCATACCTGATAAACCAATCGGAATTTTTAGTTTATTATCATATCTAACGTAACCAATTCGTTTATTTAATGGAACTGAACTTGCTCCTGGTATTATATGATCTGATTCAAACATAACACTATCATCGCCCACAAATTGTGCATCATCTAATCTTTTTAATTCTCGTTCTTCCTTATACATAATATCAGTATTATTTTGACCAAATAATAATAGGTCTTTTTCAGATTGACTCAATCCAGTATATAAAGCCATATCCGGAAGTTTTTCTTTTTGAAATTCAGATTGACTAACTGTTCTATATAAACCTGTTCCAGCGTCGGGGAAAAACCAATTATTATTATTTAAATATAATTTTTTTTGTTCTTCATCTGTGAAAACATGTAACTTATTTGTTGAATCATATCTAACAGTTCCAGTGTCTGTATTAAACCGGTGATGGATTAATAGTTCAACACGTTTTGGATCATAGTCAGTACCTAATTTATCGTACCAATAACTTGCATATGGTAATCCAATACCATACATTTCATATGATCTAAATAAAATTTTACTATCTTCTTCTTTTTCAACTTCAGACAATGCTGTTTGTAAAACACCTTGATTAAATACATTTGTTTTAAAATCTTTGTTACCAAAAACAGTGACAGTTTTACCAGTTCCAGAATAACCGAATGTAAGTAACATAAATCCGTTACCCATTGATAATTTACTCGGAATAGACATAAACATTCCAACAGACGAATTATCAGGTGTTTTTTCATTTGAGAAAACATAATTAAATTTTGTTTCAGTCGATGCCGCTGCTGCAATTTCCCCTGATAATTTTACATAATCATCTTCATTAGTAAATCTGTCGAGTAATTTGAGACATTTCATGGGATTATCTACAATTAATGAACCATTATCTGATGCTGCTTTAAAAACCATTTCTGATTCATTTCTATCATATGGACCTTGTTCATAAAATAATGTTTTAAAATTATTTTTTAATATCCAATGATATTTTTTAAGTCGATTTTCTTGTGTTGTTGGGATCAAAATCATCTGACTTTTAAATTCGTTTTCCTTACGAAAATAGATTACAGAATTAACCACATTGGTTGATCCATTCAATGACAATTTAAATTTTTCGATTTTTAATGCCGATAATTTTCCTTTTACTTGATGTAAATTATCATCACTTATTTTATATTCTTTGTTTAATTGAACTTGTGCGGTTGATTCTGTTGAATATGTTAAAAATCCAATAATTAATGGTATATATATTTTTTCTTGATTGAAATAATCAAGATACAAATTTAATTTATCATTTGCCGTACCACCATAATTTATAGTAATCGGCGCATCATTATTAATTTCGACATTGAAACTTAATCCAACACTAGGATTATTTAAATCAAACCCACCATTCTCGTTTAATATATCAACCACTTTTTTACCATTAGGATGCATTAGTTTTAGAAAATCTTCACTGTTTTTCGCCTGATCAAATGCCCATATTGCTTTATCAGCTGCAAGTAAACCTCCAACTTTTGTTCCATATGACGGCATAAAAGCTTTGATTTGTTGATTACCAGTACTAAATAAAATATCTAATGCTTGTTCTCTATTATTAGTCCATAATTTTTTTAAATCAGTAAGACCCAATGTTTTAACTGAATTATCTTGTATGAGAGTTAATAATGGTAAAAATGCAACTTTAGCAATATATGGACGAAATTTTCCTTCATATTCTTTAATAATTTTATATTCATCAGAATTTGGGTTAATACTTTTATCTTGTAAATATTGAATAGGATGTTTGTTTATTTCTAAAAACTTAATGTCGTCTGAATAATCTTTTTCAATCAAATCATTTACTTTTCTGTTTAACAAGAAGAATCTTTTTGCTTCTCTTTCTTTCCAGATGTCTTCCATTACATTTGATTTTGTTTTATACAAAATTTCATCTTTAAATTCATCAAAACCATATACAGTTGGTCTAGGAGGAATACCATAACTAAGATTGTCTTCGTCATTAACAGTTTGCCATCTATTGTATTCCTTATTTAGATAAAATTCTGGATCAAATGATGGTTCGCCGGATGCAGTATCAGGCATTGTGAGCTCACTAATTGCTGCTCCAGCATATTGTTGCCATTTAACCTGTACACTACCATATTTGGATTTATTAGACATAATATTGTCCCAAATTAATTTCAAACGTTGTTCTGGTTCTAATAATTTTTTAGATTTATCACTAATATTCTTGAGATCTTTGATAGCTTCAGGAACATCGATATCACTATATAAATATTTTAATGATTCAGGGTCTGCAAAATTAATATTATACATAAATGCGGATCCAGATTCAACATTTGATCCAGCTTTATCGTCGGCAATAATAGAACCTTTATTTAGAGAACCAAATTGTCGTCCAAGAATAAGTTTTTCATTAGGGAAGTCGTTAATTTTAAGATAAATAGAAACATTAACGAGGGAGTTAGACAGACCAATTTTGGAATAAAAATCATCTAAAATGTATTTATAAATGTTTAATAGTGTTAAATATTGTTTAACATATCCGGTACAGTCATCAATTTCAATATATGTATTTTTTACATAAAAATAATTAAAATCTTTCAATAAAAAAAATTTATCTAAGAAAGTATTGAGTGATTGAATAATTTTATAATGGAAATAATAAAAAAATAAAAATTTAGAATCAATCCCTTTTAGTTTTTGTGGTGCATTTTTTATTTTTATTTTTTCCCAGATTGTTTTAATTATACTTCTATAAAAATCAATTATTCCAAAACTCATAAATCTATATTTTTTTGTACCACTACTTTTCATCGCAATTACACTCAAAACATATGAATAATAATATTCTCTATTTTCAACAATGTTAAATTCTTCAACGGTTTCTACTAATTTGTTTGTTTCAATGTCCATTTGATTGATCAATGCTGATACTTCCAATATATATGCATTCGCCTTCTTTCTTGACGATGTCATATTATTAAATTCTGTTAATGATGGTGTTTTTTGATCCACTATTGCTAAATCCATTATTGGTCTATTTATTTGAAAATCACCTGGATCAGCCTCATCATCCGCACCACCTCTTAATACTGAATTATAATTATCTTTGAGTCCAGTTAATAATTTTTTTAAATCTTCTTCATTAGTAATATTTACCAATGGATTATTGCTTCCTGGTATTTTTTCATTATCTGTATTTATACGATCTGTTAATTTGTCAATTACCACATTTATATCTGTAGGGATTTTTTGAAATGTTATTTTTATCGCATCCGGATTAATTGTATATTTAATAGATTGACCAGCATCATTAAATAGAGCCTCAATATAACTATTACTTGCGATTTTAACATCTAATGGATAAATTCTATAATCTTTCATTGATTTTGTATTATTAATAATGTTTTTGATTGCTTCTTTAATCAATTTAATTTTTTTAATGATTTCAATAAGATTATCCATCTGACGTTTTACATTTTGTACAAGACCATCAAAAACTGTTTTATTAGCAGAAGCTTGGTCTAATTGATTTACTATATTTTTTAGATAATTTGTAGCAAATATTGAATGTGTTTTTAAAAAATTTACAATATTTTTTATATCATCAAGTTTGTTGGTTTTTATATTTGATAATGATCCTAAATGTAAAACTAATGAATCAAATGTTTCTTTTGTCGCATATTTTTTTATTTCTTCATCAGTCATACCTTTTAAGTCATCAGTAATCGTCATAACTTTGGTTGATGGACCTAAATCTAATACATTATCGATTTGTGAAGCTGCTAGTAATTTTTGTTCTTCTATCGCAAATTTTCTTAATTTAACAATTAAATCGTTTTTTTGTGATGAAGTAGTTAATAATCCATCTGTTTTTAATGAATTTGTTAAATCATCTAATCTTGTTATAAAATCCGTAAAAGTTAAACCACCATGTTGTTGTTTTGACATTTCGATTTTTTTTAAAATATGACTCTCAATTTCTTTTTTAAATGTTGGATCTACAACATCATACATTTTTACTAAAAAATAAGTATACATATCATATGATGATTCCTGAACTTTACCCCCTTTAAGAGTTGTCAATAATGATTTTAAATCTTCTTTGTTTTTATTACTATATTTATTTCTATTATTAATATAGTCTAATTTATATTTTTTGGATGTGTCTGATATGGTATTGTTATATAAATGTTTTATAAATAAACTTTCATTAATATTTAATGAATCTAAATTTAATTCTAATGTCATATTATAATATCACAATAAAAAAAATATATTCTTTGAACAATTAAACATTATTTTTAATTAATAAATTTCAATACAAATATATCTCACACATATATTATGAACAACTATATTGGATTTGATGGGTTTCAGGGTAAAATTGGTAATATTGGTCCTAACGGTATTATGGGTATTACTGGACCTCGCGGATTCCAAGGAGCAGCTGGTAATGTTGGATATCCTGGTATTAATGGTGTTAAAGGCAGCAAAGGTATTACTGGACCTAAAGGATTTGTTGGATTCAAAGGATTTGATGGTCTTAAAGGTTCAGACGGACCAATTGGACCTCCTGGACCTACTGGACCTCCTGGACCTCAGGGTGATGCTGGTATTTTTAAAAGAGGACCAGTTGGTAGAAACGGTTATGATGGTTTCTTAACAACATATAAAAAAGGCAAAATTGATAAATTATTATCTATCCCAAATTCTGAACCTGATAATGAACCAGAACCATCATCAGATCCCAAATCCACTTATTCTGATCCTCTCACTTCTCGTATTTATATGCCACTCGCTCCAAGTTCAGATGCATATTGCCCAGCAATACCAGGAACCAAAATAAATGGTGTAGTAAATGGTCTCGTTGGTATAGCAAACATTCAAGGATCTCGATTTTTTCAATTATCTTGTCAACCCATTAATATGATTTATTCTGACAATTTTTTTAAACGAAAACCATCTTATGTTTTTAATCCTGAAGACTTTTATCAAGGCAATTTAGGTTCTAATGGACCTAACGGATTTGATGGTGTTCGTGGATATCAAGGTGTTCCTGGACCTAAAGGACCAGTCGGTAATCTTGGACCACACGGACCTAATGGATTTAATGGTATGGTTGGAGCTGAAGGACCTATTGGTGATAGAGGACCTCGAGGTGATCGAGGTATATCCGGTAAAAATGGTATTCAAGGTGATCAAGGATTAGTTGGACCACCCGGAGAAAATGGAGATAAAGGTTTAAGAGGTCCATCATATGTAGGCAAACAGGGATTATATGGATATCCTGGTAAGGTTACTGTTAATTATGATAAATGTTTACCTATTCAACCATCATCAACTCCACAATTTAATTGTCCAACCAACTACTGGTTAACAGGTATGCATACTGACTCTAATAAAAATTATTTTGGTGTTTGTTGTCCATATTTAATTTATGATGATGTGAATTATAGTGGAAACATTGAAAGCACCAATATTTATACTAAATCCACAACATATAGCACAGTATATGCTGATAAAAATGGTAAACCATATCCTAAAGCCAACGAATATACAAATTTCCAAATCAAAGATTCAAATGTTTTCAAAAATATTTATAATATTAATCCAATTTTACCACTTAATTTTGGTAACTATGAATTTGGTTATTCTGTTTATGATCTTCAAGGATTATATCAAAATGATATTAGAGATTATTATAAAGCAAGTTTGGATTAGATTATTTTAAATATAATTATTTTTTTATAGTTATATTTATTATAAATGAACTATTCGATTGATCGATATGGAAATATTTTTAAAACAAATTATTCTTTTGACAATCCTTTTACTACCGGTCAACTTGGTGTCCGAGGACCACAAGGTTATATGGGAATACAAGGAAAAATAGGACCTACCGGACCACAAGGCGAAATCGGACCTACCGGACCACGAGGAGTTAATGGTTTAGATGGACCTCCTGGACCTAAAGGTGATACTGGACCTAAAGGTGATACTGGACCTAGAGGAATTGATGGAACTAAAGGACGTATCGGACCTCTTGGTTCTAAAGGGGTTAAAGGTATCACTGGACCTAATGGACCAGACATTGGTGATTTAATTGGAACTGTTGATGGATTTAGAGGAGATCCAGCATCATATGCAAAAATAGTATCAGGTCCTTGTTATTGGTTAGGTGATGCTGATCCTCAGTTTAAGAATATATGTTTACCAAATTTTGGTGTCAGAGGTATGATTTATAGTGGTGGAATCTCTCCTGTATATGTTAAATGTTGTAAATTAGTTTTACAAAAACCACCTAATTAATTTTCTTTATAGATTGAAACATTGGTAAATGATCACTATAATTACATCTTAATAATTTATTGTCCATTTTATTCTCCCCTTTTATGAAACAATGATCTACTCTATTATATGGTGTTGAATTTAATGTTGTTCTTTCTTGTGGATGATAATTTTTACTTATTAAATATTCTGTTTCATTATCATCTAATGTAAAATTAAAATCACCTATTATAATATCAGGATTATGAACCAATATTTTGTCTATCATCTGAACTCGAATCATACTATTTACTTTATCAATTATTTTATTTTCTATTTCAAATTTATGTGGATAATTTCTTATTCCGATCTCCAAATGAACAAATACTATTTTCCCATATTCTGTATCATTTAATAGTATTATTGATCTCGGAATATATGATAAATGATCTATTTTTAATCTATTTATAAATAAATTACATTTATTTATACTTTGTTGGTCAGATTGTTGAGACACTTCATCAATTAAATACCTGTCCATATTATATTTAATTTTATCACAATCAAAGTCATTAATGGCCTCCTTTTTTATTTTTTTTATTATTTCTATATATTCATCTTCTTTTAATTGTATATTTTGTATAATTTTATTTTTATAATTTTGTTTAGATGCTACTAATATCTTTGGACTTGTTAAACCAATATCATATTTGGATGAACCATTTTCTCCAGTATATATATATTTATATGCTCTATTTATTCTTTTTAAAAATAAATTATATTGTTCTTTATTCTTAAATGTTGTTTCTTGTAACACAATTATTTTGATTTTTTTCCTATACATATTTATTAATTTTAATATATTAACCACATTATCTTCATATGTTACGTCTGAATTTAAACTATTGAAATTATGAACATTATATGATAATATATATCTTTTTTTTTGTAATTCTAAATCTTCCAATCTATTATTTGTATAAAATTTTATTAATGCAAAATTCTCATTTGGACACAATCTATTTGTATCCGTAAATTTTGCCACTGAATATCTTATATGAATCCCTGAATAATCTTTCAACCCTTTTATTTTCCAATTTACCCAACATAATGGATCTTTATTATCAAACTTCATCTTGTTTAATATTACTTTGTTTTTTATTAATAATTCTTCTATATAATATTTTCCTCCAATATCCAGTTTCGATGATACTGTTCTCCTTATTAAACCATCTATTTTCACATATTTTTTTAATATTTGGTCAAATAATACTAAATCATTTGCGTGAGCGTTTGTTAATGCTCCTAATGGGGTCACATAACTTAATATTGGTGATTTACAATAATTATATTCAAACCCTTTATTGAAATCTTCCGTATATAACCATATCTCTTTCCATTTATAATTATTCACTAAATGTAATATTTGATTCGATAATGATACATCATATCCAGATGCATATTTAAATGTATCTATAAATCGTTTCTTACCATATTTACCATATGTTGAGTCAGGTAATGATTCAAATAATTTTAACATTTTATTTAAATTTTTTTC